>Ga0105044_10008271_pt1 | contig 14282 bp, 10 predicted proteins | sample MAT01_FD_78092 | JGI IMG/M metagenome (GOLD analysis project Ga0105044, IMG submission 78092) | Freshwater microbial communities from Lake Fryxell liftoff mats and glacier meltwater in Antarctica - MAT-01 | ecosystem: Environmental > Aquatic > Freshwater > Ice > Liftoff microbial mat | place...
ATGGATCTGAAGAATCCTCCGCCCGATCTTTCGATCCAGTCTGCGCGTGACCTTCAGAGTTCAACTCAAAATATTTCATGGCATTCTCTCTTGTTTGATCAATGGATGCGAGCGCTAAATTATTCGAAGCTAAGCTCCCGCTTTCAAATGTCTCATTTTTAGTAATTCGAGATTCATCCATTTGAGTGAGCTGGGAATCATTCAATGAGCTCTCAAAGTCTGTGCCACTGAGCAACTCAATGGCACGCGCGAGATCTGGGTCCTCAGCCGGTTGATTTTTGGAATCTGCTGAGTGAAGGCTTCTCAGTGAAAGTGGAATGCGATCTAATATTTCGTCAGCGAGTTCTCGCGCTTTTTCCTTGCTCGAGTGTCCTCCGAGCTCAGCGGTCTTACCGCTCGTTTTGGCCTGTGAAGAGTCCGCAGTATCGAGTGCATCTGCTTTGATCTTGATCTGATTTGCCTCCAATTCGCCCGAATCTTTTGTCGACGCAGGAGAAGATCCAGCATTCAAAGGAATAACTGTGCGGCGCTCCCAATATCGAGCCTTCCCGTCGCCGCTATACGTAACGGCAAATTTGCCATCTCCTGAAATAAAAACTTCCTTTGTCCGAGGTCCTTCGCCCACAATCTCAACTTCGCGGCTCCAAAAAAGTGGAAATCGATTGAGCGATTTAGTTTCTGAATCATAAACTAGGAGATCCTGAAATCTACCTGGTGATCGCACGGGCTGGAAATCTATGGGAGCGAATCTCGTTGGAGCTGGATTTAATTCATGAGGAATTGAAGTCTCCGAATTGCTTGGGGTTGGTTCTCTAAATAGCTCATCCAAATCCACTTGAGTGCCGTTTCCAATATTCACCGACTTCGCATCTTCACTAAATTCTGGCTTTGTATCTTCGCGCACTTCAGCGCTTGGCAGAAAGCGAGTCTCAACCTGGTCTGTTTGCGGATTGAAGCGAACGACGGATTTATTCCCCATAAGAATATGAAGTCTGGGCGAAGCCTCTACAGATCCATCACTAGGTTTTGCAATCTGAGCCTCAACACTTCCTGGCAAAAGGCTCTTGGCCTTTAAAAGTTTAATCTCGCCAGTAGCAGACTCCTTCAGCGTAAGACTATCCTGGCGACAAGTGAGGATTGAACCTTTTTCCATTTCCTTTTGACCTAGGTCTTGGGTGAGTTCTTTAAAAAATGTGCTCAACGCAGATCTGGAAGGATGGCAATGATTTGCCTCTGAAGAATCTTCCACGGCGCACGACAAAGTTGGCTTCTCTGGAGAAGGATTTGACGCGAAAGCTATCAGAAGCCAAAAGGTCACCACAAAGATCTCCTCGCTTACTTATTCCACCCTATGTTTAAAGACTGCAACCTCAGTGCCAAGCCAATGACCTGAAAAGACAGAAGTTTTGCCGAAAGCGGTTGCGACAATCTCTCCTCACGCGAGACACTGAGGGGGCGTGTTGCCACCTCTCAATTCTTGGGAATTTCTATTCGCGTTGAATATTTTATTCGCAGCACTTGCTCCGCTAATCCTCGCCGCCCTCGGAAAACTCGGAATCTCTGTGTTCAAAAGCTTCTTCATTCTTTCATTCGGTCTCATAGGAGTTGCGTCACTGAAGTATTTGGTCGATAGACAGGGAGATTTTCAGTTTCAATTGAAGCTCATTGGACTTCATTCGATCGTCTCCTTGTTTTCCATCCTATTTATTTATCGAATTACACGACCTCCTCGCAAAATTCTCAAAACTTACGCAGTACTTTTTGTTTCACTCACATTTTCAACGATCTCTTTTTTCTTAACACCCTCACTCTACGCTCTAGATCCATTTTGGGGCGTGCTTCCGGGAACCATCTCGCTGGACCCTGTGATCTCTCTCTATCTTTACGAAACTCGACTTTGGATTCTTTTGCTAAGCCTGCTCGTCGTTTTAGGAATGGGATTTAAGTTTTCACTCAATGCCGTCCATTTTATTTTAATTTTTATCCTCATTCATTTGGGGTTCGGAGTCTTAAAGCCAAATCCTCTCTCCTTCCAACCCTTCTTTGGCTCTCACTTTAAGATTGCGCTTAAGGATCAAAATTTTTCAGTATTTTTTGAATCTGAAGATTCCTCGCCGTGGCAAATCCCCAAGTGGAAAAGAGAACTGGAGTATCATTTCTTCGAAATCACTAAACTCATTCCGAATTCTCTTCGGATACCTAAAGATCTTAATCTTCGAGTTTATATTTACGACTCCGACGGTTCCAAGAAAAAGTGGATAGGTGCAGAGAATCCGCAGATAGGAAATTTTATTCGAGGTGAAATGCATATTTCTGGCCTCGATATCAACTCCAGCACGCTAAGACATGAGCTCGTGCATTTAATTCACGGCAAACTTAAGTCCCCCATGATTTCATATGCTGATCCATTTCTTTTTGAAGGACTAGCTGTTGCTCTAACCGCTAATGACTTAGATCAACTGATCGCGGATGGTCGATCACTCGTTCAAGCCATTCAAGAAAAATCGGCAGGTTTAAACTGGCCAAGGAGCCTGAATTTTTTTGATCAATATTCAGGAGCGGTTTCGTATAAACTCGCCGGAGCTGCAGCGGCGCTTACTTTGAAAACCGGAAAATTCCCCTGGGAAACCACACCAGAAATGAGCGCCTTTCTTGAGCCAAAGGCGAGTCAGACTGAATTGAAAATCGCAAGAGAAATGCTCACCGTTCGCTCTCTCATGAAGGACCCCTTGGCGAGAGATTGCCATCGCCTCTTCCAAGAACTTCAAGACTCTCCAACTTATGCAGCCTGGGAATATTTTTTGACGATCTGCAGCGCCAGTCCTCTTGCCTATGAGTCAATATATCTCCTACCAAGCAAGCGTGAGCTAGCACTTCATCGGCTCATTCAAATATCATACGACCATTCCGATTCAAGTTTAGCAGAAGCCCATGGAGATCTTGCTGTATTGGCAGACGATTCAGATCACGCCGTTCGGAATTATTCCAAAGCTCGAGGCCGACGTGCCGCTTGGAAAAAGACATTGGTTGAGAAAAGAAAGTCCGATCTGCTCAGAAAAATATTGGAATCTGAATCAAGGATCACCAAGAGACTCGCTATAGAGCTTTCAGCCTCAGAGCGAGACAGCTCACTCTATTTGTCTTCCTTCGATCTCATTGATCGCAAGGAGGTTCTGTCTCAGATTCAGAAAATTCGAGCACTGAAAACCTCGGAGAATTGGCTTTTAGCCGAATCAGAATTTTACGAAAGTCGATCTGGAAAGGATTCCCTTCGAAAGGCTCGTGATCTCTTGCGCCAATTTCCACTCGTTTTAAAGCAAGAGCAGCAGTTTCGAAGCCGTCTTGAATGGGAAATCAAGAATCCCCCAAAACAAGACTTAACGTTTTAGGTCTGTTTCCCGTAAAATTATCTCACTTATGCTGAGTCTTTTATTCTTGAGCCTCTTAAATTTCTCTGAACATCCGCCTGTCAATTCGACGCTTAGACCCGATGAGCTAGAATTCGTGAAGCAAAATCTTCCGATCCTGATCGCCGTTGATTTTGTAAATCAAGTCGACAACCTTATCGCCTTTGATCTGGGACGTCGGATGAAAGACGAAAATGGAAAGCCCATTGGATCCTATGATCCAGGCAAGAACGCTCGCGCCTATCTCCAGCTCAAGAAAGACTCACTCGGAGAACTCGATTTAGATTTGATTGAAATCGGCGGAGCTATCAGCCTGAATTTTCTGTTCACTCGACCACAGAATCTTCCCACACCGCGTGGAATTGATGCGGAATCAGCTGCGATTGTCTTTCAAAAGAATATTATTGGGCCAACAATTGATTTTGGATTTGGAGTTCAGAATTTTGTCGCTGTTTCAAACGCACACGGCAGCGCTCTTTCCGCAGCCAGCGATGAAACTAAGTTCGCAAGCCTCACTCCTCAAGACTGGGTGACTCAGAAGTTTGGCTATCTTCGTCTACAAAATTTTATTCAATCCCAGGCTCTTGGAGCGACGCCACGAGGGCGCATCGTCGAGCTATTAGACAATAGGGTAGTTTTTGTTTCAGAATCAGGGTCACATGCGACGAGTCCAGTCACAAATATTGATCAACTCCTCAAGGATATCGATATTTCAAAGGCTGTTGTTTATGTTGCAGCCGGATCAGAGCGAGCCGAACTGGATCAGCGCTTGAGAGGAGCGCTCATCGTCCCCTACCGAATCCGAAATATTGAACTTTCTTCCGTCATTCTCCCGAATAAAGCGAAGATTCTAGCCGGTGAAAGATTCATGGGGCCAACGGATATTTATGAGGGTTGGTATCCGAATCAAAAGGTTCAATTAGTCTTAAATGTGCCAACAGAATTTAGAAATTCTTTAGGAGAGGCTTCGGGGGCGAACGGCTATTGGGGCTGGGGAATTCCAAGCCGGAGTCCGGTCGCTCCGACAAGTGGGCATCTCGTGGCACTTCACCTTGTTTGCTCCGAAGGCCTGCCAGGCTTCTTTAGCCCAGAGCAAATCGACGCTGGGGCCTTCAAGTATATTCGCAACTCTTGGATGACCGAAGTCCAACCGTAGGTTTTTGATTAGTTTCATTGGTTTCGCCTGACAATTTGTCGGGCCAAGAAGCCGAACTCAAACGGAGCAACGGATTGGTGAAGGTTATTCAAAATCCGAGCCCCATCCAGAATGTCGTCATTGATCGAAATGAAATGCAAAGCAATTAACTAATTGAAAAATTGTATATCCTGGAAAAGGGCTCTCCGATTGGAGGGCCCTATTTTTAAGCGACAGCGGCCAAGACTTGCCGGGCAATCACCATCCGCTGAACCTCACTCGTTCCCTCGCCAATTTCACAAATTTTATTGTCTCGCCAGTAGCGTTCAACTGGATATTCTTTGATATATCCATATCCACCGTGAATCTGAATCGCTTCATTGCAAGCTCTTGCAGCCGCTTCCGAAGCGAATAATTTTGCCATACTCGATTCAAGCGTTGCGCGCTCGCCTTTAGAATGTAAATAGGCCGCGCGATAAACCAACAATCGAGCAGCTTCTAGTTCCGTCGACATATTGGCGATCTTCCACTGAATCGCCTGAAACTCCGCGATTGGCTTTCCAAACTGCTCGCGTTCTTTTGAATACTTCACGGACTCACGTAGCGCAGCCGAGCCAAGTCCTAGTGCCATGGCACCAATAATGACTCGACCCTGATCCAAAATTTTCAATGTATCGATGAAGCCAGAATTCAATTCCCCAATCATATTCTCTCGAGGAATTTTTACGTTATCGAAACTCAGCGTTGAGGTGTCACTCGCACGACAACCCAATTTGTCTTCGGGTTTTCCCGCTGTGAATCCTGGCATTCCTTTTTCAACAATGAATGCAGAAACACCCTTTTGCTTTTTTTCAGGCTCAGTGAGTGCCAAAACAACATAGGTATCCCCAACGGATCCTTGGGTAATGAACGCCTTCGAACCATTCAATATCCAATCTGAACCATTCAACTCAGCGCGCGTCTTCATTCCCGAAGCGTCGCTTCCACTTCCTGGCTCTGTAAGAGCCCAGGCTGAAAGTTTTTTGCCCGAAGCAAGTGGTGGCAAATACTTTTGCTTCTGAGCTTCCGAGCCGAAATAAGAAATATGCTTGGTCCCGAGTCCATTGTGAGAAGCTAAGGTTAGCGCAGTTGAGCCGCATTCCTTTGAAATCTCTTCCATCACAAGAGCTGCCGACATCATGTCGAGTCCTTGTCCACCGTACTTCTCAGCGATCGAGATTCCCATAAATCCAACAGAAGCTAGTTTTGGAATCACACTCCAAATAAATTCGCCCTCTTGATCGAATTTTGCTGCGCGAGGGCGAAGCTCTCCCACTGCAAAGTCTCTTGCCAAAGTTTGAATCGCCTTTTGATCTTCGCTTAGCTCAAAATTCATTTCTTTCTCCCCTTCGATTTTGAAACATCCCTTTGAATATCTCGCACAATTTCTGAGAGCTTTGTTCCGGGCGTAAAAACTTTCGCAACTCCGGCTTTCTTGAGCAGTTTAATATCTTCATCGGGAATTATACCGCCTACATAAATTGGCAAATGACCTCGATCTTGCTTTTTTAGCTCCGCCATTACTTTCGGAATGAGCGCCCCATGAGAGCCAGATAGAATGCTGATGCCAATCAAATCTACGTCTTCTTCCACGGCGGCCCTGACTAAAGCTTCAGGCGACTGATGCAGTCCCGAATAAATAACTTCCATTCCCGCGTCTCGAAGGGCGGACATCACAACTTTGGCCCCTCGATCGTGACCATCCAGACCCACTTTTCCCATCAAAATTCTTATGGGGCTTGTCATGATTGAACTCCTATAACTGCTCGAGCAATGACGATGCGTTGAATTTCACTCGTACCTTCATACAGACTCGTCACTCGAACGTCTCGATAATATCGTTCGACCGGGTATTCCTTGATGTAACCATAGCCTCCAAAAACTTGGATCATGGAATCACAAACTTGAATGGCAGATTCGGTGGAAAATAGTTTTGCTCGACTCGCATCTAATCCAAAAGGCTTCTTTTGATCTTTGAGCGAGGCGGCTTTCGCAATCAAAACTTCCGAGGCAGCAAGTTGAGTTGCGGCATCGGCAATCTTCCACTGAATCGCTTGAAAGTCTGCGATGGGTTTACCAAAAGCTTCTCGCTCCTTTGAATATTGAACTCCTGCTTGCAAAGCGGCTTCGGCAATTCCAAGAGCTTGCGATGAGACAGAAATTCTTCCCCCATCGAGTGCTCGCATGGCGATCTTAAAGCCCTCACCTTCGGGACCTAGTCTTTGAGACTCATGCACTTCCACCTGATCAAAAGTCATGCGAAGCGTGGATGATCCCGTCAGGCCCATCTTGTCTTCTTCTTTTCCAAGAACCACTCCCTTTGCTGAGCGAGGAATCAAAAAAGCAGAAATTCCGCGAGCGCCTGGAACATCTGAAGTCTTCGCCATCACTAGAAAGAACTCCGAAAACGCACCATTGGTCACATAAATTTTTTCGCCCGTAAGTAAATATCCGCTCCCAGTTTTCACGGCGAAAGTCTTCAAACCCGCGGCATCTGAGCCACTTCCATTTTCCGTCAAACAAAAACTCGCTGTAAGGGACTCTCCGGACACGAGTTGAGACAGAAATTTTTCATGATGCTCCTGGTTTCCCTCTCGCACCAAAATTTCCGCAATCATATTGGTCACTGCAATCGTCACTCCGACGGAACCACAGATTTTTGAAATTTCTCGAATCACAAGAGAGAACTGAGTCGAACTCAGCCCCAAACCACCCAAGCCTTCGGGAATCAAAAGTTTGCTAAAGCCTTCATCTGCGATTCGCTTTAGGAGCTCCTTAGAAATTTTCTCTTTAGAATGTTTTACGGCTACAGGCGCAATGACTTCGTGAGCAAACTTCTTTGCCCAGCTTCGAATTTCAAGGTCGTCAGAAGTCCATTCAAAATTCATTGTTACAAAATCTCGGCCCTTAAAGTATTTTCAGCGATCAAGAGCCGCTGCACTTCGGAAGTGCCTTCATAAATTTCACAAATCTTGGCATCTCGAAACAAACGTTCTGGGATATAGTCTTCGACATATCCATAGCCGCCATGGATTTGAACTGCCGCCCAGGCATTCTTCATACAAGCCTCAGAAGCAAAGAGCTTTGCTTGAGAGGATTCAAGGGCAGCGCGCTTACACTGGCTCTTCACAAGAGCCGCCCGGTAAGTCAACAGTCGAGCGGCCTCTAAGCGGACGCTCATATCGGCGAGCATGAATTGAATCGCCTGAAGATCCGCAATGGGCCTTCCAAACTGCTCGCGTTCTTTAGCGTACTTGATCGAGCACTCAAGAGCTGCGGAACCAATTCCATTTGATTGGGCCGCGATTCCGATTCGTCCTATCTCTAGAGTCGAAAGTGCAACTTTGTATCCCTCGCCCTCAACGTGAAGCAGGTTTTCAGCGGGAACTTCCACATTCTCTAGAACAATCTGAACACAAGAAGATCCCCGAATTCCCAATTTCCTCTCTTTCTTTGCGACTTTAAATCCAGGCGATTTTGTATCCACAATAAACGCCGAAATTCCTTTGCTCTTCTTAGAAATATCCGTCGAAGCATAAACAACCGCCAAGTCAGCTTCATAGCCACTGGTGATGAACTGCTTCGTTCCATTCAGTATATAAACACCGCCCTTTTTAACAGCAGTTGACTTCAAAGAGGCGGCATCAGATCCAGCCTCTGGCTCTGTCAAACAATAGCATCCCAGCTTTTGACCTAGGGCGAGAGGCTCCAAAAACTTCTTTTTTTGAGCAGGATTCCCAAATGCTTTTAGCGGCTCGCAAGCGAGCGAGTTCTGAACCGACATGATCACGCCCGTCGAAGCGCAAGCTGTTGAAATTTCTTCCAGTGCTAAAACATACGAGAGCATATCCATTCTGGCTTCGCCAAACTCTTCAGGGACACACATTCCCAAAAGTTTTAGCTTCGCTATTTCCTTTACAAGATTCTCTGGAAATCTAGACTCACGGTCGATCGAAATTGCTTCTGGCAAAACTTTGCGCTGAGCAAAGTCTCGCGCCATCTCACGAACTGCACTCTGTTCGTCTGTAAATTCCCAATTCATTTTAAAATTTTGCCTCTCGCTTCTCTAAAAATGCCTTCATACCTTCACGAGGCTCACCGCTCGCAAACAGCGCTGCAAATTTTTCTCGCTCATGAAGCATTGCCCGGTCTTTGAGTTCAGATCCAACGCCCTTCACCAGAGATCTCGCGGCCAAAATGCTCTGTTTCCCTTTTTTAGAAAATGCCTTCGCAATTTCCAAAACTTTGGGGATGAGCTCCTCGGCCTTAAAAACTTCAAGCACGAGGCCAAAAGACTTGGCGGTTTGCGCATCAATCATCTTACCGGTCAAAACCATCTCGAGAGCTCGATGACTGCCAATTCGCTGCACGAGATTTACCGTCCCACCAAAGCCTGGAATAATTCCGAGATTGGTTTCTGGGAGTCCGAGTTTTGCGTTTTCCGAAGCGTAAATGAGATCGCAGGCCATCGCGAGCTCACAGCCACCGCCCAGGGCAAATCCGTTGACGGCAGCGATTGATACAAAAGATCCTTGATCAATCGCTTTAATTACCGACTGTCCAAGTTCAACGAATTCGCGCGCTTGATTCCCATCCATTTCACTCATCACCGCGATATCTGCTCCCGCCACAAATGCTTTGGGGCCCGCGCCCGTGATGATCAAGACTCGACAATCGAGCTTAGAAACTACTTCTTTGAGCTCAATAAGAACTTCCTTGTTCAGTGCGTTCAGTGCTGTGGGTCGATCGACTGTCAAAGTCGCAATCGGCCCTTCTTGATTAACTTTAATAAAACTCACTTCAATCCTCCTGAATAATCGTAGAATCCTCGACCTACTTTTCGGCCAAGGAGCCCCGCATTCACATAATTTCTAAGAAGTGGACACGGTCGATACTTGGAGTCCCCGATTCCCAAATGCAAAACTTCCATAATGGCTAAGCAGGTATCGAGTCCGATGAAATCTGCAAGTTCGAGAGGCCCCATGGGCTGATTGGTTCCAAGCTTCATTCCTCGATCAATATCTTCCTTGGTTCCCACACCCTCATGAAGCGTAAAAATCGCTTCGTTAATCATCGGCATCAAAATACGATTGACAATGAAACCCGGAAAATCCTGCGACTTGGTCATCGATTTCTCAATCAGTTGAATCAAGGTCGTCACTCTTTCCAAGGTCTCGTGAGAGGTCAGCTGACCGCAAATCACTTCGACCAATTTCATCAGTGGAACTGGATTCATGAAATGAATCCCAATAAATTTATCGGGCCGAGAAGTCGAAGCTGCTAGTTCGGTAATGCTAATGGAAGATGTATTGGTTCCAATGAGCGCAGAGGATTTCAATACCTTGTCGAGTTTCTCAAAAATTTGCTTTTTGATCGCTTTGTTCTCGGTCGCCGCCTCAATCACAAACTCCGTCTGACCAAAATCTTCAAGAGACGTTGTCATTTTTACACGACCTATCACAACAGCCGTTGTCTCGGTAATTTTGCCCTTTTCAATGAGCTTATCGATGCTCTTCGACATTCCCAATCTGGCCTTCTCAAGCGCCGTATCAGAAACATCCTGAAGCACCACTTGAATCCCATACTGCGCTAATGTTTGGGCGATCCCTGCACCCATTTGACCTGAGCCAACGACACCTATTGAATTGAAGGATAAATTAATCACAGACATTCAAAGATCCTTTCAGATTTTCTCGACCAGCATTGCAATCGCTTCACCGCCACCGATACACAAACTCACAACACCTTTTTGCTTGGACGAAAGCGTATGCAGACAAGTCGTAAGGAGTCGAGCCCCGCTAGCGCCAATGGGATGCCCAAGTGCAACGGCGCCGCCTCTCGGATTTAATTTGTCCGAAGGGATCTCCAAATCTTTCTGAGCGGCCATCGCAACAGCAGCAAATGCCTCGTTGATTTCAAAACTCGCAATATCGCTCGTCTTCAAACTCGCTTCAGCTAATAGCTTTTTGATTGCGCCTACGGGAGCTGTCGTAAACCATTCGGGGGCCTGGGCAAATTCGGCGGTATGAAGAATTCTCGCGATAGGTTTGAGCTTCGAATGCTGAGTGCCCACGACCAGCATAGCGGCACCATCGTTGATGGAGCTTGCATTGGCCGCAGTGATCGTGCCGGCATTGTCAAAAGCGGGTCGAAGCTTTGAGAAGTTTTCTACTTTACCGCGTCCCGGCTCTTCATCGGTTTCAACTCGAATGGTTTCTTTTTTTGATACAATTTCAACAGCGGATATTTCGTCCTTAAAAAGTCCCTTTTCGATGGCATACATAGCTCGTTTGTACGACTCGACCGCGTAGGCGTCTTGAGCCTCTCGAGAAAATTTATATTCCTTCACGCAGAGCTCTGCAGCCGTTCCCATATGGAAATTATTGTAAACATCCCATAATCCATCATGGATCAGTCCATCGATGGCCTCTTGATTGCCCATTCGGAAACCCGCTCGCGCAGTCTTTAAGTAATAAGGAGACTGCGACATATTTTCGATCCCGCCCACGAGGGCAAGGCTTGTTCGGCCCAGCATCATTCGATCGAATGCCAAACTCACCGACTTCAAGCCTGAACCGCAGACCTTATTGACAGTTAAAGCTCTTGCGGAATTCGGAATCCCAGAAAATATACTCACTTGCCGAGCTGGAGCTTGTCCCATACCAGCCGGCAAAACACAGCCGACAATTACTTCTTCGATTTCCGCCAATTCACACCCAGATTTTTGAAGTGCTTCCTTTGCAGCAATAGCACCGAGTTGAGGAGCCGCGACTGCAGACAACTGACCCATAAAACTGCCAATAGGGGTGCGCTTTGCGGAATAAATAAAAACATCTCTCATAGACCGAAATACTAGAGGAAGTCCAAAAAATGCTTAAGCTTTTCCTTTGCGATCTCGAAGCCTCTGCTCGTAATGTAGTTCAACGTGAATTCTGCATTTGATTTTGCCAAAGACGTTGTTCAGAGACTGCATAAAGCGGGTTTTGAGGCCCTGCTCGCCGGAGGTTGTGTTCGAGACCATCTGATGGGGGTTGTTCCTCAGGATTATGATGTGGCAACAGATGCTCTACCCGTTGATGTGCAAAAAATATTTTCGAGAACCGTGGCTGTGGGCGAGGCTTTCAATGTCATTCTTGTTCTCTCGGACCACGAAGAGAATCCGTTTAAAATTGAAGTTGCAACTTTTCGCACTGACATCGGAATCAAAGACGGCAGACATCCTCAGAGAGTTGAGAAAACAAATGCCAAGGGAGACGTTTTAAGGCGAGATTTTACGATCAATGGAATGCTGATGAATCCTCTTTCGGGGGAAGTATTTGATTGGGTCGGCGGTCAAGAGGATCTCAAAAAGAAGATTATTCGCTCCATAGGTAATCCAGAACAAAGAATCCACGAAGACTATCTTCGAATGCTTCGCGCGGTGCGATTCTCATCACGCCTAGAGTTTGAAATGGATTCCGCACTATTGAATGCAATTAAATCGAACGCCGCCTCCATTTCAAAGATATCCGCGGAGCGAGTTTTTGATGAGTTGACAAAAATGCTCACAGGAAAGAATGCAGACGTTGCATTTAATTTTTTGGCCGACTTAAATCTGCTTGAGTCCATCATCCCAGAAGCGCTTGCAATGAAGGGCTGCGAGCAGCCCGCTGAATATCATCCAGAAGGAGATGTCTGGATTCATACGATGTTACTCTTGAAGCAGTGCGCGGGAGTCTCGCCCGCAGTTGGTTGGGGTTCATTACTTCACGATATCGGAAAGCCACCCACTTTTTCACACGAGCCTCCCGATCGAATTCGATTTAATAATCATCAGAATGTGGGAGATGAGATGGCCTCCGTGATTTTAAAGCGCCTAAAAGCATCGCGAGAATTGACAGATATTGTATGCGAGCTCACGCGCGATCATTTGAAGTTTAAAGACTGTCCTCAAATGAAGCCCTCCACTCTTAAGCGATTCCTTCGAAATCCAAATTTTGATTTGCATCTTCAATTGCACAAAATCGACTGCATGGCCTCGCATCAGAATTTAACTCTCTATAATTTTTGTTTAGATAAGCTCAAAGAGCTGCCTCCTGAGATTTTGAAGCCCAAGGCCCTCCTGAATGGGCAGGATTTGATTGACCTGGGATTCAAGCCGGGACCACTTTTTAAGCAAATTCTTGAGATGCTAGAAACGGAACAGCTCGAAGGAAGGCTCTCCGATCGAGATTCTGCCCTCCAATTGGTCAAATCTAAGCCTTGGTTTGACAAAATCGTACGCTGAAATCTTGACCTGACGAGCCCGAAACGGCCAGTATGCCCCTCATGCCAACACCTACAGGGGTCACCTCGCTGATCCGAAATAAGAAAATGTCGACCAAAGGAAAGCGCAACAAGAAAGCCAACTGCAAGCGCGGCACCACGAACTTTTTGACAACGGGATTCGCCAGCGAACAAAAGAAAAGCGCTTCAAAAGCTAAGTAGTAATTTGAAAACTCAGCAGCCTTGAAGCCACGCGCTCAAGAATAGAAAAATATCGTTTGTTTCGACTTGTCCATTCTGATCCCAGTCGCTCGAGCTCAAATGCGCAAACCAAGCAGTCAAAAAAGCATAGAAATCTTGAACGCTCACGCTGCCATTTGAATCAAAGTCAGCTGGGCAGGGTTGTTCACAGTGAAGCGCGCTAACTCTTATGCTGTCGAAGGCCATTTCGGCCGTATTATTTGAATAGGCCAAATAGCGGATTCGAAAAGGCCCCTCAGGAAGAGTGGTCGAAATAATATTTCTATCGAGCCATTGACCGCTCGTACCCATATTCGAGCCCCCGATTGAGAGATTGCTCGTGCCGTATAGGGCTTGCGGAAGAAAAACTGTCCCACTGTTTGGTAAAGTGCGCGCATATTCCTTTGCCTGAAATTCTAAAGACGCATTCGGGGGAAGATTATATTCAGGCGAGATCACATAGGTAGTTCCAATAAGACTCTGGCTTCCGAGGCCTGTACTCCAACAGCTGTGATTTCCGTCGGCATCATCTTCGGGGGCCAAGGGATTTCCCGCTGGATGACCAATCGCCCACGCGCCGCTACCTACTTGGGCATCCGCGAGTGTCCAGCCGCCGCTGTCGGCGAAGGAATTCTCAGCGATTGTTGTTCGCGAAATAGCCGAAGCAATCCTTAAGGACTGCGCTGGCGCGAATTGAGGAAGTCTAGTCGTTCTACCCGATGAGTCAGTCACTTCGTAATAATAATAAAACTGCTGGAGGCACGTCGTTCGAGGAATCGAAACTGACCAATATCCAGTTTCGGGAATATACTGAGTTGGCGTTGACTCCCAGGCACCTGCATTGATTCGCGAAATTACTCTTACGCTCGTCACAGGACTTCCATCATTGACCAATGCATTGAAGCGAAGATTATACGACTCATCTGGAGTCAGTAGATCCGGTGGATTCAATTCTTGAATGCTAAAGTGACTTGGCAGGGGGCAAGGGAGCGAATGGGACTGGGCCACCTGGCATATGAGCTGCGAATGAGGACTTCCGTTTTCTAGATTCGCATCATCGTCGTCCACGGTGAGAATTTCTAGAACCGTCGATAAATGAGCTGCATTCATTCCCAAACCGCCCGATGTCGCCAGAAACCAATTCGTTTGGAGCTCTTGAGCAAGGCTTGCTCCTTGGCTCTCACCATAGATCTGTATCAGCCCTTGTCTTAGACGCC
>Ga0105044_10008273_pt1 | contig 14282 bp, 8 predicted proteins | sample MAT01_FD_78092 | JGI IMG/M metagenome (GOLD analysis project Ga0105044, IMG submission 78092) | Freshwater microbial communities from Lake Fryxell liftoff mats and glacier meltwater in Antarctica - MAT-01 | ecosystem: Environmental > Aquatic > Freshwater > Ice > Liftoff microbial mat | place...
CCTGTTGAACAGCGCAAACCTCCGGTTGCTGACGGCGAGTTGAACCAAGATTCACCCCCGCCGCCTAGCGCCACCTCTCTTCGTGAACGGCTAGCAACGAGACTCGGTGAGATGGTGCGGATGCAAGAACGCGTTAAGCAGGCAATTGCTCGCTTGGATGCGGGCGATCCGGTTACTGACGTGATGCGAGACTTTGGTCCGTTAACTCGCCAGATCCTTCGCGGCGGTGAAATGGGCGGACGGCGCGAGGGCGGTGAAGGGTTCGAAGGCCGGGGTGAAGAATTCCTTGACGGAAACAGGCGCAATCCCAACGGCGGGGGAAGAGGCGGCGCGATGCTGAGCCCCGAAGAGCGGGTGCAAGTTCTCGCCGTGATAAAAGAGCACTCGCCGGAGCTGGCCAAGCAGATTGAAACCCTCGAAGCTAACCCAGGGCCGACGGGGCGCGCGATGGCGGGCAGACTTTGGCACCGTCTCCGCGATGTAGTTGCCAACCGAGAACGCTCGCCCGAGTTATTCAAAATTAAGTTACACGAGATCGAGAATGGCGGCCGGTTGATCCAGGCCGTTCGTATTTTTCGTGAGTCCAAATCATCGCTTGAGTCGACCGCAGAGGCGACTTCTAAAGCGGAAGCAAAGGTGCGCGAACTGCTGCTCGAGCAATACGAAATCAAGGCCCGGATGCGGGCGATTGAGATCGATGAGTTAACTAAAAGGCTAGAGTCGATGAGGCTGGTTTTGGACTCCAAGCAGGGCGACAAAGCGCAGATAGTTGCGGAGATGTTTGATAACCTCATGCGTGAGGACGAGCGAGGAGCAGGGAAGGGCAATCGCCCGCGTCCGCCGGCGGGAGACGACGGCGCCGAGCGTCCTCGCCCGCGTCGAGGGCCGGAGAACACCCCACCAGGGGCGGGAGTTCAGCGAGACCAACAGCCACCCCCCCCGCAGTAGCTTTCCGAAGCTGTTCGCACTTATAAATTATAATGCGCGGGCTTGCGATCGCGCGCGGCTTGCTTCAGTTTTTATTACGACGCGCGTTGATCCCGCGAACACCTCTTACGAGACGATAGCCCCGGGTTCGACGTCGCCCAGCGGGGAGAGTATGACTACACGCCGCTCGCCGGGTGCATCCTTGGGCATATCGCTCGCCGCTAGCAACATGCCGCGTGATTCTTCGCCGCGTAGCACGCGCGGGGCGAGATTCGCGACGACGATGATCGACTTGCCGACAAGCGATTCGGCCGTGTAACTTTGACGGATGCCCGCGCAGATCTGACGCGGCGTGCCCGACCCATCATCGAGCACGAGCACGAAGAGCTTGTCCGCGTTCAAGTGCGGACGGGCTTCAATTATTTTCGCTACCCGCAGATCAACCTTGGCGAAATCTTCAAACGTAATTTGTGGTTTTGCTACCGGTGCTTGGGGCATAATAGGAGGCGCGGGAACTGAGGGAGCAATATCTTGGGGCGTGTTGGCTTGCGTCATAACTGCTCAAACGGTTGAATCGAAAAGTGGCGGACAGAGGCCACCGTGAATGGGTGAAGACAGCCGCAAGAACTGTGTAAGGGCGATTGACACAGGGTCAATGCTCAATGCATCCCGCAACTATAAACATAAGTAGGTCTATGGTGAAGGCGAGGCGAGCGGCAGCGAAAGTGTAGGCCCGAGGGCAGGGGGTGGGTTCTGCTGGGCTGGCTGGCTCGCTGCCACCCACGCGCCCAAACGCCAGTACATTTTGGTTCCATCGATGCGCAGCCGCGAACATAACGAAGCGGGGTCAGGATCGCTCAGCGGTGCGCCATCGTCGGCGGTGAGCTGCGCGGCCCAAGAGCGATTCGCGCCCTGAAGCAACCAGGCCTCCAGGCGAATCTGGGCTACGTATTCATCGTAAGTCATCTCCGGACCCGGCGTGCCCGCGCAGTGCGGGCAGACGACATACTCAGGCGGAGTGGTATTTTGTTTGCGAATGATGCGGGCGTTGCCACACTCGCGGCAAGGCCACGCATGGGCGTAGCGATCTAGCGCGGTGAGCCCGCCGGTCACTCCACCTTTGGCCAAGAAGGGCTCGATCGCTACCACCGCGTCACGAAGATCAACCTTTGCGAGTGCTTGCTTCGCCGCGCCGCCCTCGCCGCCGCGGATCAGAGATAAAAGCACCGAGAGCCGATATGGAGTGGAATCAACCAGCGTCGGTGCTTGCCGCTTCATCCACCGCGGAGGCACCGAACTTGGATCGACGAATGCGACGAGCGATTCAAGTAGTCGCTTCTCTCTCGAAGGCCGTGGCATGGATGCGAGCGCGCGGCAAGCGCCGGCCATCACCGCGGGGTGGCCGCCCGCAATACGGGCAGACTCAAAAGCTAATATAAGCACTTGCGAAGCGAGCTGATGGTCGGCGGGCCCTATCGCCACGTCGAGTAACTCCTCCCCGAGCAAGTAATAGCCGCGAGGATCATCGGGCGAGAGTGCTGCCAGTTGCTTGTCGAACACCACGGCAAGATCGCCATCCACTAGTCGCGGCGCGACCTGCACGCTCGGGGGCGACATGCTCGAGGGTTGGGCAGACCAACCTAGTGAAAACGGTACCAGCGCGAACATCAGGGCGGGCGGTAGTAGTAAGTTAATTATGAGCCCGTTTCTCAAGAACCCTGCCCACCCTTCACTCGCGCCTTTTCAGCGTCCCCCGCTTGGGTCGAAGCCTCGGGCGACGGAGCGACTTCACCCAGGTAAGGCAGCGGAAGGTTCATCCGTACGCACCAGAGTTCGAGCAGCAGTCGCTCGTTAACATACAACTGTTCGAAGCAATGGGTAGCTTGTTGCGACTGATCGCGGGCACTAGTTAACAGCGTGCCGATCACCGCCGCCGAGGTAGGACGCTCGCACGCGACGATGTAGGCAAAGGTTTCGGCTACGGTTGTCTGAGCAGCAATAAACTTATGTATTTGATTAGTCCCGGTGCTTCCCACCCCCGCTCCTTCCTCGCACAGCCGTTCTCTCGCCGCTCGCCGGGCCACAATCACCGAGAGGCTCTGTGGCTCGCGCCCGGTTGGCAAATACTTCCGAGCGGCGAGTAACAGAGCGTCGGCCGCCCGATCGCAGGCAAGTTCAGGCGCGACATTGGTTTGTGCCATTCCACCCGCTGGCACCGCACCCGAGGAGGTTTGCTGACCTGTAGCCGTACCCGATCCGCCCAATGCGGTTGTAACTGAAACATAACTGATGGCCAGAGATTCTGCCACCGCATCCGCGAGAGCACCCGGACCGTTACCGGAAACTACTTCCATAACGCGCTCCACAAGTGCCCGCCGGACAGCGACCCGCCAGGAGGCATCGCGCACCGAAGGGATGGAAGTTGAACCGGTGACCATCCTCACGAGATCGGAGTTATCCGAAGTTGCGTGAATAAATGGAGCAAAATCGAGCATTGCGACCGCGACCGACGGGAAGGTGCTCATGCGCCTTACAAGGTTAATCGCTTCTATCTGTACGCGGGCGGGCCCCCCTCGGCAGGCCTGCTCGATGAGTATTCTCGCTTCGGCCATCGTGGGCACGAGCGGAGCCTGCGCTAGCAGCGAGAGCCGCTCGGGAATCTTCGCCCCGCTGCTCAGATAAGCCAAGCCCCACGGAGTTAACTCATCAGATAGGATGGGTCGTACCACCCCGGTTGTGGCGCGGGTGACGAGCTGATCAAAACCCACATTGTAAGAAGAAATTAAGTTCTTCGCCTCAAGTTCATTGGCTCCCGTGTCACCTGCGGGTGCCGTCAACAAAAACGCGGCTTGCGAAAGCTTAGCCATCGCGACCGCGGTGGCGGCAGACTGATAGAGTTCCGGCCGCTTGTCCCCTTTGGCTAGTTCCGCAAGCGCTGCTTCCCGCCACTGTATTTCGATGTCGCGTCTGCTTGCGTTCCCGGTGACAGACCACGCGAGCGCGTAGCGATCGCGAAGCTCAGCGCGAGCTGAAAGGTTCGCGTTGGCAGAGAGAACCATGGTTATATCAACGCCCGGGGCACCGGATTTGTTTGCCAGGCTCGACGTAAGCGTGCGCAGGCCCAATGCAGACACCGCCGGATTGTCAAACTGGGCGAGAAGCCAAGTTCTGGAAGTGTCGCCCTCCCGCCAGGCCATCGCGACCGTAAGCAGCGCGATGCTGCCCACGACAGATTCGTCCGTAGCGATCAACGGCGGAAGCGTAAGTAGACGATCAAGCGCGGCGATAACTGAAGTCTGGAATAAATTAGGAGCTACGGGCGGGGGAGGGGGACTCAGCAGTGAGTTTGCGGCATCGACTTTTGTTCCATCGAAGGCCACGATGACAGGGCTTGGGTTTAGCGCACGCGCTGCGGAGAGCCAGGCAGCCCAGGCGTCAAGCGATGCTTTCGTCCTGGCTTCCTGAAGCTGGGCCGCGGCGGGGACGAGGCGATCAAGCAGAGAGCGCAGCTGAGCACGGGCACCGGACTGAAATGTTGTGTCACCCCCGCCTCGTGTAACTCGTTCATTTGCCGCGGCGACAAGCTCGGTGATTTCTCGTGGTAGATCTCGCTCGCGAGCCAACCGCGATGTAAGTCCCGAGGCGAATATCATCGAATGTACCTGGCCGGGATCGGGTATCGTGGGTGTTGCGGGGCCATCCACGGCTCGAGTGACCTCGTCGATACAAAGACGTAACTGTTCTGGCTGACCGGCGGATGCGTAAACAGCATCGGTGAGCGACCGGACAGCATCAGTAATTTGGTCAGGGCTCGCGTGCGTCCAATCTCCAGCCATCTGGTTGAATACTTCTATGAAGCGCGGTAGCGCATCGGGCTGGAGGTTACGAAATGCGGTGGTCACGCGCTCTGCCTCACGCGCGAGGTCGTTCCACTCTCGCGCTCGTTCGGGCGGATTCGTAATTGGACGGCTCGACGTGCCCTGCTTATCAGCTCCGGTCTTCACACTCGTGGGCGCGGCGGCGTTCCGGGGTTCCGGACTTCCGCTTGCGACCGCTTGCTCGGGGCTCGGCCGCGGCGGAGGGATTACGGTCGATGCAGTTACAGCACTCTGGACCGGAGGGGCTGTCGGCGTTGCATTTGCCGAGGTAGATGGCGGAGCGGCGGCTCCCCCCCGCACCAGAATAGTAAGTATCGCGGCAGCGACGCATAGAAGGGTCGCGAGCCCGCCAAGAACCAAAGCGATTCCTTTGGAGACTTTTCGCGTTGATCGACTTGAAGCCGCCGCTTGATCGAAATCGGTTGAGACATCGCGCCGGGGCGGATCTAGGATGCTGCGAGGGCGCGGTTCAGCACCTGAACCTCGTTGGCGAGGCTCGGGCGGTGCATCGTCGGCGTACCACGCGCCGCCTGCTGCGGAGGTGGGCCGTCCACGACCACTGGATTCTGTCACCATCGCGGCCAGCTCAAGCCCATCTAAGTTGTGCTCCGCGCCTAGCGAGGTTAACTTGATCATCGCTTGCGGCGTCAGGCCCCCGCAGATATGTATTATTAACTGAGCCTGATTAATAAGCGATGCGCGATGCGCTGAATTGCCGCTCTCTTCCGCTTCACCTGCAGGACCAGCGACTGGAGCACCGGAGGTCCGAGTAAAAAGCTTTGAGGCCGCCGCATGAAGAGCGAAGCGAAGTTCATCAGCTTCGAGAGATGCGCTATCCGGCGAGACCGTGACCTCCCTGATACGTTGGGCGAGAGCGGCGACGACTTTGCTATCGCTCAGGGGTCCGGGGCTGATGTTCAGAAGCGAGCGAGGGTCGGTTACATCTACTCCAGAAGGTGATGCAGGAAAATACCTGGCGCAGAGTTGGGCCAGCCGTGCCGCCGAAGCCGCTGATTTATTATCACTGGCGTGACCGGCATGGTTGTTCAACCCGCCCCCTTGGTCGGGGGCGGCGTGCTGATAATTAACTTGCGCTCGAGTTCGGTAAACTTTTCATCCCACGGTTTACCGCCCAACGAAGGGTGGAGCGACTTAAACTGAGCGAAGATGGCCGAAGCATTTACCGCGTCGATCAAGGCTAGCAGCCGGATTGACTCATACCGGGCCTCGTACCAAGCGTCGGTGCCCTCACCTTGCGCCGCCAGAATCTCGAGCCATGCGTTCGCCGCGAGGTCGTATTTCTTGGCATCCTCTCGCATCGCCGCGGTTCGACGCAGCGTCGCGAGCGTCTGCATACCGACCGCGGCTTGCTTCTCGTCAAGGCTCAGAGCAAGTTCGCGGTACTCGACTTCGCCTGTGGACGCAAAGATATAAGCCGCCGCGGCTGCGATCTTCTCTTGAATGGATGCGAGCCGCCGGGCACCTAGTGCAGGATATAACAAAAGTCTGGTGCCAGCCGCCGCTACCCGCTTGGCCGCGGCGGAATCATTCGGCAAGTTTGCCCATCCGGCGACCGCCACGTCATACATAAACTGCTCGGCGGCGAGTAGGTAGGGCCCTTTGGTTTCACGCAGACGCAGTAGCTCCCGATCAGCCGTTGCCGTGTCGAGCCTGAGAGTCGCCACCTGAAACCGCCGGAGTGAGAGTTCATCGCGATAGGGGGTAATATCCAAGGAGTGGAAGGCAACGATCGACTCGAGCAACGTAAGCACATTCTGCACGCGGAGAACGTCGGGGGCAGTGAACGCGAGTAGGACCTCCGCGATGCGGCGGGCGCGATTAACGGCTACGAGCGCGGAGTCACGAGCTTTGGCGGGGTCGTCGCTCGCGAGGCTGCCGGTTGCCTGATCATATTCAAATGTAAGCAAATCGGTGGCGACATCGGCAAAATACGCGGCTGTGGAATCGCGCTGGCCAGGCGTAGAGGCTCGTCCCCATGTTTTGTACAAGCCGTCGGCAGCAATTCCACGTGCGGCCAAGTAGATCGGATCGTCCTTCGAGATTTGGAGGAGTGCTTCTATATCCTTGGCCGAAAGCGACTTGCTGGACTTCAAGTGAGCATGCAGCATCTGATTGGCTTCCCTGGTGTGCGGGAAGGACGAAATGAAGAGGGTCGCAAGCCGCTCTCGGTGCGCGGAGCGGGCGGGCGGTGTCGGTTGCCCCGGGGTGGCGCGGTCGATCTCCAACGTAAGCGTGGTGATAGCACGGAAAAGCGCATCGCGCCGATCCGGACCGGGAGCAGCCTGCGCAAAGGTGACCTCAAATGCCTGGGCGGCTGCTGGCAAATCTCCGGCGTAAAAGAGCGAGAACGCAAAGCACATCTGCGCCTTGGTGCGCTGCTGCGGGTACGACGCGGCATCGGATTCGAGCAGGGATGATCGGCACAACCCCGCGGCGAAGCGATAGGCAGCAATTGTGGAATCGAGATCGCCCGGCGAGGGAGGGCTCGCTTGCTGTGAGATTCTAACAGGCAGGTGTAACGATAGCGGCGCAACCCGACGATGAGCCGACCGGGCATCTTCGTACGCACTCAGTGCTCGAACATAATTATTAATAAATCCATCGGTGCCGATGATCGCCGAACCATAGAGTTTAACCAGTCCTACAACTTGGCTTACTTCGCCGCGCGTCACAAGGTCGCCGAGCGCAACTTTCGCGGCGTCCTGCGCTCGCTCCAGATTCCCGCCGCCCATTTCGGTTGATTTTAACGCCTCCAGCGAGACTACCGCAAGGGCACGGGCCTCGGCAACGGGCAGTGGAGTTACAACTCCACCGGCTTGCGGTTTGCGCAACCGCGAGAGGAGCAGCTCAAGGCTGGACCACGAGCCCGCGGCGGCGAAGATCGCAATTGATCGCCGCGGGAGTTGTGTGGCTACCGCCGGAGCCAGGTCCTCCGCATCCTGCAGCACCGCAAGCCAGCGCTGCGCGGCGATGTGATTTCCCGACAGGCTGCAGGCGAGCGCGCAACCAAGAGCTGCCTTCGCAACCGCGTCGGTTGCGAGAAGGCTGGTGGGTAACCGATCAAGCGTTGCGGGCCGCCCGGGCGGGGCGTTTAGAAGCACGCCGAAATGCTCGAGCGATTGAGAGGCTTCCTGCTTATCTCCGCTGAGCGATGAAAGATAATAACTCGCCCACCCAGCGCGAAAGCTCGCTTCCGCCCGCAGGTCGCGTAGTGACCTGAGTTCCTGGCGGAGTCGCTCCATCTCTTCATCGCTGTTGGTGCCGCGCTCAGTCCGCTCCTCGAACGAACGAATAGTGGTCTGTAGTTTCCCCGCCAGGTTTTTGAACTGGGGTAGGGTGCTGCGCAACACCCGCTGAGCGTCCGACTCTTCGGCTGGCGTTGTAAGCATTAAACGCTTACGTTCGACGACATCCTCGGTTGGGAGGTATTGAGCGGTAAGAAGCGTAAGCTGTAACTGTGGTGTGGCTGCCTCGGGTACATCGTCCAGGAGTTTGCGAGCTAATGTCTCAACGCGTTGGCGCTCGCCCGCATCTACCGAAGTCTGAAGCAACTTTGCGTATAGTGCGCCCAGCCGCTCTGCGGCTGTCTTGCGCTCCACGGTTTGAGGGGGTAACTGATCGATATCGCGACGCAGCGACGCGGCGAGCGGCCGGACCAATCCCAGTTCCGCGAGCAGCGAATCACGCCGCGACGACACCTGTTCGGCGGTAAGGCCTGCGGAGTGGTCCTTCTCAACGGGCTGGGCAAACGTTATGTTACAAAGCACCGGCGTTAGCGAGGTAAAGGCTAGCGCGGCGGTGAACATAACAGCAGTCGAAGCGCAGGCAAAGCGGGGTTGGTTCACTTATCACCCCCGCTGGCGGGTGGAACGCTAAGGGGTTGCTCGGACCCGGTCTTAAACTGCGAGGGTTCTAACTGGTTTTGTAAAGCAGCGGCGCTGGTTAAGTCGCTCGCCGCCCGCAGAACATCCCACTCAAGGGCCGGATGTCCAGGAAGACGATCGGCCAGACGCTGACGGATCGCTGCCCCGCCACGAGCATCGCCAAGGTTAAACAGCGCGGTGGCGGCCTCCGCCATCGCAAGCCCGGTGAGATAGGGGCACGCGGCCTCAAACGCGGCGGGCACACTCATTAACTCTGCAACTCCCAAGAGTTGCATCTCGTCGCCGCTCTCTCGGAGAAGGGAGCGGCCGACTGCGGTCTGACACCACGCCCTGACCCATGTTGCGGGTTGGTTCGTTGCAGAGAGCCTCGCACTAAGGCGGGTTCGTGCGCTCGCTCGCTGGGCCTGGTCACCGCAGCGGGAACTTACAATCTCCCAAATCAGTAGCAAACCATCATCGCTGGCTTGCGGTAGCTCAGGCATTATAAGTGAAGTGACTGGGGCTCCGGCGACATTAAGTGTGATGCTGTTTGAGGCGGGAGAAGCCAACTGAACCTCAAAGCGCTGCGACAACTCATACAAGGCGGCTAGCTGTTCGGCCCTACCTTTTAGTTTTGTTCGGCTCATCGCCGCGCTAGTGCGGACTGCGGCCGTATTCAGCCAAATCGGAGGAAGCGAGGGGCACAGGCCGGTTGTCGGATCAACCGGTAAGACATCAAGCGGATCGGAAAACTCACCGCCCCGGACGATTCGCGGCTGCAAATCGGCGGGAATCAGCCCGGAGGTATAGACATAGTTGAGCCACGGCTGCACCGCTAAGACTTGGGCACCCCGGCTCACCCGACAGAGCAGCAAACCACCGGCGATTGCTTGAGCTGTCGGGCCTTCGCGTCCAGCATAAATAGAAAAAAGCGACTCATACAAAAGCTCAGCGCCAGCGAGATCGCCGCGCTCCAGCCGCGACCTCGCTCTCCACGCGGTTTCGGCACGGTCCGAATATGCAGCCGCCATCGGCGCGAGGTCGCCATAGACGCTCGCCACTTGATCCCACCCGAGCATGAAAACCGAAGGCGTATTGGGTCCGCTCCCGGCTGAGACGAGGACTCCTTCCACTGAGACTTGCTGGGCTGCGAGATCACTTGCCACCACACCCTGCGGTAGCTCAACACCTTTACGTAATCGCAGAGTCTGACCGAGTGCAATTGACGCGGCCATCGCCACGCTCAAGGCCACCAAAGTCATCGACGTAACTGATGTTGCTCTAAGGAAACTCATGCTAGGATCTCTCAACACGATCCAAGTTCTCTACTGCGGTATGAACTTGAACGTTCCACCGCTATTCTTGGCGATCTGCTTCATGACGTCCTGACCCGCCGGGTTGCCCAGGCAGATGGTGTGAATCGGAAGCTTGGCTTGGCGATTGAGGTTTGCAAGACTTTCAAGCACTCCGTCGGAAAACTCGCCATCGGTCATGAGATACACCGCATCGGGCCTTGGGCGAATGCGGAAGATAAGCTCCGCGCCGGGGAGGGGATTGGTGCCTCCACTGCTGGAGAGCATATCCAACTGCGAAGTCGCCCAGCGCTTGTTTATGTCGGTGGCCTCTCTCCATTCATGCTTTTCACCGATCACCAAGGCGCCGTCGGAGAAGGCGACTACGAAGAAGGAGCAGTTCTGTGCAAGCCCAACCACGGACTTGTTGAGCTGCTCCTTGAGCATGGTCATCCGCTTCCCATCCATCGACCCCGAAATATCAACAAGGAATGCAAATCGAGTACCTGCCGCTGCGACGCCGAAGAAATTCGCGCCACCGCCGCCCCCGCCACCACCCTCACCCCATCCCATGCCATCGCCTTCGCCGCTACCCAGCTCGCCGCCACCAGCAAGCGAACCGATCGACGAGGCCTCATTCCCGCCCGAGTCTGCGAGTTCTCCCTGAGTATCCGATGCGCTCGCCGAGGTAGCTTGCGTTGGATCGGTCATAGGGATATCCGGGATGGCCGGAAGTAAAGCACTCTCCCCGCTGTCCGACGCTTGGGCTTGCAACTCGCCAAACTCCGCGCCGGACATCAGTGCCATCTCAACAGGCCCGCCACCCACGGCCCGGCCGTCGTCGCCCCCCGCGCCTCCGCCCCCCTCCACGTAGATCAGCGTCCCTAGCACAACCAAACACGCATGCGCGATGATCGAAAACATGATCGCGGGCAAGGTCGCGCGGCGTGCCCAAATCGGGGTTCGCTCCCAAGTCGACAGCAAGCCCTCTGAACGAGAGAGCGTTACGGAATCAACCAACAGTTCTTCGCTACGTGCGAAGGAAACTGGAGGATTTTCGGGGGGGATTTCCTGACTCATGCGCCTCCTTCAAACACCACATGCTTACAGGTTCTACGCACTCCCGCAAAACATGGTGCGAAAAAGGGTGCGGTTGTCGCTCCATCTGCTGAAACTTTGTGCGACTCCGCGACGATTGGCGCACTTTCGACCACCTCCCTCAGATTTCGCACTAGCAGTAGCTGGGAAAGCGGTGCCCTCGCGGGGTACCGTAGTGCTAGGAAAAACCATGCGAGCCGCCACGAAAAAAACCCCCTCCACTTCTTCTCGTTCGGCCAAAAAGGCAACGCCTGACGCAAGGGCGGCCCATTCATCGGCCGGTTTACGGAAACGGCCCCCGGTTTCTGCGGCCACTCAACGCCCCACCGCTTCTACCGGCGATGGAAGCGGCGGTTTCCCACGGAAGAAGTATCGGCGAATTCTGCTCAAAATCAGCGGCGAGTCGCTCAGTGCCCCCGGCGGTTTCGGAATTGATTCAGACGAGCTGTCATCGATCGCGGCGGAAATTCTGGACGCCGCTAAAGAAGGGGCTCAGTTGGCGATCGTTGTCGGAGGAGGGAACATCATTCGGGGTGCGGATCTCGCGGCGAGGGGGCATATTCAGCAGGCGACGGCCGATCACATGGGCATGCTCGGAACCGTGATCAACGGGCTGGCGCTGAAAGAAAAGTTGCTTGAACTGGGGCAGGATTGCCGCGTGATGAGCGCGATCGAGATTCGTGCCGTTGCGGAGCCGTTTATCCGAAGTCGTGCGCTGCGGCATTTGGAGAAGGGCCGGGTAGTCATCTTGGTTGCGGGCACTGGCAATCCGTTTTTTACAACCGACACGTGCGCGTCGCTGCGAGCCACCGAGCTGGACTGCGAAGTCCTACTGAAGGCGACCAAAGTGGACGGGGTTTATTCTGCCGATCCCAAAAAGGATCCTAAGGCAGTTCGCTACGAAACGCTAGCCTTCAATGATGCAATCAACCAGCGCCTGCGCGTGATGGATATGACCGCGATGACAATGTGCGCGGAGCACAATATTCCATTGATCGTGTTCGATTATAAGAAAAAGGGCAACATCGCCCGAGTTGTTCGCGGCGAGCGAATCGGCACGCTGGTAACCGCCGATTAGAGTGGCCAATGGTGATTAGCGTAACGTTGCTCGTGCCGGAGTGGACATGACAGAGCCTGAGCAGAAGTTAAGCCTGGATGTTGCCGCCGTCGCGAAGAAGCTCGCGACAGCGCGATGCGTTGCCGTGGTGACCGGGGCCGGGGTGAGTGCCGAGAGCGGGATTCGCACGTTTCGCGATACGATGGAGGGGCTTTGGAAAGAGTTTGATGCGAAGAAACTGGCCACCCCTGAGGCCTTCGATGCCGATCCAGCGACCGTAAGCCGCTGGTATGACCATCGGCGATTAGGCTGCCTCGCGGCGGAGCCAAACCCCGGCCATCTGGCACTGGCCGCGATAGAACGTAACATTACGAGTCGCGGGGGCGAGTTTCACCTCTTTACGCAGAACGTCGATCGGCTGCATCAGCGTGCGATGACGAGTAATGTCATCGAACTTCATGGCAACATCATGGAATGGCGATGCACCCAAACCGGCGAGCTGATCCTGCTGCCGCCCGAAGCAATGACAGTGTACCCCGCGCCTTCGCCCTTCAGTTCGGGCTCGCTCCTGCGGCCCAATGTAGTTTGGTTCGGTGAGGCTCTCCCGGAGGAGGCGCTCATCAGAGCATACGAAGTGTTCCCCAGGGCTGATTTTGTTATGACGGTGGGCACGAGCGCAACGGTTTACCCCGCAGCGGGTTTGATTGAACTCTGTGATCGCCTAGATGCGACGCGCGTAGAGGTGAACAAAGACGCCACTCCCGCTAGTCGCCATGTGGATTATTCGTTCCGCGGTGCTTCGGGCGATTTGTTGCCCCGCTTAGTGCGAGCGGCATGGCCACCGAACGGTTGAGCGAAGGGGCCGCTTTGCAACGGGTTTGAACAAAATTATACTAAAGGGCCGGCTTTACGCACCGCATCAGGCATGTCAAAAGTAGCATCATTTTCGCGAAACTGCGCGGCCAGCTTTTTCGCTTGGGCGTCGTACGCAGCTCCGTCTTTCCACGTGTTGCGGGGCATCAGCACTTCGCTAGGCACGTCGTGAACCGCGACCGGAAGATGTAAGCCGAAGATCGGGTCCGTCTGGTATTTTGCCGAGGCGAGCGACCCGTCGAGAATCGCGGTGACGAAGGCGCGGGTGTAGGCCAGTTTGAAGCGGCTACCGGTGCCGTACGCGCCCCCCGTCCAGCCCGTGTTAAGAAGCCAAACATTGGTTCCGTGCTTCTTAATTTTGTCGGCGAGCTGATTGGCGTACGTGATGGGGGGCCGAGGAAGGAAGACGCCGCCAAAGCACGGGGAAAAGTTGGGCTGGGGCTCTGTCACTCCCGCCTCGGTTCCTGCCAGTTTACTGGTGTAACCGTTAATAAAGTAGTACATCGCCTGCTCGGGCGTGAGCTTTGACACCGGGGGCATCACGCCGTAGGCATCGGCGGTGAGGAATATTATATTACGTGGGTGCCCGCAGACGCTGGGTATCACGGCGTTCTGGATGAAATCAACCGGGTAGGTTACTCGGGTGTTCTCGGTGTACTTCGCGGAGTCGTAATCCGGAACACGAGTCACCGGGTCCATCAGCGTGTTCTCCAGAACACTGCCGAACCGGATCGCGTTCCAGATCTCCGGCTCACCTTCCTTGCTTAACTTGATACATTTCGCGTAGCAGCCACCTTCGAAGTTAAACACACCGCGGTCCGACCAGCCGTGCTCATCATCGCCGATCAGCGCGCGGTTGGGGTCCGCGGAGAGGGTCGTCTTACCCGTGCCCGAAAGCCCGAAAAAAAGCGCGGGGTTGTCGAGGCCAGCCTTATCAACGTTGCACGAGCAGTGCATCGGGAACACACCAACCTCGGGCATATCATAATTCATCGCGTAAAAGATACTCTTTTTCATCTCGCCCGCGTACTCAGTGCCCAGGATAATCACAGTCTTTCGCGTCAGACTCTGCGCGACAAGAATCGGAGACTTATATCCGAGCGTTGCCTGTTCTTGCTGAGTAAGCCGGTGCTTCCCCGCGTTGATTATGGTCCAGTCTCTCTTAAAACTTACCGTGGGGCCCGCGGCTTTGGTATTTTGGCGGATAAAGAGTGTTTGCGCGAACAAACTATGCCACGCCTGCTCGGTGATCACTTGCACGCCCAGCCGATAG
>Ga0105044_10008283_pt1 | contig 14273 bp, 16 predicted proteins | sample MAT01_FD_78092 | JGI IMG/M metagenome (GOLD analysis project Ga0105044, IMG submission 78092) | Freshwater microbial communities from Lake Fryxell liftoff mats and glacier meltwater in Antarctica - MAT-01 | ecosystem: Environmental > Aquatic > Freshwater > Ice > Liftoff microbial mat | place...
GCGCTGCGCTGCGCTGCGCTGCACTTTCCCCGCCGAGCGTGAGGCGGCGCTCCTCGAAATCGGGGATGCGTGCAAGCGCGGGCCAGGCTGTCTGATGCGCCACGGCGACTGTAACCAGCTGCGCGACCGGCAATTCCAGCGAGTTACCCTGGCTTGAAGCCGCCCCCGACAATGCAGAGCGACACGTACACGCGGCATCCGCGATCAATGCCGCCATCAGCGCGTCTTTTCCGGGAAGTACCGGTAGAGCGACCCGATACTCACCCCCGCCTTTGCGGCAACCGCATTCGTCGTGAACCCGTCAAGCCCCTGCCGCTCCAGAATGCGAGCCGCAGCCTCAGCTCTGCCTCACACCATGTTTATGGCGATCCGCGCCACCGCCGCCTGGCTCGCCATGCGTCCCACTGAGCGCTTTGCGTTTGTCGGAAGTACCATCATGCCCATTCTGAAAAAATTCCGCCTTTGAGATGCGCTTCTTCGATGCCGGGGCTCACTCCGCCCGCCTCTCCGACATAGTGATGTGGACGGCGCACGATCTTGCTGCCTATCAAGAGGTGATCGAAGACTTGCGCGACGCACCGTTCTGGCACGTCGATTTCGAGATCGTGGAAATCGTACCAGCCGTGGAAAACGCCTAACTGGCCCGCGCCCCTCAGGCCGCCTCGCGCCCTGAACGCCTGGAAAGTCGTAAAGGCTGCGGCGCGGCGCCTACGGCGCGCTGTCGTTCTTCGGAAAGCTGAAATCCCTCGCCAATGGGCGCAAAACGGCGCTGACGCCGGCGCTGGATGCCTGCCAGGCCAGCGGTCTCTGTGTTGTCGCCTGCCCGGAAAAGGCGATCACCTTAATGCGGGCCGGGGACTTCTGACACGGGCGGCATCTGGTATAAGGCAGATTGAACTCCTTGCCCCAAGAGCCCGCCATGACCATCCGCCACGCCGCCCTCATCACCATCGCCCTTGCCGCCCTCACGGGCTGCGCCACCCAGAACAAGTGGACTGTGAGCCCCGAACAGCGCGCGGCGAACTCGACCTCGATCTGTCTGCTTGCTCCGTTCGTCCGCAATGCGGATGGATCGATCGACAACGCCCAGGTCCAGGCCGGTATCGACGCCGTCTTCGCGCGCGACGACCTCAACCATGACGGCAAGCTGACCTATGACGAGATCAGCGTTGCCAACCAGTCGCGCCAAGGCACCTGCGACACCACCTCACTCGTGTCATGGAACGGCACCGGCACGATCAGCCGGGCCGAATACGGCGCGCGCTATGAAACCGCCTTCCTCGCCGCCGACCGCAACGCCGATGGCTATGCGTCCGCTGCGGAACTGGCTGCACCGGTGAGCGCGACTGAACGCGCCTATGCCGACGCCAAGCGTGCATCCGAGCGCAAGGCCAGCGCTACGAGTGCCAAGACCGACGAGACGCCGCGCGGCACGCCAACACGCGCCTCGACCAGCATCACGGACCCCAGCAGACCGCCCGGTTACTAGAGCATCATCCGAAGAAGTGGATGCCGGTTCTTCGAAAAGATGATGCTCAATCAAGAAGCTAGAGCCCCTTTCCGACTTGATCGGAACGAGGCTCCAACTCTAAGCGCATCCTCAGCCGAGGATGCGCACCTTCATGTGCTCGTAGCCCTTCACGAAGCTCGACAGCACACGCGTCGGTTCGGCTTCCACCACAATGTCCTTGTATTCGCCGCTGGTCATTCGCGAGAGGATTTCCTCCCACACGATCTTCAGCTGCATCTCAGCGAGACGATTGCCAACGCAGCGGTGAATACCGAAGCCGAATGAGAGGTGCTGACGCACGCGCGGGCGGTCGATTACCAGATCCATGGCATTCGGGATCACGGTTTCGTCGCGGTTGCCCGAGACGTACCACATCACGACCTTCTCGCCCTTGCGGATGGTCTTGCCGCCCATCACCACATCTTCCAGCGCCCGGCGGCGCATATGGGCCAGCGGCGTCTGCCAGCGGATGATTTCCGAAACCGCGCTTTCCACCAGCGCCGGGTTGGCGCGCAGCTTCTTGAACTCTTCGGGATATTTGTTGAGCGCGTAAAGTCCGCCGGTCAGCGAGTTACGCGTCGTGTCATTGCCGCCGACGATGAGAAGGATCAGGTTTCCCAGATACTCCATCTTGTCCATGTTGCGAGTGGATTCGCCGTGCGCGAGCATGGTGATGAGATCGTTGCCCGGCTCGGTCGCATTCACGCGCTCATTCCAGAGTTTGATGAAATACTCGGCGCATTCCATCAGCTCGGCACGGCGCGCTTCTTCCGATTCCACTAGGCCTGAATTCAGGTCGGCAGTCGCCACGTCCGACCAGCGCGTCAGCTTGCGGCGTTCCTCGAACGGAAAATCGAACAGCGTTGCCAGCATCTGCGTCGTCAGCTCGATCGACACCCTATCGACCCAGTCGAACGTCTCGTTGATCGGCAAGCCGTCGAAGATCGTTTTCACACGGGCGCGGATCGTGCCTTCGAGCTTCGCCAGATTATCCGGCGCAACGATGGGGCTCACCACCTTGCGCTGCGCATCGTGCTTGGGCTGATCCATCGCGATGAACATCGGCAGGACGAAATCTTCCTGCTGGTCGATGATGGTGATGCCGGTCTCGGACGAGAACACTTTGTGGTTCGTGTCCACCGCCATGATGTCGTTGTAGCGGGTGATCGACCAATACGGCCCGAACTTGCTATCGGCGCAGTAATGGATCGGCGCCTCCTGGCGCAGCCGCTCGAAATAGGCCCAGTGCGCGTCGTCGCGGAACATCTCGGGCTGGGCGACATCGATCTTGTCCAGCGGGATCGACCATACGTCGCGGGGATAATCCCAGCTTGTGTCGGACTTTTCGCGCAGACCTGACTGCACTGGAGGCTGATTGATGGCCTGGCTCATAGCGTCGCTCCCGTCGGGCTTTTTCTGTGAAATGCCTCAGTGGCACCAGAAAAAGCCCAAACGGCTCCGATTTCAAGTCAAATGCGGAGTGGTGCTACGTAATTACGGAGCAACAGCCCGAGAAAGCAGCCAGGCATAGACTTTCGCCCGATCCGCGACCGGCCCCGTCCGGCCGGAATTGCCCGAATGCCCGGCTCCCATATTGGTCATGAAGAGCAGCGGGTTCGAATCGGTCTTCGTCGCCCGCAGTTTGGCGACCCACTTGGCCGGTTCGAAATAACCGACCTGGCTGTCGTTAAGGCCGGTCTGCACGAACATCGCGGGATAGTTCTTGGCTCCCACGTTGTCATAGGGACTGTAAGCCGCCATCCAGCCATACTGCTCCTCGATGTTCGGGTTGCCCCATTCCTCGTATTCGAACGTGGTCAACGGGATCGTATCGTCGAGCATCGTCGTCAGCACATCGACGAAAGGCACCTGCGCGACGACGCCGTCATACAGCGTGCCGTCGAGATTGAGCACCGCGCCCATCAGCAACCCGCCGGCCGAGCCGCCCATCGCATAGACCTTCTCCGGATCGCCATAGCCGCTGGCGATCGCGCTTTGTGTTGCGGCGATAAAGTCTGTGAACGAGTTCATCTTGTTGGCCATGCGGCCGCCCTGATACCAGGCGTCGCCCATGTCGCGTCCGCCGCGGATATGGGCGATCGCCAGCACAAAGCCGCGATCCACCAGGCTGACGAAATTGCGGTAAAAGCCCGGTTCGCTGGAAATCCCGTAGGCGCCATAGCCATAAACCAGCAACGGATTGCCGCCCGGCTTGAACTGGTCCTTGCGCCACATCAACGTCACCGGGACCAGCGTGCCGTCCTTGGCCGGCGCCATGATCCGCGCCGCCTCATAGAGTTCGGGCTTGTACCAGCTCCAGGCCGGATCCTTCTTCAACTCGGTCTTCGCGCCGCTCGCCATATCGAAATCATAGAGAACGGACGGCGTCGTCGCGCTTTCGAAGCTGACACGCAGCGAGGTCAGCGCAGGATCATTATTGATGTCGATGGCCGTCGAACCCAGCACGCCAAAGTTAAGCGTGCTCTTGGTAGCACCTGACTTGCGGTCGACGATGCGGATCGTGATCGACGCATCATGCGTCTCCTGAACGGCGATGTAATCGTTGAACAAGACGAATCCGTCGATGTAGCGCCCCTTAACCTACGGCACCATGCCTGTCGCTGTCGCGAGGGACGGCGCGCTGTCCGGCGTCACCACAATCTTGCGGTCGCCGGCCTGGGCGTTAGTCAGAACGTAGAAATTGCCGTCCAGATGATCGGCCGTCGCGCGCACATTCAGCGTGCGCGGCACCAGCATGACGGGCTTGGGATCGATCGCCGAGGTTGAGACCGCCAAAATCTCATCACGCTGCGCATGGCCGACCGTGATGATCGCCAGCTCTTTCGAGCGGCTCTGCGCCACGCCGATTTCGAACGTCGTATCGTCTTCCTGCAGCAGCACCGTATCGTTGACGGCAGACGCGCCCAGCACATGGCGCTTGGCCTGATAGCCGCGTACCAACTCGTCGAGCGCGGTGTAGATGATCGCCTTGCCGTCGGCGCTCCACACGATGTCGCTGCTGGCATCCTTGATGCCGGTCGAGACAACGGCGTTCGTGGCAAGGTCGCGCACGAAAATCTCGCAGATCCGGTCGCCCTTGAAGTCGACCGCAAAGGCGACCTTGGTGCCGTCGGGGCTCATCTCCCAGCCGCGCATGAAATACTGCTCGTGCGCCTTGGCCATCTCCGGCACATCGAGAACCACCTGCTCCGGCCCGGTGGCCGAGCCCTGATGGCGCACAATCAGCGGATAGTCGGCACCCTCGGCATAGCGGGTCTCGTAGAAAAATCCGTCCATCGGCCAGGGCACGTCCTTGTCGGCAAGGCTGGCGCGCTTCTCCAGCTCGGCCAGGATCTCGTCCTGCAAGGCAGCCTGCGGCTTCAGCATCGCTTCGGCATAGGCGTTCTCGGCGTCGAGATAGGCGAGAACCTCGGGGTTCTCCTTTTCATTGAGCCAATAATAGGCGTCGACGCGCGCCGCACCGAAGGGCGCGGTCACGGTATGGTCCTTCTTGGCCGCGACCGGCGCGACACCGGGCGTTGCAGGTGCCAAGGGCGGCAGGCCGGTTGCGGCAGGCGTGCTGGCCATGGCCTTGCCGTCGCCCCGGGGAAGAATATCGACCACCGAAATCACCCCGCCTGCCGCAAATGCTAGAAGGCTGACCACCACAAAGGAACCGTATGTGCCGCGCATGCATATCTCCATGGCGCAGCCCCGACGCCGCGCGGTAATCTGAAGGCCAAAGATAGAGAGACCTTTATCATGAAGCTTAAAGATTCCAGCCTTCTCAAGTCACAAGCCTACGTGAACGGTGCCTTTGGGCCTGCCGATCAGGGCGGCACGTTCAAGGTCGAAAACCCGGCGACCGGCGAAATCCTCGGCTACGTCCCCGACATGGGTAAGGCTGAAACGACCCGCGCGATCGAGGCCGCCCACGCCGCCCTCGCCCCTTGGCGGGGCCTTCTCGCCAAAGAACGCGCCGCCCTCATGCGCAGATGGTTCGATCTGATGATGGCGAACCAGGAGGACCTCGCCATCATCATGACTGCCGAGCAAGGCAAGCCGCTCACCGAATCGCGCGGCGAGGTCGCCTATGGTGCGAGCTTCATCGAGTGGTTCGCCGAGGAAGGAAAACGCCTCTACGGCGATGTCATCCCCACCTTCGCCCATGGCCGCCGCGTCATCACCCTGAAACAGGGCATCGGCGTCGTCGGCGCGGTGACGCCTTGGAACTTCCCCAACGCGATGATCACCCGCAAGGCCGGCCCGGCGCTCGCCGCCGGCTGCCCCATCGTGCTCAAACCGGCCGCGCTGACACCCCTTTCAGCCCTCGCCCTCGCCGAACTCGCTCACCGCGCCGGCATCCCCAAGGGCGTCTTCAACGTAATAACGTCCAAACGGTCGTCCGAAGTCGGGGCGGAGCTCACCTCGCACCCACTGGTGAAGAAGTTTTCGTTCACCGGCTCCACCGAGATCGGCAAACAGCTCATCCAGCAATGCGCGACCACGGTGAAGAAGGTCAGCATGGAGCTCGGCGGCAACGCCCCCTTCATCGTCTTCGACGACGCCGACCTCGACGAGGCCGTCAAAGGCGCCCTCGCCTCCAAATTCCGCAACATGGGCCAGACCTGCGTCTGCGCGAACCGTTTGCTGGTGCAGGACAGCGTCTATGACGCCTTCGCCGAAAAACTGACCAAGGCGGTCGCGTCCCTCAAAGTCGGCGACGGCCTCGAAGATGGCGTCCAGCAAGGCCCACTGATCGAAGAGAAAGCCGTGAAGAAGGTCGAAGACCTCGTCGCCGACGCAGTCAGGAAAGGTGCCCGCATCACCACCGGCGGCATGCGCCATCCGCTGGGCCGCACCTTCTACACGCCAACCGTCATGACCGGCGTGACGCCCGATATGGAGATTTCCTCGGAGGAAATCTTCGGCCCCGTCGCCACCCTCTTCCGCTTCAAGGACGAGGACGAAGCCATCCGTCTCGCCAACGACACGCCCTACGGCCTCGCCTCGTATTTCTATTCGCGCGACATCGGCCGGGTCTGGCGCGTCGCCGAAGCGCTCGACTACGGCATTGTCGGCATCAACGAAGGCATCATCTCCACCGAAGTCGCGCCCTTCGGCGGCGTGAAGGAATCCGGCACCGGCCGCGAAGGCAGCAAATACGGCATCGAGGACTACCTCGAGATCAAATACCTCGCGATGGGCGGCATCGGTAGGTAGCGCCAGTGGCCAAGCGCAACGCCAACGGCACCCGCTTCGATAAATCCGATCTGCCGACGAAAATCTGCGTCGCCTGCGCCCGGCCATTTGCCTGGCGCAAGAAATGGGAACGGGATTGGGACAGCGTAAAGTACTGTTCCGACCGCTGCCGGACAGCATCGAAAACCTGATCCACAAAAGTTCTGCGGTTACCGCCTCGCCACCGTAGCAATCGGCGCTCCATCTCGTTTCGCAATTGTCTTTGCGGCGGCCTTCGCACTCCGTCTCGGCGAGCCCCACAGGGTCCGGCACCGGCCGCGAAGTCAGCGAATATGGCATCGAGGACTACATCGAGATCAAGTACGTCACGATGGCCGGTATCGGGACGTGAGGCCGGCAACCGACTGCCGCGAAGTCGGCAGCCGGTCTTACAGGTGGCGATCAGCGTCCATCCGTTGGTGCAGGATTCTGACGATGACGATCCGTTGCGCGGCTGAGCGCCTGAAGAAGATGATGTGCGATCCGATATTGTGCCGCCAATAGTCCCGCCGGATATCGGTTGCGCTCCGGGCGGTCACCGCACCGTTCGCCAGAGGTACAAAGGCTTCGGCGATTTCCCGCACATAAATGTCGGCCTGCCCGATGCCCCAGCGTTCCGCCGAAAAGTCCCATATGCTGTCGATATCGGCTGCCGCCTTTGGCGTCAGCGTCCAGCCCGTCATGCTTTTCGGCTGGCTCGCTTGCCGGCAAGAAACACTTCGACATTGAACGGCTGCGGGTCGCCGCTTTCTTCGCCCTCGATCAGCGCCTTTCGCAATGCGTCGAGCTTCGCCTCATGCTCTTCGAGCAGCCGCAGCCCGGCCCGCACCACATCGCTGGCCGAGCCGTAACGGCCGCCTTCGACCTGGCCGTCGATAAAATCGGCAAAATGATCGCCGAGCGAAACGGATGTATTGCGCGCCATGAAAACCTCAACTGCTCGATACCATAAATTGGTATAGCAGCAAAGACCTCGCATCATTCGCGCTGGCGTTTATCCCGCTCTCGGAAGGCTGCGGCGCCACCTGAAAGTTCCATCGCCGCCGCCTCACCGCCGTCGCAATCGTCACGCTATGTCGTTTCGCAATTGCCTTTGCAGCGGCCTTCGCATTCGGTGTCGGCCACCTCGTTTGGAATCGTAAGGACTCCCATGCTCCGCCAGCTTGCTGCCGCCACCCTACTCTGCGGCACCGCTTTCGCCGCCGATACCGCGCCGATCGTCTCGGCCTCAGGCGACTCCCCGGCCTTCCAGCTCGTCGCCAATGGCCTCTCCGGCTCGGGCAACCAGATCGATCCCGGCCCCAAGGGTGACGTGATGGCCGGCGACATGGTGCTCGCTTTCCAGAAAATGTCGCTGAAGGACGTCGTCGCCAAGCTGGGCGGGGCGACCCACATCACTGAGGAAAACGGCGTTGGCTGGGTCTGCTACATCTCGCCGGAACCCACCCCTGTCACCATCTGGTTCGGCGCCTTCTATACCAGTGACGGGGCGATGACGCTGTCGGGCGTCGGCCTTGAAGCAGCAGCGCCGCCTGAGTCCGCCGGCTGCACCACACTCGCCGATCCGCTGATCGTCACCACCGGCGCGCCGGGCCTCGGCGCAACCACCGCAGAACTCGACGCGACGTTCGGCAAGGCCGCCGATGCCGAGCCCGACGGCACGGTCGCCTATTTCTTTGGCAGCGAAAACCAGCCCGACGGCATCAACGCCCTCACCAAAGAGCGTAAGTACCGGATGGTCGATGGTGTCGCCGTCGCTATCAGCGCCGGAATCTTCAACGAACTGCAATAGCCCGCATGCGCAGCCCGCTCCTCACGCTCTTGCTTCTTGGGCTCCTCGGCGGCGTCGCGCCTGCCGCCGAGATCGACCCCGGCTTGCAGCAGAACGCGCTTATGCTTCTGCTCAACGGCCTGCCGGGCAGCGCCAACGAGGCGACCACCAGCCCCAAAATCGCTGGCGTGGTTGCGGGCATGGACGTGACGCTCGAAACGACGACGCTTGGCGAGATCGCCGCCAAGCTCGGCGGCGAAATCAACACCGCCGGCGAAAGCGAGAACAGCTTCGCCTGGATGTGTTATGCCTCGCCCGACGTCACCACCGGCGGGACCACCCTCACCTGGTTCTACGGCAACGACACCAACCAGATGCTGCTCACCGGCATTGCCGTGGAGTTCGCACCCGATGAACTCCCCGCGGGCTGCGTGCGCGTCGAAAAGCCGATCGGCGTCACCACCGGCCTGCCCGGCCTCGGTGCGCCTGTCGCCGATCTCGATGGCGTCTTCGGCAAGGCGACCGCCGACAGCGGCATCCCCGGCACGGTCTCCTACATGTTCGGCTCAACGCGGATGGGTGACGGCTACGTCTTCCGCAACGAAGCCAAATACGTCCTCGGCGACACGCACGTCCTCGCCTTCAGCTTTCGCACGGTCGTCGAAGAAGAGTGACCCGGCGTCGCGGCTCTAGCCCGATCGCCCGTCTCAGGCATAATCGCCGCCGTCCGCACCTCCTGCGGGCGGCGGTTTTCATATGATCGGTAGATTTTTCGGCTTCCTCTGGACCATCGCGCGCTTCTTCCCCACGCAAGCGCCGGGCATCCGCTTCGGCAGCGCGCTATCTGTCCTGCTGACCTTCCTGGTCCTCGTCTTCTTCCTGATCGGGCTAGGCCTTGTCCTGCTCGGCTTCGACCTGGAAAAGGTCGATGTCTGGCTCGATCGCCATAACGATTGGTTCGAACTTCTCGGCACGATCCTCTTAAAGGGCTTTCTCGTCTTCGTGCTGGCGATCTGCACTGTTATCGTCGTCGGCTCGATCATCGACAGGATCTATGTTCCGGTTACCATCAAGAAAAACGGCCGGCCCTCGAGCGAGGACCGGCCGGGTGGCTGCTTTTTACTGATCGCAATCGCGATCGGTTATTTCTGCGTCGTGGGTGTGTTCTTCACCTGACGCTTATTTCGGCATGCAGGCGTCCTGCACCTTGTCCATCTTCTCGTCGGCAGCCGTGACGAAAGCCTTGGCCTCGTCCTCGGAAATCTCAAGCAACGCGGCGATCTCGGCTGTATCCGACGGGTTAAAGCCGGCGATTACGATCTTCAGCATCGTTGCAGCATCCGCGCCAAACACATTGACAATGGTGTCGACCATGCAAACACACAGCGTGTCAGAGTCGGGCATCTCAGTGCCCAAGCTTTTCTTGCAGGCTTCAACTGCCTGAGGCTTGAGGTCGGCCGTATCGTCCGCCTGCGCCGGCACGCACAACGCCAGCGCCACAAGCGGAGCTGCAAGGATCAAAAGCTTCATCGGCAGATGCCTTTCAAAAAAGTAACGGGGGGAACCCCGACATGAAGACAATGTAGCGAGCTATTCATGGACAGAAATGGCGAAATCATGTCGCTTCGCGTTGCCCGCACCGCGCGCATGTGAGAGAGGGTGCGCTTAAGCTCCGGAACCGCCCATGATCCCCCGCTATGCCCGCCCCGAGATGACCTACATCTGGAGCCCCGAAACCAAGTTTCGCATCTGGTTCGAGATCGAGGCCCATGCCTGCGATGCGCTGGCCGAACTTGGCGTGATCCCCAAGGATGCCGCTAAAACGATCTGGGAAAAGGGCAACGCCGCCGTGTTCGACGTCGCGAAGATCGACGCCATCGAACGCGACGTGAAGCACGACGTTATCGCCTTCCTCACTCACCTCGCCGAATTCATCGGCCCCGACGCGCGCTTCGTCCATCAGGGCATGACGTCTTCCGACGTGCTCGACACCTGCCTCAGCGTCCAGCTCGCCCGCGCGTCCGACCTGCTCATCGCCGGCGTCGATCGCCTCCTCGCGGCGCTCGAGAAGCGCGCCAAAGAACACAAGCTCACCCCCACCATCGGCCGCAGCCACGGCATCCATGCCGAGCCGACCACATTTGGCGTCAAGCTCGCCGGTCACCACGCCGCCTTCCAGCGGGCCCGCGCCCGCCTCGTCGCCGCTCGCGCCGAGATCGCGACCTGCGCCATTTCCGGCGCCGTCGGCACCTTCGCGCAGATCGACCCGCGCGTCGAAGAACACGTCGCTGCCAAACTCGGCCTGATCCCGGAGCCCGTCTCTACCCAGGTCATCCCGCGCGACCGCCATGCTGCCTTCTTCGCGGCGCTCGGCGTCGTCGCCGGTCAGATCGAGAATCTCGCGACCGAGATCCGCCACCTCCAGCGCACCGAAGTGCTCGAAGCCGAGGAGTTTTTCGCCGAAGGCCAAAAGGGCTCGTCGGCCATGCCGCACAAGCGCAACCCGGTGCTCACCGAAAACCTCACCGGCCTCGCCCGCATGGTGCGCGGCTACGTGACCCCCGCTCTGGAAAACATCGCCCTCTGGCACGAGCGCGACATCTCGCACTCCTCCGTCGAGCGCTATATCGGCCCCGACGCCACGATCACGCTCGACTTCGCCCTGCACCGCCTCGGCGATGTTGTCGAGAAACTGCTGATCTATCCTGAGCGCATGCAGCGCAATCTCGACCTGCTCGGCGGCCTCGTCCATTCGCAGCGCGTGCTGCTCGCCCTCACCCAGGCCGGCGTGCAGCGCGAAGACGCCTACGCCCAGGTCCAGCGCAATGCGATGCCGGTCTGGCGCGCCATGCACAACGGCGTCGAAGCCCCGACTTTCCTGCAAAATCTACTGGCCGATGCCGACGTCGCCAAAGCGCTGAAGCCCGCCGAGATCGAAGCCCTCTTCGACCTCGGCCATCACCTCAAACAGGTCGATGCCATCTTCACCCGCGTCTTCGGCACCGCCTGAAACGCAACATGGCCGGGAATCGCCCGGCCATGCGCAGCGTTCTTCCTGGTATCCTGAACTCTAGGCCGTAGCTTTGGCCTTCGCGCGCGGCTTGGTCGCCCTCTTGACGGCCTTCTTCACAGCAGCCTTCGCCGCCGGCTTCGCGCGCTTCATCACATTGCCCGCCGCCGCCTTGGCCTTCGTGGCAGCAGGCGCCGCACCGGCCTTCGCCGCCTTGGCGACACGCCCGGCCGAGGCCTTCACTTCTTTCGCGCCTTCCGAGCTGCCGCCGATCAGTGCCCGCGCTGCGTAGTAGATCGCAGCAACAGCCGCCGCGCCGCCGCCCATCTTGGCCAGCGTCGCCGCATCAAGGCGGCCCAGCGTTTTCATCAAAGGTTTGGACTGCTTGGCCAGCGCCAGCTCAAGCGATTTGAGCGACGGCGCCACAGCCTTGAGCGCCTTGCCAGTCGTCGTCATCAGGTCAGCCATGAGATTCTCCCCATTGTCTTTGCCCAACGCTTAGCGCCGCGCAAAAGTTCCCTGATCATATTGACACAGCCCTGTCACCCGCCTGACCTATCCGACCGCATGTCTCAACCGGCTCTCCCCACACTTGGCGATTTGATCCGCGTCTTCGCCAAGATCGGCCTGCTCGGCTTTGGCGGCCCGGCGGCACAGATCGCGTTGATGCACCGCATCGTCGTTGAAGAGAAACGCTGGCTGAGCGAGGGACGTTACCTCCACGCCCTCAATTATTGCATGCTGCTGCCCGGCCCCGAGGCGCAGCAGCTCGCGACCTATATCGGCTGGCTGGCGCGCGGGGTGAAGGGCGGGATCGCGGCGGGTATACTGTTCGTGCTGCCGGGCGCCGTCATCATGCTGGCCTTGAGCGTTCTCTACGCGCTCTTTGCCGAGTTGCCGCTGATGCAGGGCGTGTTCTACGGCATCAAATGCGCGGTGCTGGCGATTGTCGTCCAGGCGCTACTGCGAATCGGCGGGCGCGCGCTCAAGACCTCGGCACTCCGGCTGATCGCGCTCGCTGCCTTCTGCGCGCTCTTCCTCTTCGCCCTGCCTTTCCCGTTGGTCGTGCTGAGTGCAGGCGTCATAGGCTTCCTGCTTCACCGTACCTGGCCCGGCACCATCGTCGCCAGCGGCGGACACGGCGCGGGCAAGGGCGGTGCCCACAGTGGCAGTATCGACGCCGCCATCGAAGACGGCCGGATCCAGCATACCAAAAGCAGCGCCACCCGATTCATGCTGCAGACCACGCTTTGGCTGACGCTCTGGCTCGCCCCGGTAGCGGTGCTGTGGCTAGCGCTGGGACCGGACGATCTGCTCACCCGCCTCGGCCTCTTCTTCGCGCAGATGGCCGCTGTCACCTTCGGCGGGGCCTATGCGGTCCTCGCTTATGTCGCGCAGGAGGCGGTTTCAACCTACGGCTGGCTGTCGGCCAAGGAGATGCTGCACGGCCTTGCGCTTGCCGAGACGACGCCCGGCCCGCTGATCCTCGTTCTGCAATATGTCGGCTTCCTCGCCGGCTTCCGCGACGCCGTCTGGGGCGGCATTGCCGGCGGCATCATCGCAAGCCTCCTCGTCCTCTGGGTCACCTTCGTGCCCAGCTTTCTGTGGATTTTTGCCGGCGCACCCTATGCCGAGCGTTTGCGCTCCATGCCGGGCATCAGTGCCGCACTCGCCGCCATCACCGCTGCCGTGACCGGCGTGATCGCCAGCCTCGCGCTCTGGTTCGCACTACACGTCCTCTTCGCGCGCGTCGATCTGTGGCGCAGCGGCCCCTTCACATTAAACCTGCCGGACTGGGCAACGCTGGATCCCGCCGCTCTGGCGCTCACCCTCGCGGCGCTGGTCCTTACTCTGCGCTTCAAGCTGGGCGTCGGCTGGCTTGTGCTGATCTTCGCAGCAACTGGGCTGGCCCGCACCGCTCTGGTTTAACCGGCTTTGATCTGCGTGATGGCAGTCTGCATCAGATCGTCCATCTCGCGGCGGATCTGGTGGTCCGACAGGCCGAGACCCTTGGCGTCGAGGTCACCTTTGACCTTACGGAAGACGTCGTCGTCGCCCGCTTCCTCGAAATCCGCCTTCACGACGCTCGCCGCATAAGCCGCCGAATCGGCTTCATTCAGGCCCATTTTCGCGGCCGCCCACAGACCCAGCAGCTTGTTGCGCCGGGCGGTCGCCTTGAATGTGAGTTCCTGGTCGTGCGCAAACTTGCCTTCCTGCGCCTTTTTACGGTCGTCAAAGCCGGCCATGGGTCTCTCCTGAATTGTACGGAGAGGATGTGCGTCAGGTGAGACGAAATCTCAAGGCCCAGAACACAAGCCCGTTCTGCGCGTTTGGCCGCGCGTTTGAGAATTCCTCCGATATCTCGTAAACCTCCTTGAACGTGGCGCTTCTGGCCGCGCAGGAACCCCGCCCATGTCAGGAAGCCGCCGCAGGCTCGTTTACGAGGGCAAGGCCAAGACCCTTTACGAAGGTCCCGAGCCCGGCACCCTCATCCAGTATTTCAAGGACGACACCACCGCCTTCGACGCCACGAAAAAAGCGACGCTGGAGGGCAAGGGCGTCATCAACAACCGCATCAGCGAGTACATCATGACTCAGCTGAATGCGATCGGCGTCCCTACCCACTTCATCAAGCGCATGAACATGCGCGAGCAACTGATCCGCGAAGTCGAGATCATCCCGCTCGAAGTCGTCGTTCGCAACGTGATGGCCGGCAGCCTCGCCAAGCGCTTCGGCCGCGA
>Ga0105044_10008285_pt1 | contig 14272 bp, 11 predicted proteins | sample MAT01_FD_78092 | JGI IMG/M metagenome (GOLD analysis project Ga0105044, IMG submission 78092) | Freshwater microbial communities from Lake Fryxell liftoff mats and glacier meltwater in Antarctica - MAT-01 | ecosystem: Environmental > Aquatic > Freshwater > Ice > Liftoff microbial mat | place...
GCCACCTCGAATGGGTGGCCGGCGAATTGGACGAATGGGCCGCACCGCTGCGCCTGTCGCTTGAACCATCATCGGTCACATCCTTCTATGTCGATCTGGCCAGCCGCGACGGCCTGCGCCGCCGCACGCCCCAGCCGCTGGAAGGACGCGTGCTGTTCCTCGACACACGCCCGCTGCATGCCACGCTGATGCAGAACGTCGTGATGATCGAGCAGAAGATCAAGGTACAGCCGTTGTCCGAGCGCACCGGCAAGCGCAGCGAACAGCTGGGCCTCCTCACCAAGCTGGCCTCGCAGGTCGACCCTGAATTCAAACCCTTTGCTCGACGCGGGGAGCGCACGGCCGCCGTCGGTACCGTGGATGCTATCGTCGGCTTCGCGAAGATTTCCGCGTTCCTCAAGGAAGAGGAGTTGGCCCCCATTCCCTACGCCGAGCACGGGAAAAGCTTCAGCGGCACGATGGAGCTGGCAGTGTTCGGCCGCATGCGCAACGAAACGGATCGCCGCGTCGAATTGTCCCGGCGGCGGCTCGCGGCGTTCGCCACACCAGGCGGACCGTGGGAGGTGAAGGACATCAGCCAGACCGGCTTCCGCCTGCTGGCGCCGATGAGCGTCGCCAGCGCCGTCACGCTCGGTACGCTGGCCGCCATCCGCCCGCACGGACAGACGCCATGGACGCTTGGCATCGTCCGCCGCATGAAGCGGATGACGACCGACCGGGCCGAGATCGGTCTGCAGGTGATCGCGAACACGCTGCTGAGCGTGGACCTGATCGAGCAGCGCAAGAACCTCGACGCCGACTACTCGGTCGACGGGGAGGCCACGACGATCAACGGCCGCTCGTTCCAGGGACTGTTCCTCGCGCTGAAGAAACGCGAGGCCGATACCTCGGTGCAATCGCTGATCGTTCCCGCTGCCGAGTACCAGCCCACCAAGCGCCTGAAGCTGCTGACGACCAAGTCGAGCAATCCGATCCGCTTCGGCCGTCTGCTGGAACAACAGCCGGACTGGGTGTGGGCCACCGTCGAGCCGCTGGATATGAACGCGCCGATGCCCACGATCACGGGCGCCGCGATTCCCCCCGCCGCCGCGAACGAGTAGATTGTCGGGCATGGTGCCCGACGACTCCTACACTGCATTGCATGCGTCCCACCGCTGGGACGTCCCCGAATTCTTCAACATCGCCTACGCCTGCTGCGGCCGCTGGGCCGCCGACCGCACGCGCTTCGCGCTGTATTGGGAAGACGAATCCGGTGCGGCTTCCGCGCATACGTTCTGGGACCTGCAGCGCGAGGCCAACCGGCTCTCCAATGTCCTCGCTGGGCTGGGTGTCGCGCGCGGCGACAAGGTGGCGCTGGTGCTGCCGCAGCGCCGCGAAACGGTGGTGGCGCATCTCGCCGTCTATCAGATGGGCGCGGTGGCCATTCCGCTGTCGTTCCTGTTCGGACCGGATGCGCTGGCGTACCGACTGGAAAATGCGGAAGCCCGCGTCGCCCTCGTCGATCTTCAATCCGCACCCAATCTTGCGCCCATCCGCGGCGATCTGCCACGCCTTACGCATGTGCTGGGGGTCGCCGGCGCCAGCGGTGATGATCTGCTCGACTACGACACAGCCGTCGCGGCGGCAGTAACGGATTTTGCGCCGGCACCAACGCGCGCTTGCGACCCGGCGCTGATCGTTTACACCAGTGGCACCACGGGACCACCCAAGGGCGCACTGATGCCGCATGCGTGCCTGCTGGGCAACCTGCCCGGCTTCGTGCATTCGCACGACGGCTTTCCACAACCCGGCGATCTCTTCTGGTCACCCGCCGACTGGGCCTGGACCGGCGGATTGATGGACGCGCTGCTGCCCACGATGTATTTCGGCCAGCCGATCGTCGGCTATCGCGGACGCTTCGACCCGGAGCGTGCCTTCCGGCTGATGGAGAAATACCAGATCCGCAACACGTTCCTGTTTCCAACCGCGCTGAAGCTGATGATGAAGGCGTACCCGCAGCCGCGCAGTCACTTCGATGTCAACCTGCGCAGCATCATGAGTGCCGGCGAAGCGGTCGGCACCACCGTGTTCGCGTGGACGCAGGACGCGCTCGGCGCGACGATCAATGAAATGTTCGGGCAGACCGAGGTGAACTACATCGTCGGCAACTCGCATACACTGTGGCCCGCCAAGCCGGGCTCGATGGGCCGGCCGTATCCGGGCCATCGCGTCGCGGTCATCGACGACGCCGGCAACGAAGTGTCTACCGGCGAGCCCGGTGAAGTGGCGGTGCACCGCATCGCCCCCGACGGCACGCCCGATCCGGTCTTCTTCCTCGAATATTTCAAGAACCCGGAAGGCACCGCGCGCAAGTTCACCGGCGACTGGTCGCGCACCGGCGACCTTGCGACCATGGATGCCGACGGGTACCTCTGGTACCAGGGTCGCGCCGACGATGTGTTCAAGGTGGCCGGATATCGCGTGGGTCCGTCCGAGATCGAGAACTGCATCGTCAAGCACAGGGCAGTGGCCAACGCCGCCGTGGTGCCCTCGCCCGACGAAACGCGCGGGAGCGTGGTGAAGGCCTTCATCGTGCTGGCAGAGGGACATGCACCATCGGCCGAACTTGAAGCCGATATCCAGCAGCATGTGCGCAAGTTCCTCGCGCCCTACGAGTACCCGAAGGAAATCGAGTTCATCGATGCGCTGCCGATGACCACCACCGGCAAGGTGCAGCGGAAAGTTCTGCGGGAGCGTGAAGCGGCGCGCAAGCAGAAAGCCTGACCAGGCCCGCCACACTAGACTACCGTCACGCCCTGCATCATCCCCATGTCCTCGTGCACCAGCATGTGACAGTGCATCACGTACCGCCCGGTGTAGTGCAGGAAGCGCATGCGGAACGTGACCGATGTCACCGTGGCCGGAGTCGTGGTTCCCGGCGGCGGCGGATTGGCATTGAACGGCAATGGCACCGTATCCGCCCAGTAGGGCTCCGCCAGCTTCACGCCGTTCACCGCCACCACGTACATCGGGTTCACGTGGATGTGGAACGGATGGCGGATGTTGTTCATGTTGTGGATCGTCCATTCCTCGACACTGTTGAGCGCCACGGTCTGTGTCAACGACTTCGATGACTGGAATGGAATGTAGGTGCTCGGCATGCCGGGGTTCTGTGAACCCGTCGTGCCATCGGATCCCAGCGCGTACACCTTGCCGGCCACCTGCGTGTTGCCGGTCTGGTAGAGCCAGTCGTCGTATTCGCCGGGGGGCGGTTGCACCAGCGATGTGGCCGCTGTGCCTTCGAACGGACGGCCTGGCGGCGTCGTGTTGGTGGCGCTTGCTATCACCCGCATCACGATCGAGCGCTTGATCCCGCCGCTGGCGGCCAACTCGGCATCGGTGATGGGATCGAGGAACGGCGTGACAGGCAACGGCTCGGGCGGCAGGTTCATCGGCAGCGGATTGTCGACGACGACGATCTCCGCGAGGATGTCCTCTTCCACGATGGCTTGCGTGCGGCCCATCTCCACCTTCAGCGTCTTCAGCTGATACGTACCGGGCAGCCCGGCCTTCACCAGCACGTTGGAGCGATTGGCGGGAGCAAGCACGATTCCCTGCGGCAGCCCCGAGCCTGGGTCGACCGGCAACACCGGGCCCGACGGCTTGAACGTGCGGCGCGGATTGCCGTCGTGGCTGTACTGGTAGAGCGTGTGCTTGTCGAGTGAAACGTTGAGAAACTTGAAGATCGCCGCGTTGATGAAGCGCCAGTTCTGGACCTCGCCGGTCAGCATGACGATGCGCGGAATGCGCACGCCGTTGATCAGGAACGGCGGTTCTTTCGTCGTGACGTTCGCCACCTGCGCAAACTCGCTCAACTGGCCGGAGACCGGGTCGTAGATGGGCGCCTGGAACACGAAGACCTTTTCGGCAGCATTCGCGATCTGGGGCACATCGTCGATCGGGCCTTCGATGATCAGCGCGCCGGCCATGCCGCTGCCCACCTGCATGGCGCTCGAGCCGTGCAGATGCGGGTGATACCAGTACGTGCCCGCAGGATGATCATCGCGGATGGCGTACTCGTATTGCCGCTCCTCGCCGGGTTGGATGCCTTGGTCGGGATCATCCACCACGAAGTCGCCGTAGAGCAGCGGCGGCTTGGTGGTGTTGGGGCTCGTATACGGCGGCGTGGCCGGTTGCGGATAGATGTCCGGATACACATGCAGGCCGTGCACGTGCAGGTTCGTGCTGTTGGGATACCGCAGGTGCCGGGTGGGCGTCGGGTTGGGTGGATTGGGCGGCAGCTTGTTGATGATCTTGATGCGCAATGTATCGCCGACCCGCATCCGCAACGTAGGCGCGGGAATGGAGCCGAACATGTTGCGCAACGTGACGATCGTCCCGTTGAAAGGAGTGGTCAGATACGACAGGATGATCGTGACGTCGAGCCGCTGATTCACCGACTGGATGTTGAGCGGCTCCTTGAACGTTTCCTTCGGACCCGGATTGGCGTTCTCATCGCCGCCGCCACACGCGGCAAGCACCGACGGCAAAACTACACCGGCGGTCACGGTGACGCCAAGCTGCAGGAAGCCGCGGCGTGAAATTTCGTCGTGCTGAAGATCAGTCATCGCGGCCTCCCTTTTAGGTTCCCCCCGAACGGTGCTGCGCACCGCTCCCCCCAGGGGGCGATCGCCTTGGGACGGCCCGCCGGCGCTCATGCAGTATGGACGGCAAGCAACTGCGTCGGATGGCGCTGTTCACGCGCCGCGGCGCCCAGCTGGCCGTCCGCGTTGCTGCCCCAGCCATGGAGCGCGTCGGCCATCAACGCCGCGGCGTGCGCCTGCCCCGCCGCGATCGCGCGCACCTTGGACAATCCGGCGATACGCGTCGGGACCGCATGATCCTCGGCATCGCCCTGGCCCAGCTGGCCCAAACTGTTCCAACCCCACGCATACACATTACCGCTGTTGCCAAGCGCCAGCGAAAAGAACATGCCTGCCGCCACCGCCTGCACGCGTTCCGGCAGCGCCACGGGCAGCGGTGCCATTGCGTAAGCTGGCAGCGCCTGTCCCAGCTGGCCGTGATTGTTGCTGCCCCAGGCCAACACGGAACCCAAGGTGGTCAGCGCCAGCACATGCGTGCTGCCGGCCGCCAAGGCCGTCACCTTGTGCGGCAGCCGCACCAGCGTCGGCGTTTCCACGGCCTGCAGGTGTCCGAGGCCGAGTTGGCCAGCCGCATTGCCGCCCCATGCGTAGAGCCGCTGGTCTTGGGTGAGGGCCAGCATGTAACCCTTGCCCACCGCCAGCGTGCGCACGGCCGGCAAACCGGCGACGCGCGCGGGCGGCGCCTCGAATGCCGCGCCCATGCGGCCCAACGCACCGTCGACATTGAGCCCCCATGTGAACACGGCGCCCGCATGATCGATGGCGGCGAACTGGAACTCTCCGGCCACCACTTCGCGGGCGCGGGAAATGTCCTCGAACAGCATCGGCGTGGCCACCGCGACCGCGCCGACGCGGCCGTCGATGCCAGCGCCCTTGGCACCCCAGATCGCCACTTCGCGATGCATGGTGATGCCAAGGCTGATGCCGTGTCCCGCCGCCACGGCCGTCAACGGCTCGCGCAGCAGGACTTCCACCGCCTTGGTCGGCGCGGGCGTCGTGCAGTACTCAGGCGTGCCGGACGGGACTCGGCCGCTGCCGTCGCCTCCCCAGCCGATCACCTTGCCCGAGGCCAGCAGCGCCAATGTATGGTCGCGGCCACAACTGATCGAGGCGACCGCGTGCCCCCGCATTTCCGACACCGAAGTTCTCATGATCCCTCGCCGTCCCTGAGTTTGCCGACCAGCTCCACATACGCCTGCATCGCTTCAGCTGCTGCCGTGCCCTTGCGCGCGCTCCACGCATCATATTTTGCGCGGTTGACCATGTCGAGCGCCCCCGGGCGCTCGCCGGACGCATCACCCACGGTCGCCTGCTTGTAAAGCGAATACAGTGCCAGCAACGCATCGTTGTCGGGCGCCTTCTTCATCGTCTTCGATGCCGCGATCGCCGCCTCGAATGAGGTCTCGAGTGCCGACGGTCCGGCGGCGACCGGGTCGGGCTCGCCGAAGAATGCATCCTCGCGGTCGACATCGTCGGCGAACCACCGCGCCTCGAGCAACTTGCCACCATGGAACGCCAGCAACAGCGCGCCCTGCGATTCAAGGCTGGCATCGTCGCGCGCGGCTACCAGCGTGGCTGGCACCAGCGCCACACCACGATTGAACGTGGGCGAGCCGAAGGCCGTGAAGCGAGGTGCGCCGCCGGCGGCGATGCGGCTGGCAAATGAGGCGAAGGTCTTGCCCGCGTGCGCGCCGGATACCCGGTTGACGCCAGGTTGCACCCACGCGAGATCGGGAATGGACAGGTCGCGCAAGCCAGTCCAGTCGCCCTCGGCCAGCCGCTGCGTGGCCGCGGCCACGGCGGCCTGCAATGCTTCCGGCGTCATTTTCGGTTCATTGGCCAGCGACGATGTCGCGCCGGGCAGCGCCGCGCCGAAGAATTCCAGCACGTTCTTGGCGACGATCTCGCGATCGTTGTCGACGCACACCATGTGATAGCTGTCTTCCAGTACCACCATGCGCGCGCGGCCGCCACCGATCTTCTCCACGAGAAAATTGGCGGAGCGCAGACTGGTGAGTTCATCTTCGCGCGCATGGACGATCAGCGTCGGGCAACGGATGTCCTGTGCACCCTTCATCACGAAGCCACGCAGCCGGTCCACCTGGCGGATACATTCGAGGGGTACCCACCGATAGTGGAAATTCTCGCCGCGCTCGAACTTGGCTTTGACAATGGCGCGCAGCTGCTCGTTCTTGATGCCGAAGGGATCCTCTTCCTCGATCTTCATCGTGCGGCCGATGCCGGGCACGTAGTACATCAGCGGGCGCAGGCCGCGATACCACGGGGTGGCCCAGCCATCGATGTACACGGGCGGTGCCAGCAACACGAGCTGACCCTTGGCATGTCGCTCGCGCTGGGCCAGTGTTGCCGCCAGCAGCGCGCCCATGCACATGCCCATCACGTGCAGTCGCGGATGCTGATCCTTGATCTCGCGATACTTGGCGACGACCGCGTCGATCCAGTCTTCAGCAGTGACGTTGGCCAGGTCTTCGGGCGTGGTGCCATGGCCGGGCAGCGTCAACGAGTGCGTGACGAATCCCGCATTCTTCAGCCGTTTGTGCATCGAGCCCAAGTCGTACTGCGTGCCGCCGAGACCATGGATCAGGAATACCGCATCCGGGGTGCCGGCAGTGGGCGGCGGGGTCGATGGCGCAATGGGTGCCGCAGGCGCGACAACCTCCGGCGCAGCAGTCTCGCTCATGCCACGGACCGGGCAGTTGTGGCCGTCCGCACGATGCCGGCAATCCGATGCAGGCTGCCTTCGTGGTCACGGATCGGCCGTGCATCGTCAGTGGCCTTGACCACCTGGCCGTCAGCGCCCGTCAGTGTGTAGTCGAGCACATCATCATCGAGCGCCCCGCGACCCCGTGTGTCGAAGTGCGCGGTCACGCGCTCGCGATCTTCCGGCGCCACCATCGCCAGCCAGTCGGCCAACGTGGACAGTTGCACCGGCGTGCGGCCGAGGAGCTGCACCGAATCGCCGGTGACGACGAAGCGCCCGCTGGCCGGGTCCCAGTCATAGGCCAGCAACCGGTGCGCGCCGATCGTCGCCTCGAAACGCGTCTTCCATTCGCGTGCCGCCCGCACCGCGTTGCGCTGGGCGGCGGCCAGCACCGCAATCAGCAACCCGGTCAGGCCGATGGCCAGCGCATAGGCCTCCACTTCGAGTTCAGGATCGCCGGTGAATCCGGGAACGCCGGCGAAGGGGCCCTCACCCTGCGCCGTGTTGACCATGGCAATCAGCGCGCCGATGAACGCCACTGCAGTGGCACCACGCGTACCCCACAGCAGGCCGACCAGCGCCATGAAGACAATCGGAATGTAAGTAAGCGTGGGGCCGGCAGAACCGAAGATGCGCTTCTCGACCGGGCGGTCGAAGAGCAGCCACATCACGCCAAGGAACAGCACGGCGACGACGGCTCCCGCAACAAACACGGGCATGGGCATGCCACCCGAGCGTTTCGCGCGCATCCCCGACCACGCGATCACCATCGGGGCAACCAGCAACGTGCCGAGGAAATTGGATAGCGCCCAGATCTCGAAGGTCGTCGCGCCAGTGCTGCCGCCGTCGGCGACGTGCCAGAACGTGGCCATTCCTGCGCCGATCAGCGCCAGTGGCAGCGCGCCACCCAGGATGATGGCCACCAGCTCGCGCGCACTGTCAAGGCGCGCCGGCAATGTCGTCAGCCGCGACACGAAGAAGGCGGCGGCGCCGCATGCGATCACTTCGATGAAACCATAGCCGGCGGAGGCCAGCGGCCCGCTGCCCAGCCCCACCGCAAAGATCGTGGCCCCCACCCACCCGCCGGCCAGGATGACGGGCCATCGGGCGCGCTGCAGGGACAGCAACAGGCCGAACACCACGCCGCTCGGCAGCCACACGGTCCAGGCATCCGCTGGCGAATACGCCACCGCTGCGGAAATCGACGCCAGCGCGACGTACGCGGCGGCGACAAAGACGGCCAGTAATAGTTGCTGCACAGGAGATCCTTTGCTGAGGACAGATTCGCCGCGCCGCAACCGTGGTTGCATTACCGCACGGAAGCCCGAAGTTGTTCAAGAAAATGACGATGCGTCAGTACCCACGCGATCGCCGGCGCCACGGCCGGCAGGATCAGCGAGCCGAATTGATACGCGAACGCGATCATCTCACGCTGCAGCGCGCCGAATCCAGCCTGCGACGCGATCAGCGGTGTCGACGTGATGGCGATGTTCTTCAGAAAATCCGCGAGTACGCCCCAGGTCATGAAGGGCACGAGCGCGACGTAACCGATCGCCATCGCGCGCACGCGCCGCCCACCCGCGGCCAGCGTCAATGCTGCGAAGAGCGGCAGGCCGAAGGCATAGAGCAGCATGTTGACATCCACGCTGACGATGCCGGCGGTGTCGATGCGGCCGGGCTTCAGCGTGGTGAGAAACGAAAGCGTGGCACCGTCGGCGCTGATGCTGCGCACCAGGTCGCCGAAACCCGCGCTGGCGATGATCGTCACCAGCATGCGGACCGGCCACAGCAGCAGCGGCGCGGCGAAGTACCAGATCACGAACGTGACGGGCAGCCACGCCAGCGCCACCAGCACGAAGCGCAACAACGACGGGCGGGCCACGGCGGGGCGGGTCACGGCTTGGCGTCAGCCTGTGGCGAGAGCGGCAGGCGGCGGCGCCCGCGGAGGATCATCCGGCATGGCCGGCACGCGGCGCACCCAGACCAGCCACACGACCAGCACGTCCAGCATGATCAACGCCTGCCACACATACAGGTGCGCCCACTCGAAGACCTGATAGTTCCATTGGCCGAGATAGAAGAGGCTGATCACACGCACGACGTTGAGCGCCTGCACCGCAACCACGCCGATGGCGAAGCCGAGCGCCTTGTAGCGCCAGGGCGCCGGATACGCGAGGATCGCGGCCAGCAGCACCAGCGTGGCCTCAACGCCGTTGCAGCCGGCTTCAATGGAGACTGCGAAGCCGTTCGACGCGCTGCGGATCACCTTGCCGCTCGCCACCACGTCGGCATCGAACAGCGTGACGATGGCCGTGGAAATGGCCGCCAACGTATTCGTCCACGGCACGACGATGAACGTCTGCGCCCATGGGGTGAGCTCGAGCCCGAACAGGACAGCCAGCACCACGATGAACAGGACGAAGAAGCGAACCATGCGGCATTCTACCGGCGGGAGTGGCGCGCTTCACGCCGCGCGGCTTGGCAGCTGGAAGTTCATGCCCGCGCCAGCGGCGGATTCCTGGCGAAGTAGCGCGCGATGCCACCATGCATCGACTCGGCAAATTGCTGCTGGTGCCGGACGCTGCGAAGCTTCAGCTCTTCGTCCGGATTGGAGATGAAGGCGGTCTCGACCAGAATCGACGGGATATCCGGCGCCTTCAGCACCGCAAACCCCGCCTGCTCCACACTGGCCTTGTGCAGCGTGTTGTGGGTGCCGATACCTTCAAGCACGTGCCGGCCCACCTTCAGGCTGTCGTTGATCTGCGCGGTCTGCGACAGGTCAAGCAGCGTGCGCGCAAGCACCGGATCGCGGCGATCGAGGTCGACGCCCCCGATCAGGTCCGCCTCGTTCTCCTTCTGGGCCAGCCACTTCGCGGCCGCGCTGGTGGCGCCACTTTCAGACAGCGCGAACACGGAGGACCCTTTGGCGCGCGCCTCGCGGAACGCGTCGGCGTGCACCGAGATGAAGAGGTCCGCCTGCACCCGCCGCGCCTTCTGCACGCGCTGCGCCAGCGGCACGAAGTAATCAGCGTCGCGGGTCAGCATCGCGCGCATGTTGGGCTGCGCATCGATCAGTGACTTCAGCTTGCGCGAGATCGCCAGCACAACGTCCTTTTCGTGCGTGCCGCGGGGACCGATCGCGCCGGGGTCTTCGCCGCCATGGCCCGGGTCGATGGCGATGGTGATCGGGCGCAATGCGTGTCCGGGCCGCGCGTCGGCACGGGCCGCGGGCTTGTCGGCCGGTTTGATCGCCGACCTTTCCACCGGCTTGTCCGCGGGCTTCTCGGCCAGTTTCTCAGGGGCCTTGTCAGCAGGCTTCTCCGCGGGACGCGTGGCGAGCTTCTCCGGCAGCACTTCAACGGGTGCAGGCCCCGTGCGTTCTTTCACGCGCTCGGCTTCCAGCAATGCCATCAGCGGATCGAGCGGCACCGGCGGATAGAGATCGAGCACCAGCCGATGCCCGATGTCGGCCACCGGTGGCAATGCAAAGAGATCGGGCTTCACGTCGGTCTTCAGGTCGAACACGATGCGCAGTGTCGTCGCTGACTTGCGACCCACGCGAATCCCGCCGAGATAGGGATCCGATGCCTGGACCCGCGCGGGCATCGCGGCAATTTCCTGGGAGAGCTCGACACCGTCGAGGTCGATCACGAGCCGCTCGGGATTCTTCAGCGCGAACATCGCATGGACCAGCGGCGTGGCCGACTCGACAATGACGCGGGTGTATTCCTCCGCCGGCCAGACGCGCGCGGAGGCGATCCGCACGGCCTGCGCCCACAGGTCAGGCACCATGAACCCCGCCGCGGGCAGCACCAGCCACTGGCAGATCCGGCGACGCTCGATACTTACGGCAACGCGACCGGCTGCAGGCCCGCCGCGTGCACGGCCGCTACGCATCGCTGCCCTGCAGGGGTGTGGGCGCGCAACGCCAGCATCCGCCCGCCGTCGTACTCGGCAGGCGACAGCACCACGTCGAGGTCGGGTTCCGGGAGCAGGTCACCGATGCGCTCCGGCCATTCGACCAGGCAGACGCTGTCGGGACGGAAATACTCGGCAAGTCCGGCAGTCTCCCATTCGCTTGGATCGGTGAACCGATAAAAATCAAAGTGATAGAAGTATAAACTCGAAATCGGATAATGTTCAACCAGTGCGTAGGTCGGGCTTTTGACCGGCCCCATCCAGCCCATGCCGCGCAGGCCGCCGCGCACCAGCGTGGTCTTGCCGGCACCGAGATCACCGTGCAGCGCAATCACCATCCCGCCAGACGCGGCGCGGGCGATGACCGCACCTGCACGTTCGGTGGCCGCGACACCGTCGAGTTGATAGTGATGGTTCATATCCGAAAGCATAGCCGCAATGCGCTAGGCTTCTGACGATGGAATTGAATCCTTCCGCAGAATCCGCGGCGCCGCCGCGCGACTGGGCTGCGCTCGCCGCCATGGTCGTGACCTGGGGCCGCGAACTCGGCTTCGAAGATGTCGGCATCACCGACACCGATCTTGCGGCCGAGGAACCGAAATTCGCACGCTGGCTGGCCGCGGGTCGGCACGGCACGATGGACTACATGGCACGCCACGGCACGGCCCGCTCGCGTCCGGGTGAACTCGTCCCCGGGACCATCCGCGTGATATCGGTGCGGATGAATTACTGGCCACCCACCGCCGCCGCACCGGACGCGACACTTGCCGATGGCCAGCGTGCCTACGTCGCCCGCTACGCGCTTGGCCGCGATTATCACAAGGTGTTGCGGCAACGGCTGCAAACGCTTGCCGATCGCGTTGCCACCGAAGTCGGCCCCTACGGGTACCGCGTGTTCACCGACAGCGCGCCGGTGCTTGAAGTAGCTCTGGCCGCGAAGGCGGGGCTCGGCTGGCGCGGCAAGCACACGTTGCTGCTGACACGCACGATGGGCTCGTACTTCTTTCTGGGCGAGCTCTACACCGACCTGCCCCTGCCACCATCCGCTCCGGTCGAAAACCACTGCGGCACCTGTACCGCGTGCATCGGTGCGTGTCCCACCGGCGCCATCGTCGCGCCATACGAACTCGATGCCCGACGCTGCATTTCCTACCTGACGATCGAGTTGAAAGGCAGCATTCCGGAAGAACTGCGGCCGCTGATCGGTAACCGCGTGTATGGCTGCGACGATTGCCAGCTGGCATGTCCATGGAACCGCTTCGCGCAGGCGGCGTCGGCACAGGATTTCAGGGACGTTCGCCACGGACTCGATCGGGCGACGCTGGTGGACCTTTTCGCCTGGACTGCCGCGGAATTTGACGAGCGCATGAAGGGCAGCGCGATCCGCCGCATCGGCTACGAGCGCTGGTCGCGCAATCTTGCCGTCGGCCTCGGCAACGCGCCGCGTGCCGCCGCCATCGTGACCGCCCTGTCCGCCCGTGCCGACGATCCGTCCGCAATGGTGCGCGAACACGTCGTGTGGGCGCTGGCGCGGCAGCACGCTGCGCCGGCCTGAACGTGCGTCATGCGACCTTGCCCTGCGGCGCCCGGGCTTGCAGGTACGCAAAGAACTTCGCATGACCGTCGTCAATGAATATTCATGGTCAGCGGATGAGTTGGTTCATTGACACGATGGGCAGCATGATCGCCAGCACCAGCACCAGCACGATCGCCCCCATCACCACGATCAGCGCCGGCTGCAGCAGGGCGGCCAGCCACGCCAGCCGGCGCTCGGCGTCGCGCTCGAGTTCCTCCGCGGCGCGCGCCAGCAACGGTGCCAGGCGCCCGCTCTGCTCGCCGCTGCTGACGAGATGCAGCAGTACCGGCGGGAACACATTCTGCTCGCGCAGCGCACGCGACAGTGCAACCCCTTCTCGGACCAGCGCACTGGCACGCCGCGCGGCGTTGGCCATCGGGATCGTCCGCACGACATCGGCGGCGGCTTCGAGCGAGCGCAGCAGCGGCGCGCCGCTGCCCACCAGGATCGACAACGTGCTCGCGAAGCGTGCCGCATCGAGGCTGCGTACCAGCCGCCCGGCTACCGGCAGGCGCAACAGCAACGTATGCCAGCGCGCGCGCAGCGCCGGCTGGCGGCGGGCCCACAGCAACCCGATCACCACCACGATGACCAGCACCACCCAGCCCCAGAACGTGGCGCGAAAAAATGTACTGGTCGCAATCAGTGCCTGGGTCAGCCACGGCAACGTCTGCCGGCTCTGCTGGTAGACGGCCACCACCTGCGGCACCACGTAGGCCAACAGTACCGCGATCACGGCGAAGGCGATCACGGTGACCACCGCCGGATAGATCAGCGCGAGGATCACTTTCTGTCGCAATGCCTCGCGGGCTTCGAGGTAATCGGCGAGGTTGGCCAGCACTTCGGGCAGACGGCCTGTCTCTGCACCCGCACCCACCAACCCGCGATACAACGACGAAAAAGCGCGCGGGTAACGCGCCATAGCGTTGATCAGGGACTCGCCGGTACTGACGTGCGCACGCAGCGAGGTCACGAGCTTCGCGGCGCGTGGATCGTCTGCCTGCTCGCCCACTGCAGCCAGTGCCTGGTCGAGGGGCAATCCGGATTGCGTCAGCGTCGCCAGCTGGCGCGTGGTCAGGGCCAGCAACGCCGGGGGCAAGCGTAGCCAGGCCGAGCCATCGGCGCGAGGCACCGCGGCCGTGACAGCCGTGGGGGTGAGACCCTGCGCGCGCAACTGGTCGCGCGCGGCGCGCGGCGTATCTGCGTCGACGACACCCTGCCGCACGTGCCCCTGCCCGTCGACGGCCTCCCAGCGGTATGCGGCCATGGTCATCGCCGGGCGCGTCACGCTTCGCGCGTGACGCGCAGCAACTCGGCCAGCGACGTGCGGCCTTCGGCGACCAGCCGGGCGCCGTCGCGGCGGAGGCTCCGCATGCCGGCGGCGAGTGCCGCGTCGCGCAACGCCAGTTCACC
>Ga0105044_10008286_pt1 | contig 14272 bp, 9 predicted proteins | sample MAT01_FD_78092 | JGI IMG/M metagenome (GOLD analysis project Ga0105044, IMG submission 78092) | Freshwater microbial communities from Lake Fryxell liftoff mats and glacier meltwater in Antarctica - MAT-01 | ecosystem: Environmental > Aquatic > Freshwater > Ice > Liftoff microbial mat | place...
CTACCGGCTGCTGTTCTATGTGCCCTCGGTCCTTCCCGCAGTTGCGAGCGGAGCGTTGTTCTTCTTTCTTCTGAAGCAGGGCGGGCCGGTGGCGACCCTGCTCGACCTGTTCGGTGTGGAGGCGCCGCTGTGGTTCCGCGACCCTGACTGGGCCAAGCCGGCGCTCATCATGGTCGGCACCTGGGCTCTCGGCGACACCATGTTGATCTTCCTGGCCGGGCTGGTCGACATCCCCAGATCGCTCTACGAGGCCGTCGAGCTCGACGGTGCGGGGCGTTGGGCGAGGTTCCGCTACGTCACCTTGCCGATGATCTCGCCGGTCATCTTCTTCACCGTGCTGACCGGGTTGATCGGTGTGCTGCAGAGCTTCGACCAAGCCTTCGTCCTCAGCCAGGGGGCACGCAAAGGGCGTCTCACCGGAGAGCCTGACGGTTCTTTGCTGACCTACGCGATGCTGCAGCTGCGCTACTTCCAGGATGGTCGCATCGGTGTCGCCTCGGCTATGGCCTGGGTGATGTTCGTCATCACGCTGGTGATCACTGTGGCGCTGATGGCCAGTCGCAAACGGTGGGTACACACTTCAACGGAGAGCGCATGAATTCGGCGACCACCGAAGCCAGCCCGGCCGACGCGATACATCAGTATCACCAGCCTCGTGGCCGGCGCGCCCTGTTGCTCGTGGGTCGTCATTCGGTTCTCATTGCGCTCGCGCTGATGTTTGCGCTGCCGTTGGTGTTCATGGTGCTGCAGTCGCTGATGCCGATCACCCAGGCCAAGACGAAGGCGCTGTGGCCGAACTCCATCGAGTGGGGAAACTACCGCGCGGTCTTCGATCGGATTCCGCTTGCCACCTACTTCGTGAACACGCTCAAGGTCTGTGTCCTTGCCACCATCGGCACCGTGGTCAGCTGCGTGCCCGTGGCCTATGCGTTCAGCCACCTCCGTTGGCGGGGTCGTACAGCGGTGTTCGTGCTCGTGCTCTCGACGATGATGCTGCCCTACCAGGTGCTGTTCGTATCGCAGTACGAGATCTTCACGTCGTTGGGCTGGATCAACTCCATCCTGCCACTGACCGTGCCGGCGTTCTTCGCCGATGCCTTCAGCATCTTCCTGCTTCGCCAGTTCTTCATGACGTTGCCCACCGAGGTGATGGATGCAGCACGCATCGACGGCGCCAGCGAGTTCGGGGTGCTGGCCCGCGTGGTGGTGCCGATGGCCCGACCGGGAATCATGGCCGTTGCCATCTTCCAGTTCCTTTTCTCGTGGAGCGACTTTTTCGGTCCCAACATCTACCTCGCCGACGAGAAGAGCCTGACGCTGGCGGTCGGGTTGGTGCGCTTCAACACGGCGCTGGCCAAGACCGGCGAGTCGAACCTCACGATGGCGGCATCGGTCGTGTTCGTGCTCCCCATTCTGGTCGTGTTCTTCTTTGCCCAGAAGGTGTTCATCGAGGGCGTCACACTCACCGGGACGAAGGGCTGAACAGGATGATCGACCACCAACAAGCGCGCGATACGTGGCGCGTTGCCGAGATCCACTACTTCCGTGTGCCGCGCGAACGATGGGAGTTGATGGTGTTGCGTGCCCGCCAGAGCGGCGCCAACGCAGTCTCCACCTACATTCCCTGGTTGCACCACGAACCCGTTGACGGCAGCCTCGACCTGCACGGCACCACGCTCGCCGAGCGCGATCTGGTGGGGTTCGTCGAAGTGTGCGCGGCGGCCGGGTTGGGATTCATCGCCAAGCCCGGGCCGTTCTGTGATTCGGAGATGCTGGGAGGTGGGGTTCCACCCTGGCTGATCGAGGCGCACCCCCAGTGGTGGGCCCTCCGGCACGATGGCAAGGCCTATCGTCACAGCGACTCCGACGACCCCAGGCTGTCGTATGACTCGCCGGGCTACCAGCAGCGCGCCGCCGACTGGTTGCGTGCGGTCGCCGTGGCATTGCGGCCGTTTGTCGGCTCGGCGCTGTGGGCATGGCAGATCGACAACGAGGCCCCGGGCGACGGCATGCTCGTGCATGAGAGCGACGATGCCCCGTCACCGTTGCGCGCCGACTTCGCCGACCCCGGTCGTTGGCAGCAGTGGCTGTCGAGTCAGTACGGAACGGTCGCGGCCCTCAATGCCGCCTGGTTCAGCGCTCACGAGTCGTTCGACGATGTCGCGCTACCTCGTCATTGGACTCCGATCGCCGTTGCGGAGGAGATGCGGCCGTGGATCGACGTCGACCGCTTTGCCGACCACCAGGTCGGCTCTGGCCTTTCGATCTGGGCGGCAGTGGTTCGCGACGAACTGGGTGATTTGGTGCCCGTATTCCACGACTGGCTGTGCATGCCGTGGCAGCTCTCGGGGATGCTCATCGAACCAGGGGTGATGGCCGACTCGTGTACGTGGGTCGGGCAGAACGTGTACGCCGAGAACGTCGATCCGGAACAGATGATCGCCGGCACCAACTGGTACCGGATGAACGACGAGGAGTACGTGCACCACGCATGGTGGCGCACGCGCCTGTGCCACACGCTCTCGCCGACCGGCATGCCTCACCTGGTGCCGGAGATCTCGGCACGTCAGGCGTTCTACCTGCAGTGCTGCCTGGTCGGCGGTATGGACGCCCCGTGCCTGTACATGCTGCACTCGTCGGATCCTGAGCCTGCCGCCATCGGTGCCTTCCAGCGCTGGGCCGAGGAGGCGCCCGTGCTTCCCGACGGTTCGGTCTTTCCCTGGTGGTGGAACATGCGCACGCTCTTCCTGTGCCTGCAGGCTGGCGGCGGCGATCTGGCCGCTTCACCGCTTGCTGCCCCTCTGGCCATCGCGTACGACCACGCAGGAGAGCGACTTGCGCGCTTCGACGGCCTCATCCCCGGCGGAGGATGCGTCGCCGGCAGCCGGCTCGCCACGCTTGCCAGCGCCGCCAACAGTTCGGCGGCGGGGCTCGCCGTGGCTCGGGCCCTCGTCGATGCAGGTGTGGAGTTCGATGTCGTCGATGTCTCACGCACCTTGGTCGACCGTTACCCGACGGTGGTCGTGCCGCCGACGTCGGTGATGTCTCGGGCGGGGCAGCAGCGCCTCGCCGACAGGGCACAGGCGTTGCCCGGCAGCGTGCGCCTGGTGGGCGAGCCGCCGGAGTGCGACGAATGGCTGCAACCGTGCTCCTTGCTGGCCGAACTGCCCCCCTTCGAGTGGCCTCGCGTCAGTGGCCTCGGTGTCGATGTAGCAGTGCGCGTGGGTCGCTCGGGCCGGCGCTACATCACCGTGGTCAACCGTTCCGCCGAGACCTGGCGAGGAGTGGTGACGGATGTGCCGGTGACGATCGCCGCTGCGTCCGTCTCGTGGATGGCGCTCGAACCTGTCGACGGCGTAGTGCCCGCCGCCGTGGCCGCGGCGTTGCTGCACGGTACTGGTGCTCAGGTCGGGGCCTTACGGAGCTCGGCTGGGCAGACGGCGATAGCTCAGCTCGGCGATGCATGGCATGTGCTGCACAGCGAGTCGTGCACGGTCGTGGTGCCGGCGGCCGCGGGGCTGATGGCCTGGCGCGTCACGCTGGCGGGCAAGGTGCTCTTGGCAGGTGAGGTTGCCGCCGATGGCACGCTCGCGTTGATTCATCTCGACGACCGCGGCCACACCGATCGTTACGTGCTGGGCGAACGCGATGCTGCCGAGGAAGTGGCTGCGCCGGTGCGTCACTACCAGCTGAGCACGCTGGCGGCGGTCACCGAGATGTGTGCCGCCATCGGCGTTTCCGCCGCTGAGGTCACCCATCGTCTGCGGCGTATCCGCAGTGCAGTTGCTGCGGGCTCGGCGACCGCCGAGCAGATGGCGTTGATCGACCCGCTGACGCGCATCGCGGTGCGCATGAACGACCTTCGATTGGGTGAGTCATGAATGATGTCCTTCGTCTCGACGACGGGTGGGAGCTGGCAGTCGCTGCCGGCGGCCCCTGGCAGCCGACCACCGTGCCGGGCAACTGGTACCTCGACGGCATCGACGGGCCAGAGACCGTCTGGTATCGCTGTGCCTTCGTCGTGCCCGACACCCTCGCCGCGCTGTACCAGCGGCTGAAGTTCGGTGCCGCCGACTACAGCGCCGACGTACAGCTCGACGGCGTCTCCCTGGGCGGGCACACGGGCGGTTTCGCACCGTTCTTCTTCGACGTGTGCCTGGCAGCCGGCGCACACGAGCTCGTTGTTGCGGTGCACTGCCCGACCGACGAGTTCGAGGAGGTGTGGCCGCACAGCAAGACGACGCTTCGCGGCGTGATGGGCCACCACGACGCACGACCGGGTGGGTGGACCACCCGCGGGCAGGAGAGATCCAGTGGCGGATTGTGGGGCGAGGTCACACTCTCCGCTCACCGGCTGGTGGTCATCGAGCGGGTGGGGTTCACCACTGCACTTGTGGGTGCCGATGCCGATGTCGAGAGCACGGTCGGTGTACACCTGTTCGGTGCATCGCCGCAGTGGGTGACCGTGCGGTTGGCACTGTTCGACGACGAGAGTGTGGCCTATGAGCTGTGGGCAGACACGTGGCTGCAGCCGGGCATCAACCAGGTGCGCGTCGCTGGTTCGCTGGCCGCACCGCGCCTGTGGTGGACCTGGGACCACGGCGAGCCCTTCCGCTATCGGCTACAGACCACTGTCGAGGTTGGTGACGGTGGTACGAACGAGATCACCGCCACTGACCACCGGCTGGTGGGCGTCCGATCGATCGAGGTCGGCCGGGATTGGGTCTGGCGCCTCAACGGTCGTCCGATGTTCATCCGCGGCATCAACTACATCGGCGAACACTGGCTGTCGGCGATGACAGTGGATCGAGCGGTGGCTGATGTGCAGCTCGCGGTGGGCGCACATCTGAATGCGATTCGCGTCCATGCTCACGTCGCCGCCCCCGCCTTCTACGACGCGTGCGATGACGCAGGTGTGCTTGTCTGGCAGGACCTGCCCATGCAATGGGGCTACGCCGACAGTCCCGAGATCTACCGCGTGGCCCGGCAGATGGTCAGCGAGCTCATCGATCTGCACGGCTGGCGGCCCGCTGTCGCGTACTGGGCGGCGCACAACGAGTCCCCATGGAACGAGCCGTGGATGATGGACGAGTCGGGGCGCTTTCGCCCTGATCAGAACCAGCGACTCGATCATGAGTTGGCCGACCTGTTCCGAGAGCTCGACCCGTCGCGACCGTCAATTGCCAACTCGGGGGCCGGGGACGGTCACACCTATCCGGGTTGGTACTGGGGTGCGTGGACCGACGTCAGCGAGTTGCCCGGCGGAGCGTTCGTCAGCGAGTACGGGGCGCAGGCCGTGCCGCACCTCGACACGTTGCGTACGTTCATCGCCGAGGGCGCATCCGTGCGTGACTGGGAGTTCCACGGGTTCCAGCATCACGAGATACACACCAAGGTCGGCGTGAACGTGCTTGCCAACTCGGCGGAGGAGCTCATCGAGCGGACACAGCGCTACCAGGCCAGGTTGCTGCAGTTCGCCACCGAGGTGTATCGGCGAAAGAAGGGCGAACGAGTGCAGGGGTTGATGCCGTTCATGCTGGTCGACCCATGGCCGTGCGTCAGCTGGTCGGTGGTCGACTACCTCCGTCGCCCCAAGCTCGGCTATACAGCCCTCGCCCGAGCGATGCAACCGGTGCTGCCATCGATCGAGGCGGAGAGCGACGAGTACGGAATCGATGAGCCACCGGTGTTCGGTGTGTGGTGGATCAACGACCTGCCCCGCACGTTCCGCGACGCACAACTCGGTTGGCAACTCGTCGACGAGTCCGGTGCCGAACTCGCGGCCGGGCGCCAGACGGTGCAGGTGCGAGCCGACGCTGCCCGTCGCGTGCTGCAGGCCGGTCCGTTCCGACTCAGCCCCGGCAGCTATGCGCTGGAGACCAGCCTGGCCGCTGCCGACGGCGTACAACTGGGCACGAACCGATGGGAGTTCCGGGTGGTCGACGCCACCGAAACGCCCGACACCCCCGACACACACGACGTCGACGTCACTTCCGACGTCGACGTCATTTCCGACGTCGACGTCATTTCCGACGTCGACGGTGCCGCGACCAGAACGGACGGAGCAACCACATGAAGGTCTGTGTCATCGGCGGCGGTTCGACCTACACACCGGAGCTGATCGACGGCTTGCTGCGGCGACGCGAGTCGCTCGATCTGCACGCCATCCACCTCGTGGACAGCGACCCGGCCCGGCTGGCCGTGCTCGGCCCGCTGGCGCGGCGGATGTGCGAGCGCGATGGGTCCGGCGTCACCGTCGACTGGGGAGACGACCGCCGCGCGGGGCTCGCCGGATCGCGTTTCGTGGTCAGCCAGATCAGGGTCGGCGGGATGGCGGCCCGCGAGCGCGACGAGCAGCTTGGTCGCGAGTTCGGCCTCATCGGGCAGGAGACGGTCGGGGTGGGCGGTTTCGCGAACGCCCTGCGCACGATCCCAGTCGCACTCGAGATCGCCGCCGAGGTCGAGCACCTGGCACCCTCGGCGACGCTGCTCAACTTCACCAATCCGGCCGGGCTGGTCACCGAGGCGCTGTGTCGACACGGCAACGTACCTACCATCGGCCTGTGCAACGTGCCGTGGACGGTGAAAGCCGAGGTGGCCGCGGCACTGGGGTGTGCGCCCACCGATGTGCAGTTCGACTACGTGGGGCTCAACCACCTCAGCTGGGTGCGTGGCATCACGGTGGCCGGCATCGACCGCACCGATGAGGTTCTGCACGGCTTGCGCTCGCTGGTGGGCAAAGTCGTGGCTGGTGAAGGCGAGCCTGATTGGACGCCGGAGGCGATCGCCACCCTTGCGGCAATCCCCAATTACTACCTGCTCTATTACTACGAGACGGCAGCATGGGTGCGCTACCAGGCGGCACACCGCACGCGTGCCTCGGAGGTGATGGCCATCGAGAACTCGTTGCTGGCCAAGTACGCCGATCCGTTACTGGCGGTCAAGCCCGCCGAGCTCTCCGAGCGTGGCGGCGCCTACTACTCGGAGGCCGCTGCCGCGCTGATGGCCGACATCGCCGGCGATACCGGCGCCGTGCATGTGATCAACACCCTCAATCGCGGCGCCATCCCAGGTTTGCCCGACGACGTGGTGGTCGAGGTGTCGGCGGAAGTGAGCCAGCACGGTGTGCGGCCGATTCCTGTTGGCCCGCTGCGAGCCGATGTCGACGCGCTGATGCGCACGGTGAAGGACTTCGAACTGCTCACCGTTCAGGCAGCGGTCGACGGCGACGAGGAGGCCGCGGTGCGGGCGTTGATGACCAACCCGCTCGGCCCGCCCATCTCGCAAGCGCACACGGTATGGCGACGATTGAAGGAGGTGCATGCGGGATGGTTGGGAAAACTGGGTTGAACGACGGCGAACGAAGGCGACCGGTAGTCGTTGGCGTCGACGGTGGCGGCACCAAATCTGATGTCGTCGTTGCCGACCTCGATGGGGTGGTGTTGGCCACCAGACAGACCGGCGGCGCCAACCCCGAGGGCATGGGGGCCGACCGGATGGCGGAGGTGCTTGCCGCGGCGATCGACGAGACCCTGGGGGCGGCGGGCGCCGTCCGCAGCGATGTGGTCGCCTCCGCCTTCGGGCTCGCCGGAGTCGATTGGGACAGCGACGTAGTGATTGTCGACGCCGCGCTGGCGGGCCTCGCGCTACCCGGCCCGCGGACCGTGGTCAACGACTCGCAGGTGGCACTCCGGGCCGGGTGTTCCCAGCCGTGGGGGATCGTGTCGAGCGTGGGCACCGGCACGGTCTCGGCAGGTGTCAATCGCAAGGGCGAGCGGTTTCGCACGATGGCGGTGGGCTGGGGCGAACCCAGTGGATCATGGTCGATGGTCAGCGACTCGCTGCACGCCGTGGCCGCGCATCATCACGGCGTCGGGACGCCGACGCTGCTCACGGAGTTGTACCTCGCCGCACTCGACGAGGCGAACGTCGAGTCCATGTTCGAGTCGATCACGCGTGGTCGGTCCTCGCTCGGCGCACACTTGGCGCCGCTGCTCGATGAGGCTGTCGGCAGCGGGGACCAGGTGGCTCGCGACCTGCTCGGCAAGGTGGCGGCCCAACACGCCGACATGGCGATCGGTGTCGCCGCGCGGCTGGACATGACGGATGACGAGTTCGAACTGGTCACGTCGGGTGGGGTACACCGGGCCGGCGGGCTGTTCGGCGAACTGTTCGCCGAGCGGGTGGTGGCTGCCTGCCCTGGCGCCACGCTGGTGCCACTGCGCGTCCTCCCGGCCATGGGTGCAATCACTCTTGCGCTGGATTCGCTCGCTGCAGCCCAGATGGCTGCGCTTGGTTCGCTTGCCGCAGCTGAGGTGGCGGCACCATGAAGATCGCCGTCGTCGGCGCTGGCAGCGCGCAGTTCATGGAGGAGCTCGCGGACTTCTGCGCGCTCGATGGCATCGGGCCGTACGAGGTGGCGTTGGTCGACACCAACGCCGGCCGCCGGGCCGTCGCGGAGGCGTTCGGGCGTGTGGTCGCGAACGAGATGGGAGTACCCGCCAGCGTCGGCGCCTGCGCCGAGCTCGGTGCGGCCCTCGATGGGGCCGATGTGGTGGTCACTTCCATCGGCGTCGGAATGCAATCATCCATCCAGCCCGACTTCGAGATTCCCGCTCGCTACGGGCTGCGTCAGACAGTGGCCGACACCGTCGGCATCGGAGCCATCATCCGCATCCTGCGCACCGCACCAGCGCTGGCTGACATCGCTAGGGAGATGCTCTCACGATGCCCGGCTGCGCTCTTGCTCAATGTCACCAACCCGATGGCGATGAGCTGCATGGCGCTCGACAGGATGGTGCCCGCCATCCGCACGGTCGGTCTTTGCCACTCCACGTGGATGACCGCCGAGACCATCGCCGAGTTGCTCGATATTCCCATCGCCGAGCTCGAGTTCGCGGGTGCTGGAGTGAATCATCAGCTGTTCATCTCGCGGCTTGCGCATCACGGAGTCGACGTGTATCCGCGCCTTCGCGAATTGGCCGCCGCCGACAACGCGTTTGCCGCCACGGTGCGCGCCGATCTGCTGCGCCGGCTGGGTTTCTTCGTCACCGAGAGCTCGAAACACAACGCCGAGTACGTCCCCTGGTATCTACCGTGGGACGAGCAGGTGGGTCACTTCGGACTGCCGGTGAACCCGTACTGGGAGCGACGGGCCAACAATGCCGAGTGGTTCGGGCTCGCGGTCGAGGTGGCTGCTGGCCGCATGCCGTTTCCTCGCGATCTGTTGCCCTCTGGCGAATACGCACCACAGATTGCTCGCTCGTTGGTCGACGGACAACGGCGCGACATCTACGCCAACGTGCCCAATCGCGCAGCCGATGGAACCAGGCTGGTCGGCGAGCTGCCCGAGTGGGGGGTGGTCGAGGTGCCGGCGACGTGCGACGGCACTGGAGTGCACGCGTTGCCCGGCGAGGCGATCGCACCCCAGTGCGCGGCCGTGAACCGCCGCTATCTCGATGTGTGCGACCTGGCGGTGCGCGCCGTTGTGGAGGGCAGCCGTGCACACGTGCATCACGCCGCGCTGCTCGATCCCAATGCATCAGCCAGCTTGCCGCCCGATCGCATCGCGGCGATGATCGACGAGCTGCTCGACGCCCACCAGGCTGCCGGCCGTTTGACGGAGTCACTGTGTCGTTGAACAGCGCCTCGTTGAACAGCGCCTCGTCGAACAGCGCCTCGCTGTGTCCGCGACCGCGCTGGGTGTCCTTACTCGACGAGGGTGAGGCGCCTGTCGATCTGCCGGCGCAGGGGTACCGCCTGAAGGTCGTGTCCGGTGCGGCCACCATCGATGCCGCTGACGAAGCAGGGCACTTCTATGCAGCGGTCACGCTTGACCAGCTGCGCGACCTGTACCCAGATGGCATCCCCGACGTGGCGATCGTCGACTGGCCCGCCATCGCACAGCGTGGTGTGATGCTCGACGTGTCGCGGGGCAAGGTGCCCACGGTGGAGACGCTGGAGCTGCTCATCGACCGGCTCGCCCGACTGAAGATCAACGTGGTGCAGCTCTACCTCGAGCACACATACGCGCATCCCGGGCATTCTGAAGCGTGGGCCGAGGCCACGCCGTACACCGCCGCCGACGTTGCCCGCCTGCGGACGTTCGCCGTGCAACGCCAGGTGGATCTGGTCGGGCAGCAGAACGCGCTCGGGCACATGGAGCGTTGGCTGGAGCACCCTCGCTACGCGCCGCTTGCTGCGCTTCCTGGTGGATATCGAAATGACCAGGGCGGTCACGAGCCGGCGGCGTGCGTCGACCCGGCACTTCCCGAGGCATTCGAGTTGGTTGCCGAACTTGTCAGCAACGTTGCCCTGGCGTTCGAGTCCCCGTTCGTACATGTCGGCCTCGATGAGCCCATCGACCTCAACCCGTCGGTGTGGGACGCGATCTTCGACGTGCCCGGCGCACCGGTGCCGTGGGAGCACGTCGACAACGGCGCGTTCTGCGTGCCGCTACCCGAGCCGAGACGCACCCAGTACCTGCAGTGGGTGCAGCGGCTTCGTGCGCTCCCTGCACTCGAAGGGCGCCAGATGCTGATGTGGGCCGACGTGATGGCGCCACACCCTGAGCTGCTTGCCGAGGTGCCCGAGGGAGTCACCCTGGTCGAGTGGGGCTATGAGTCAACTCATCCATTCGATGCCCGGTGCGCTCGGATCGCAGCAGCGGGCCACCCGTTGTGGGTGGCCCCGGGCACGTCGAGTTGGTCCTCGATGAGTGGGCGCATCGTCAACATGACCGGCAACGTGCGCGCTGCGGTGGATGCTGCACAGCGGTACGGCGCCGAAGGTCTACTGATGTGCGACTGGGGCAACCTCGGCCACTTCCAGTACCTACCTGTCAGCTGGCCCGGCTTCCTCACGGCTGCGGCACTGTCGTGGAATCCGTCCAGCACTCCGGACGTCGCCGACGGTCTTGCCCGTTTCGTGGCACACGACGAGGCGCTGGTAGAGGCGACGTGGCGGCTCGGACATGCCAACGACCTCATCACACCCTGCGCGCCCGAAGCGGGCACGCTTGCCGCCTTGCTGACCGACGAGTCCGCTGCGGTTCTGCTGATGGCTGGCGGCATGACGGCGGCGATGCTCACAGCCGTGGATGACGAGTTGTCGGACTGCATCCAGCGAGCAGTCGGCTCGACGGGCGGCGACCTCGACGGGCGGCTCTGGGCGGATGAGATCGCCGCTGCTGCAGCATGGTTGCGGCTCGGGGTGTCGCGTGCTCGTTCGCAACTCGGATGGCCGGGAGCACTCGACGAGTCGCTGTGGGCCAACGAAGTCGAACGGCTGCTCGAGGAGCACCGCCGGCTGTGGCTGGCTCGCAACAGGGCCAGCGGCATCGACCATTCGATTGCGATGCTGCGCCACGTCACCGGCACATTGGCAGTAATCGCTCAGCAAGAGGAGATCTCGCATGGCGTCGATCACGCTTGACCACGTCAGTAAGACCTATCCCAACGGCGTCGTGGCCGTTGATGCAGTCGACATGCACATCGAGGACGGTGAGTTCATGGTGCTCGTCGGCCCGAGTGGATGTGGGAAGTCGACTCTGCTGCGAATGATCGCCGGGCTGGAGGAAGTGACCGACGGAGGAGTGCTCATTGCGGGCCGGGATGTCACGTACGAGGCGCCGCGCTCGCGTGACATCGCGATGGTCTTCCAGAACTACGCGTTGTACCCGCACATGTCGGTGCGCAAGAACCTTGGCCTTGGCCTCAAGCTGCATCACACGAAGAAGAGTGAGATCGACGATCGGGTGAACGCCGTGGCCCGCACGCTGGGGCTGCAGAACCTGCTGGATCGCAAACCCGGCCAGCTCTCCGGAGGCCAGCGCCAACGGGTGGCGATGGGTCGCGCCCTCGTCCGTGAACCCGTCGCGTTCCTGATGGACGAGCCGCTGTCCAACCTCGATGCCAAGCTGCGTGTTGCCATGCGCGAGGAGCTCGCCCGAATCCACCAGCAGGTCGGCACAACCACGGTCTACGTCACCCACGACCAGGTCGAGGCGATGACGCTGGGTACTCGCGTGGCGGTGATGCGCGATGGGGTGGTGCAGCAGTGCGCATCGGCCGACGACCTGTTCCACCGGCCTGTCAACCTGTTCTGTGCCACCTTCATCGGCGCCCCGGGGATCAACCTCGTCGATGCCGTTGTCGAACGTGGCATCGCTCGGTTCGCGGGCTTGCAGGTTCCGTTGAATGGCGCCGCCGCCGACGTCAGCGGGCCGGTGGTGATCGGTGTGCGGCCCACTGACCTGCGGCTGGCGCGCCCGGGTGATGATGGCGGCCAGCGCATCGATGCTCACTTCGATCTGGTGGAGAACCTCGGCTCGCAACGCAACGCCGTCTGCTGCCTGGAGGCGCCACGGGTGGCCGCGCGGTGTGTGGCGGCTGTGTCTGAAAACGACCAGGTTTTGGTCGGTAGCACCGATCGTGCGCGTTGGACCGTCGTGCTCGACGACCACGTCGACGTGCGCGTCGGTGACCGGCTGGACCTCGTGTTCGATCCGGGCCGTGTGCTGGTGTTCGATGCGGAGAGCGGTCAGCGCATCGAAGGTTGAACCGGTCTCGGCCGATGGCCTGATCAATGCACGAGGTCAGTTGCAGGGGACGGTGAAACTGTCAACCCGACGTGCAACGCGGACACCGGCAACACCTTCAACCGCTCGCCATGGCTTGCTCCGGTGGGTGCTTGCGCCCGTTCGTGACGGTCGATCACCCGGTGCAGCCCTGCGAGGTCGTGCTGGGTGAACTGCGATCGGTAGCAGTCGAGGGCTGCATGGCGTTCGTGCTGCACGGCAGAGGTATCGGTGACCTGGTTGCCTTCGGCAGTGAAGTAGTACGCAATGTGAGGCACCGCAACCGCAGTCGCGCCCGTGCTGCGGCGCACCCTGGGCAACCCGCTGAGGATGACGGCCTCGCTGACGGCGCGTCCGGTGATGGTGTGGTCGCTATGCGCTTCGTGCGGCAGCCAGGGGTCGACTGTCACGACGAGGTCTGGCCGGGTGTGGCGTATGACGTCGATGATCTGGTTGCGTAACGCGATGTGGTCGAGCCCGGCTGCATCCGGCCACTCGAGGTCGACGTAGCTGCGGACCCCGACCATGGTCCCGGCCTCTCGCTGCTCGGCGAGGAGACGACGACGGGCGACATCGTCAGGCAGGTCGGCGTCGAGCACCCCGGCGAGATCGTCGGTGACGGTGACGTAGGTGATAGCTGCGCCTGCACGCGCAAGAAGCGTCAGTGTGCCTGCCGCGCCGATGTCGTTGTCGTCGTAGTGCGGCTGAACAGCGAGTACCGAACGGGCATCGAGAAGCATCATCGTGCGGGACCGTAGCGCAATTCGATGTCCTTGATCACAATTGGTCATTACTCTTGACCTAATTGATCCACTTGTCGTAGAGTACCGAAAACAGGCGTACGCCCAGAGCGTTGTGCGCCGAACGAGGGGAGCAACAGTGGCATCGAATCGGAGAGTTCGTCGTTGTGTGGCGGGCCTGGCAGCATTGGCCATGGTGGTCACTGCGGCCGCGTGTGGTGGCGACGACGAGGCAGGTACGGCAACGTCGCCAACGGTGGGCGAAACAGCGCCGCCCGAGAGCGCGGCCCCCGAGAGCAGCGCACCGCCCGACTCTGCTGCGCCGGACACTGCTCCTCCCGACACCGTGGCGGCCGATTGTGGCGAGACCGGAGATGCGGGTGAGATCAACGTGTTCCTCATTCCGAGCCCGTCGTCGACCTCCATCCAGTCGTTCATCCCTGCGTTCGAAGAGCAGACCTGCATCAAGGTGAACTTCTCCGAGACCCCCTACGGCGAGGCGCATCAGAAGCAGCTGCTCGCGTACGAGCAGGGCGATGGCCAGTACGACGTTGCCCAGTTCGACAACACGTTCCTGTCACCCTTCGGCGCCGCTGAGGCGATGACCCCGCTCGATGGCTATTTGGCCGACAGCGCCGAGTACGACATCGCTGACTTCTCGAAGGGGCAGCAGGAGTACGGGATGTACGACGGCGACACGCTCGGCTTGACGCTGTCGACCGAGCCGATGATCCAGTGGTACCGCACCGACATCTATGACGAGCTCGGTCTCGAGGCGGCCGATACCTGGGACGAGTTCCTCTCCAACGCGAAGGCTGTGCAGGAGAGCGGAAAGGGCGACGGCAACCTCATCGGGTTCGGTCCCGGGTCGTCGTGGTGGTTCATGACCCTCGTGTGGAGCTTTGGTGGTCAGCTGTACGACGCGGATCTGAACCCCACCGTCAACTCGCCCGAG
>Ga0105044_10008289_pt1 | contig 14269 bp, 9 predicted proteins | sample MAT01_FD_78092 | JGI IMG/M metagenome (GOLD analysis project Ga0105044, IMG submission 78092) | Freshwater microbial communities from Lake Fryxell liftoff mats and glacier meltwater in Antarctica - MAT-01 | ecosystem: Environmental > Aquatic > Freshwater > Ice > Liftoff microbial mat | place...
AGCGATATCAAAGTTATAATTCCAAATGCTAAGTATTTTCCAAATTCATCCGTACTCTCTTTTGCTATCTTATATCCTCTTGTCAGTATCACAAAGTAAAGTGAAAGTATTATGAACGTTCCTATAAATCCGTACTCTTCTCCGATAATTGAAAATATAAAATCCCCGTGTGCCTCCGGTAAAAAGAAATCTCTCTGATTGGAATTTCCGGGTCCTATTCCTAATAATCCCCCGTTCCCAAATCCTATCAATGCCTGCTGTAGCTGATAGCTTGTATTTCCACTTGCCTGATATTCTGAAAATGATGTCAGTCTTCCTATTATGTAATCTTTTGATAAAATAAATATTGCTCCAAATGGTGCTAATGCAACCAATGTAAAAAATATATGTTTAATCTTTGCATCCGATAAAAAAATCATAAATATACATGTACTGAAAATTATCATCGATACCGAAAAGTTCGGCTGTATCAATATCAATCCGGTTACTAATAACACATAAAATATTATAGGCAAATATCCTTTGTATAATAAATTTATGTAGTCTTTCTTTTTTGCAAGTAATGCAGCGACGTAAAGTACTATCGCATATCTTGCAAACTCCGAAGGCTGAAAACTCATTGGTCCTAAATTTATCCAGCGGCTTGCTCCTTTTATCGGACCCTTGCTGCTGATTAATGTGAAGATTAGTAATGCTATCGTTATCCATATCAATGTTTTTGAAATGCCTTCGTAATATCTGTAATCAATTTTTGCAAATATAAATATTGTAATGATTGACAATACGACTTTTATTCCGTGCTGCTTGAATAAATAATTGCTGTCCTGATATTTTTCAAATGCAAATGTCGAACTCGCACTATACACAGCTCCGATACTGAATATCATCAGCATCAGTACAGGTATCAAAATCCAGATATCAATTTTGTATTTGTGTGACATTTTATTTTAATTCATTTACTGCTTTTTTAAAAACTTCACCTCTGTGCTCGTAACTGTCAAACATATCAAAACTTTTACATGCGGGTGAAAGCAAAACTATATCACCGTCAACTGCCGATTTCATTGCCGTTTTAACGGCATCTTCCATCGTAGTAACTTTAGTTACTTTTTTTATTTTACCAAAATATTCCGAAATTTTTTCCCTCGTCTCACCGATCGCAATAATTTCTTTTACTTTTCCAATTACTAACTTTTCGATTACAGAATAATCATTTCCTGTTTCTCTGCCTCCTAATATCATTATCAGATTTTTTTCAAATGATTCTAATGCAACTATAAGCGAATCTATATTCGTCGCTTTCGAATCATTGTAAAATTTTACTCCGTTTAACTCCCTCACAAACTCTATCCGGTGCTCTACTCCTTTAAAAGTTTTTAATGTTTCTCTAATCACTTCTTTTTTTATCTCAAATGCTCTCGCCGAAATTATCGCAGCCAGCGAATTATATAAATTGTGATTTCCCCTTATGTTTATTTCTCTCGCCTCCATTATTTCTTCATGTATGTTTTTTGTTTTGTCAAAGTAAATTATTTTTTCCCCGTCAATGAAACTTCCCGAATCAATTCCCTCTTGCATTAAATTTTCTTTTATACTGAAAAATATTTTTTTTACTTTAAAATCTTTTACTGCTTCTCTAAATGTTATATCATCATAGTTTACAATTGCAATATCTTCCTCAGTCTGATTTTTTAATATTTTCAATTTTGCTTTCAAATAATTTTCAAATCCTTTGTGCCAGTCAAGATGGTCAGGCGTTATATTCATAAGTACTGAAACTTTCGGCTTAAACTCCTCCGTGTCAAAAAGCTGATAACTGCTCGCTTCAAGCACTACTACTGTATCTCTCCTCACTTCATTCACTATTTCTGAAAATGCTAATCCCACATTCCCGCAAACTTTCACATCAATCCCTGCTTTCTTAAATATCTCTCCCGTTAAAATTGTCGTTGTCGTCTTTCCATTCGTTCCCGTTATCGCAATTACTTGTCCTTCACAAAACCAATATGCTGCTTCTATTTCTGAATATATTTTTTTACCGAGTTCTTTTGCATTTACTATTATTTCATTATCAGGCGAAATCCCCGGACTCTTTATAAATATTTTATTTTCATAAATTTTATCTGAATGTCTGCCAAGTTCATAATCAATTTCATCACACTTCAATAATTCTTCATCTATATATTTTAGATTATCTTTACTGCTTCCGTCACTTAAAAAAACTTTCGCTCCGCTCTTCTTCAGTAATCTTGCAACAGCAATTCCGCTTCTTCCCGCTCCTAATATTGTAAAAGAACTATTTTCTATTTCAATTTTAGTCAATTTTTTACCTGATTTTTACCTGATTTTTACCTGATTTTTACCTGATTTTCAAAGATGCTAATGTCATTATTGCTAATATTACCGCAACTATATAAAATCTCATTACTATCTTCGGCTCCGGTATTCCCTGCATTTCAAAATGATGATGTACCGGTGCCATTTTAAATATCCTTCTTCCTTCTCCGTATTTCTTCCTCGTGTATTTAAAATAAAATCTCTGGAATATTACTGACAATGCCTCAGCAAAAAATATTCCCCCGAGTATCGGAAGCATAAATTCTTTTTTTACCAATACACATAATGTTCCTACTGCTCCGCCTAATGCAAGCGAACCCGTATCTCCCATAAATACCTGTGCCGGATATGAGTTGTACCACAAAAATCCTAATGTCGCTCCTACTAACGCCGAACAATAAATCGCAAGCTCTCCGTTTCCTTTTAAATATATTATGTTTAAATATTTTGCAGTCTCAATATTTCCTGATACGTATGCTATTATTCCCAATGTTAATGCCACTATCCCAACTGTTCCCGCCGCTAATCCGTCAAGCCCGTCAGTAAAATTTACTGCATTCGATGTTGCTGTTATTATAAATACTACTATCGGTATATAAAATATTGTAAAATCAAATTCATAGCTTTTCAAAAATGGTACTGTAGTTACTGAATGTATTCCCTCAAACTGCGGCAAAAAATATATCGCACATCCGATAATTAATCCTACTGAAATCTGTCCTACTAACTTATATCTCTCCGCTAATCCTTTTTTGTATTTTTTTATTACCTTTAAATAATCATCTGTAAACCCTACTGCTCCAAGCGCTATCGTTACAAATAAAATTAATATCACATATATATTGCCGAGATCTCCCCATAATAATACCGGAACTAATAGCGAACATAATATTATAAATCCTCCCATCGTCGGCGTTCCCGCTTTTGACCAGTGAAATACAGGTCCGTCTTCTTTCTTTGCTTCACCGATTTGTTTTTTCTGCAAATATTTTATTATCTTAGGACCTATTATAAAACTTATTAATAATGCCGTAATAGCCGCCAACGCTGATCTGAATGTTATAAATCTGAATAAATCAAATCCGGGTGGATTGAATTTCGCGTTTAAATATTCTGCTAATTTATAAAGCATTTTGATTAATTAAATTTTATTTAACTTTAACTCATTTACTACTTCTTCCATTTTCATTCCTCGCGAACCCTTTACATATACTATATCACCTTTTCTTAAATTTAATTTTAACATTTCTATCAAATCTTCTTTTTGCTTAAAGTAAAAATTATTTTTTATTCCTTTTGCATTTTTAAATATGTTCACTGATTCTTTTCCGAATGTATATAAATTATCAACTCTTAATTTTTCCGTCGTTTTTCCAATCTTTGAATGTTCTGCTTTGCTGCTTTTGCCAAGCTCTAGCATGTCCGATAATATTGCAAATTTTTTTCCCTTTGTATTGTATTCCATCATTGTCTCCAATCCCATTTTCACTGATTCAGGGTTACTGTTGTATGTGTCATTTATAATTATGATTCCGTTGTTTTTCAATACTTCCATTCTCTTTGATGATGAAGGTCTGAAATTTTTTAAAGCTTTTTTAATTTTATCTATTCCGACTTTAAAATATAATCCGGCACTTACCGCCGATAACCCGTTATATACCGAGTGTTTGCCGAATGTAGAGATACTTGTTTCAAATTCTTTCTCACCGGTAATGATTTTGATCCCGGGTTCAAAATTTTTATTATAACCTTTAAATCTTCCTTTGACATCCGTATTAAACTTGTAAGAATAAGTGAATTTTTTTTCATTTGTTAAACCTCCTGAATAATTTCTAATGAAATTATCATCTGAATTTATAAAAAGTATTCCTTCTTTTTTATTTTTTAAATAATCAAATAATTCAAACTCCGCTTTTGCTACTCCCTTTATATCTTTGAAAAATTCTAAATGCTCTCTGCCGATATTTGTTATCATTCCAAAATCCGGCTCTGCTATCTCACATAAATATTTTAACTCACCGTAATGATTACATCCCACCTCCAGTACACAAAATTCATGTTCTTTTTTCATTCGTAACAATGTCAGCGGAAGCCCAATGTGATTGTTAAAATTTCCTTCCGTCTTTAATACTTTATACTTTTGTGAAAGAACATCTGCAACTAAATCTTTGGTCGTCGTCTTTCCGTTGCTGCCACCTATACAAAGTATCGGAATACGGAAATTGTTTTTATGTAACCTCGCTAATTCTCCAAGCGACTTTGTAGTATCTTCTACTATCAGAAATCTGTTATTTGAAAAATTATTTTTATTTCTTTTATACCAGTTATTATTTACAATCGCTATCTCAATTCCTTTTTTAAAAACGTCTCCAAGATATTTATGTCCGTCTGTTACTTCACCTTTTATTGCAAAAAATATTTCATCTTTTTTTATAACTCTCGAATCTATTCCAACTCCTTTAAATTTTTTCTTCTTTAAATTTTCTGTATTTACTTTTTTTAAATACGAAATATTTAAAAGATCCTTTGTATTAATCATAATTTATTTCGCTGAAGCTGAATACTTTTCTACCATTTCTTTATCATCAAAATGTTTTCTTACTCCGTTAACTTCCTGATATGTCTCATGTCCTTTTCCGCAAATTAAAACTATATCACCTTCCTTAGAAAATTCAATTCCTCTCTTTATTGCATTCTCACGATTTTCTATTATTTCAAAATTATTTTTAGTTACAACTCCTTTTAGAATTTCATTTATTATTTCCATAGGATCTTCAAATCTCGGATTGTCTGAAGTAATAATTACATAATCTGAAAGCTCTGTCGCATAAGCTCCCATCACATGACGCTTTGTCTTATCTTTGTTACCACCGCAGCCAAAAACTGTAATAACTTTTCCGTTTTTATTTTCCTGATTCGTAATCTCTCTCGCTGCTTCTATAGCGTTCTTTAATGAATCCGATGTATGAGAATAATCTATCACAGCTATCGAACCATTAGGCAATTTTATTCTGTTAAATCTTCCGTTGACTTCTTTAAAATTATTGATCGAATTTTGTATCAGTGAAATGTCAATATTATAATTCAAAGCCACTGTCACCGATGCCAGTATATTGTATATGTTGAACCTTCCGGACAAGTTTGAATTGAATTTGTAAATATTATTTTTGTAATTTGTTTCAAACTCTAATCCGTTAAGTGATAATTTTTCGTTGTAAGCTTTTAAATTACTTTCATTCTTTATTGAATAATAATTCTTCTCTGCCTTCGTGTCTGCAAATATTTTTTCCCCGTATTCATCGTCATTGTTCGAAACCGCCAGACTTTCTACAGATAAATTATCAAATAATTTTTTCTTTGCATTAAAATAGTTTTCCATATTCATATGAAAATCCAAATGCTCGCTTGTTAAATTTGTAAAAACTGCCGCATCATATTTCAATCCGTAAACTCTGTCCATCTCTAATGCAATTGAAGAAACTTCCATCACACAAAAATCCATTTTATTCTTTGCCATCTCTCCCAACATCATATTCATTTCAATTGAATCAGGTGTCGTCAGTGTCGCATCAGATTTTGTTTCCCCTGTCTGATAATCAATCGTTCCTATCAGCCCGGCTTTGTATCCCGCACTTTCTAATAAATATTTTATAAGATATGCAGTCGTAGTTTTGCCGTTTGTTCCTGTTACTCCGATTAATTTCAACTGTGATGAATTACTGAAATAAAATTCTTTACTCATCAATGCCATTAACTTACGTATGTTTTCAACTTTAACAATCTCAATCTTTTCAAAATTATTTGCAACTGTTTCTTCTTCAGTAAATATAATTTTCGCTCCCTGTGTCAATGCATTTTCAATGTATTTATTTCCGTCCTCTTTGAATCCTTTAATTGCAAAAAAAATATATCCGTCCTTCACATTTCTCGAATCGTATGCAAGACCTTTAATATCAATGTCTTCAGCGAATGTATGATTTATATTTAACGGAATATTTTTCATTAATTCTGAGATTTTCATTTAATTATTGCTCTTTACAATAAAGAATTATTTTGGAATTTGGCAGTTGCTTCGTTCCTGCTATTGGTGACTGCTCTATTATCTTTCCGCTACCACTTATAAATACATCAAAACCATCTGATAAAAGTAAGTTTATTGCTTTTCGTAAACTCAGATTTTTCACATCCGGTACAGACAGTAATTTATCATCAGGTATAATATTATTCTTTACAACTAATTTTACTTTTACATTTTCATTTTGTGAAATTCTGACATTTGGTAATGGAAATTGTGACTCAATAAATTTAGCTGTCTGTAAATTTTTACTGTCACCGGGAATTTCAGAATTTATATTACTGTCTATTATTTCATACTTAATATTATTCTCAGCTAATATTTCTTTTGCATCTTCTAATTTAAGATTTAACAAATTTGGTATTAATATCATCTGATCATTTAAATCACTCATATGCTGAATGTTAGAGTTTTCTTTTGAATAATTTATATTTACAAAATCATTCGAGTTTATATTCGTCGTTCCTGTGAAATTTATTATTCTGTTTGCAATGTTTTTAAATATCGGTGCTGCAACTTTCCCTCCGTAATATTCTCCTGACTTTGGATTATTTAATATAACTGCAATCAGTATCTGCGGATTGTCAGCCGGGAAATATCCTATAAATGAAGCATTATGGGAATTACTTGAATATGCACCATCAACAATTCTTTGCGCAGTTCCTGTTTTTCCGGCAATGCTTATTCCTTCTATCTTTGCATCCGTTCCTGTTCCTCTTTCCACCACACCAACAAGTAAGTTTGTAAGTGTCTTTGCAGTGTTTTCCGAAACAACCTGTCTTACTTCTGTCGGTTTGGATTCATAAATATTTTTGTTATCAGTTCCAAATTCTCTTTTTACAATATAAGATTTCATCATTCTGCCGTTATTTGCAATTGATGAATATGCATTCGCTATCTGCATCGCATTTACAAGCACTTCATAACCAATAGATATATAAGGAAGTGATACAGACGAAAAATCAATCGGCCTCTTTAAAAACCCCTTGTTCTCCCCGGGTAGCTCCACGCCGTTATAAATTCCAAATCCAAAATCACGTGCATATTTATAAAATCTTTCACTGCCAAGCTTCATAGAAATTTTACTGAAACCAACATTACTCGACTGCTCTATTATCTCCTGAAATGTCATACTCGATGCTCCATGCACATCTGTTATATTCAAACCTTTTACTTCATTTAAATTATCAGTTGCAATAACCGAATTTCTGTCTTCAAGTTTTTCTTCTAATGATGCGGCTGCTGTAATTAATTTAAATGTTGAACCCGGTTCATATATATCTGAAATAACTGCATTCTTCATTCCTAGTGTATCTTTGTCTGAAATATTATTCGGATCAAAAGTAGGATTCGATACCATACCGAGAATTTCTCCCGTCTTTACCGAAAGCACTACTACCTTACCTCCGTCTGCATTGAAATTCTTAACTCCTGCTGCCAGCTCCTCTTCTGCAAATCTCTGAATGTTCATGTCTAATGTCAGAACTATATTGTTTCCGTTCTCAGGATCTTTCCTTGGAAATTCCATGGAAGGTCTGTTATTTCCGCGTCCGTCTTTTTGCATTACTACAAAACCTTCTTTACCTGCCAGTTCGGATTCAAGCGAAAGTTCGATTCCTGTCTGACCTTTATTTTCGACATTCGTAAAACCCAGTACCTGTGATGCCAGACTTCCGTAATTATATACTCGCTTCGGCTCTTTTAAAACTATTACTCCGTTAAATTTTAATGTATCTAATCCGTTGGTTTTGTCAGCACTGATTTTTCTTTCAAGATATATAAACGAACTATTCTGTGAAGTGAGTTTTGATAAATATTCTTCCTTACTTTTACCGAATGTCCTGGAAAAAAACTCTGCTACTTCTTCCGGCTTGTCTACCATATTAGGATCAGCTGCGAAAGAATATTCATAGGAATTCGAAACTAACACATTCATATTCCTGTCATAAATCAAACCCCTGTATGGTGTAAGAACTATCTTGTTTTCATATTGCTTTCTTGCTGCGATTTTATACTTTTCAGAATCTATAATCTGAACGTTGATTAACTTCATTAATATTACAATAAAAATCCCGAAAAGAATTATAAACAGGAAATTTATCTTCCTTCTTTGAATCAGAGACTTATCGGGCTTGTTGTAATTTTTAAACTGCAATTTGTAAAAGTTTATTTTATTTCAATTGTGATTTTTTTAGAATAATAGTATTATTTTCATCTACTGAATTTTCTTTGTATGCCAGATTAAATTTTTCTGAAGCAATTGACTTTATCCGGTCAAAACTGCTGAGCTTCTCAGCATCAGTCCTGAGCATGCTGTTAATCTGAACATTTTTTTTTATCTCTTCCTTAATTTCATTATTACTGACTGTAAGTTTGTTTACATATATTATATTGCTTATATAAATTACAAGTATTACTGAAGTCATTATCATTCCTATAAGAAAATAAAATATAGAAATTTTTTTGTTTCTGTTTTTTTTTAAATTTGATTTTTTATTCATCTTTATAATCTTTTATTAATAATTAAATATTAATTAAATTATTTCTGCTGCCCTCAGTTTCGCACTTCGTGAACGTATGTTAAGTTTTATTTCTTCAGCCGTCGGTAATACCGGTTTCTTTGTTAGTATTTTTAATTTCGGTGTAACTACATCATCAAAAAAAGGATTATTTCCCGCTTTAAAATTCTTTGATTCCTCTTTAAAAAAATTCTTTACTATTCTGTCTTCAAGCGAATGATATGACACAATTACTATCCTGCCCCCTTTTTCTGTTAATTCAACCGAATCTTTTAAAACTTTTTCCAGATTTTCTAATTCTCTGTTAACTTCGATTCTCAGTGCCTGAAATATCTTTGCAAGAAAATCTATTTCATCTTTTTTGTTAATCTTATATTCTTCTCTGATTATTTCAACCAAATCAAATGTTGTCCTAAATTTTTTAATTTTTCTTTTCTCAATTATTGCTTTTGATAATCTGTCTGCTTTTCCTATGTCACCAAAGTTTTCAAATAATTCCGAGAGTTCTTCTTTCTTATAACTGTTAAGTATATCCGCTGCAGTAACTTCATCTTTTTTGTATGCACGCATATCAAGTTCCGTATCTTTCATAAAACTAAATCCATCCTCCGCCTCAAGCTGATATGAAGACAAGCCAAGATCCAGCACTAAACCTGTAATTTTCTCTATATTTAATTCTGACAATATTTCCTTTAAATCTCCAAAGTTTCCGTTTGCAAAAATTATTTTTTCTTTTTCGTTTATCAATTTACTCTTTGCATAATTTAAGGCATTCAGATCTTTATCAATTGAGATTACTTTATCATTTGTATTAATTTTATCACAGATTAATTTTGTATATCCTCCGCCACCGAGCGTTCCGTCTGCGATTACCTGATGTTCTAAACTTTCATTGATAAGATAATTTATTGCTTCATGTGAAAGAACAGGGATGTGAAAATTTTCTTCTGTCATAATTTCATTAAGTCTGTCCGTGTTTTGTAAATCTTAAGAGTTAATTATCTCAGAAACTTTTTCTGCAATCTGCTCATAAGAATTTGTCATCGAATTTTCATATCTCTCTTTTATTTCAGGATCCCAGATTTCCATTTTATCTAAAAGACCGAGTACTACAATTTCTTTTTTAAGTTTTGCGAACTGCATCAATTGCGGTGGGATGACTATTCTGTTCTGAGAATCAAGTTCACATTCATTCACAAAATTTAAGAACTGTCTTATAAAAAATCTCTGATCTGTATTGAATTGGTTGTAACGGGTTAATCCGATTTTGACTTTCTCCCACTCATCCTGAGGATAAACCAAAAGACATTCATCCATGCCTCTTGTCAAAATTAATTTATTGTCAGCTTCAGGTTTTATATATTTCCTGAACTTTGCCGGCAATATTAATCTTGACTTCGCATCTAAATTACAAAGTGAATGTCCCTGAAACATTGTTTAATAATTTGTTTATGTTTGAATGAATTAGCGGAATTTTCAGAGGAAATTGTTTTTTTGCATATATTGAAGTGAATTTTACGCCACTTCCCTCCACTTTACTCCACCTTTATACAAAAATACGTAATTTAATATTAAAGTCAAACAAAGATATGAGTAAAATGGTGAGTTTTTTAAGGAGTGAGATTTAGTTATGAGAATATGGAACTGAAAATCTGATTAAATTTATTTTGATTATTATTATTTTTGTAAAATTATGAGTTTAAGTTTACTAAAATAAAATTGTTTAATTAAAACATTGCGTTGATTCCTATAGTCGGAAGCCTTCCTATACTTTCATCCGGTTCTATCTGACGTGTAAATTTATTCCATTCATAAGCACCTACATTTTTGTTATCAAATATATTTTGAATATCAATGTATGTTATCAATGTCCATCCTTTGAAATTCCATCTCTTATCAAGTCTGACATCAAGACTACTGTAATTAGGTAACTTAGAACTATTAAATTGCGAAACTAATTTTGTACCATCATCAGGATTAGCAGGTGTGTATGGTCTCCCGCCGGTGAATCTATATTTTGAAGAAACTTCCCACTCTTTACCGAAACTATATCCTCCGACAAGTGTAAAAATAAATCTGTTATTAAAATCGCTTTCCCTTTCTATACTATCCAATGCAGTATACTTTGCTTCAAATAATGACAGACTTAATGTCCCAAAGTAATTAGTAGTTAATGCTTTCTGTATAAAAAGTTCTATTCCTTTTGAATATCCCGTACCCGATGATACCAAAGGGTCAAGACCAAATCCGTCTTTTTTTTCAAAATCTCCGCCGCCGTTTGCAAGTATTAAATACGGGCGGGACGTGCTTACCGGATAATCCGAATAATTTTTGTAGTATGCTTCAAGTGTCATTCTTAAATCACTGGAGAAAAGATATTCTGCACCTGCTATATAATGATCTGCTTTTATATCAGTAAGATTTCTGTTCTGAGGATTTGCTGCAAGCCAGATGTATGAAGGTGACTGATAAAACATTCCGTAAGCAAAACTTAAATTGAAAATTTTACTCAAAGGAAATAAAACAGAAGCTCTCGGAGATATATAATTTTTTTTATTTAAATATTCAAAATAATCATAACGCAAACCGAGATTTAATTTAAATTTGTTGAAAACAGTCTGTGTAATCTGAGTATACAGAAACGCTTTATTTGTAATACTTGTGTTGGCAATATTGAGCTCAGGTATTACATACCTTGAGCCTGTTTCAGGATCTATGAAATCAGAACTGTCCTGCTGCTGCACAATATCATTTTGAAATTTTACAAATCTCCAGCCCCCTCCAAACTGAAGCTGAGTTAACAATCCCGGATTCAGAAAATATTCAGTCTTTAATGTTGTCTCACCTTCTTCTGAATAGTTTTTAAATATCTCAGTGAATACCGAATCTCTGCCTGAGTAATCAAATGTGTTAAATGTCCTGCCGAGATTAAACAGCACAAATGATTTTTTTGAAAGCAATGTTTTCCATTCATATGTGTTTACATAACCCCATTGGTTATTTTTTAAAATTGATTCATTGTCCTGCCTGTTTTCCAGATCATCATTATTAAATGTTACTTTATCCAGAACCCCTATTATATTTACAGTTAGTGAATTCTTTTTTCCAAAATCATATACTCCTTTTGACTGTGCAGAAGAATACTCCGGAATAAAACCAAATCCCGAAGCTTTAAAAATAAAATCCAGATAACTTTTCCTCGCTGAAAAAAGCCACGAACCCTTTTTTTCACTTCCTATCGGTCCTTCTAATACAGCTCCAAAACCCGTTGCACTTAAATTTATATCAGTAAGAAATTCTTCACGGTTACCTTCTCGTAAATCAATATTCAATACAGACGAAAGCTTGTCTCCGTATCTTGCCGAAAATCCTCCTGTTAAAAAATCTACCTGACGTATGAAATCTAAGTTGATAATACTTACAGGACCACCGGTCGCACCCTGTGAACCAAAATGATTTATATTCGGGATATAAGAATTATCCACTAAAAATAAATTCTCTGATGGTGAACCTCCTCTGACAATTAAATCATTTCTGCCGTCATTCACAAAAGAAACTCCCGGCAACGTTTGGACCACTCTTCCTATATCTTCAAATCCACCCGGACTTCTTCGAATCTCCTCATATTCAAGATTCTTAAATGAGTTTGATAAATCTGACGGAGTTACAAATCTTTCATCCTGAACTTCAATCTCATCTGTCGTTATAATCTCAAGCTCTGCATATACATCAGCAGGTGCTCCCGAATTAACAAATATATTATCTTTAAATAATGGTATGTATCCTATTAGTGAAAAGCGAAGACTATATTCTCCGACTGCAATATTATCAATTACAAAAAATCCGTTTTCTTCTGATTCTGTTCCTTTTAAAATTTTATTATCCTTTAATACTGAAATGTTAACTCCTGAAAGTATCTGTTGATTATTTTTATCAATTACTTTTCCTGTGATTTTCCCGGTTAACTGTGAATATATATTGAAAGGATTTGCAACAAATAGAAATATAATCAGTACTGTTTTCTTAATCATTAATGTTTTTTTAGTTTTAAAGTATAATAAGTATAATCTAAATTTTAGAACTAAAAGTTCCGGTATCTGTGATAGATTTATACCCGGTTTATTTCAGCAAAATCATGCTTTTTGTCTCTGAATAATATTTTCCATTCAAGATTGTTTTTAACCTGTAGAAATAAATTCCTGCGGGATATTCTGACGCATTCCATATTGCTGTATAACTTCCGGCATTTTGTTTTTCATCAACCAATGATTCTACTTCATGTCCTAAAACATCAAAGATTTTAAGCGATACGTAATTTGTAATTCGTAATTCGTAATTGATTCTTGTAGTCGGATTAAATGGATTTGGATAATTTTGGAACAAAGAAAAATTATTTGGTTGTTCAGTATAATTTTCATAAATACCGATTGTCTGAGAATATTTGATTGAAACTATATCGTAATCAGTTATTGAATCTAAACTTATTCCGGTCACAATTACATTATCGGATTTATCTACAGCAACTTCATAAGCAAAGTCCTCAGGAATCTTTACCTGACTGTAATTTTGAATCCATTGTAAAACTCCGCTGCTGTTATATTTTATCAAAGCATATGTCATCTGCACATTCCCTCTGTCCGATGCTCCGCAAACATAAACATTACCCTTACTATCGAGTGCAAGTGAATTTCCCTGATCAGTTCCGCTAACATTTCCGTTATATAATTCTGCCCAAACGGTATTTCCCGCTGAATCTGTTTTAATTGTAAAAATATCTTCCGAGCCTATAGTTGCAGATGTTCTGCTGTATCCGGTCAGATAAATATTATTTAAATTATCTGTAATAACAGCTGACGGAATATCAATATTATTTCCTGTACCGTTATATTTTTTTTCCCATAATAAAATTCCGTTTGAATTTAATTTCGCATAAAAATAATCTAAATAAGAAATATTATTATTTATAATTCCACAAAAAACAATATTATTTTGAGAATCAATTGTTAATGAAGTCAGTCTGTCATCTGAGTTTGAAGTTCCGTTAAAAGTCTTCGCCCATTGCAATGCCAGTGATTCATTATACTTCCAGACAATCATATCCAGACCATTTAACAAACTCTTTGTCGAGCCGCAGATTATTACATTATTTTCATTATCTATTTTCAAACTAACAGGTACATCATCACCATTTCCGGCTCCGTTAAATAATTGTGACATCAATTCATTTCCGGTATTCGAATATTTTATCAAAACCATATCATAAAATCCTGTAACAGAGTTTTTTAGAAATCCTGAAGTAAAAATATTTCCATTTTTATCGATAGCAACGCTTTGGCCA
>Ga0105044_10008290_pt1 | contig 14269 bp, 9 predicted proteins | sample MAT01_FD_78092 | JGI IMG/M metagenome (GOLD analysis project Ga0105044, IMG submission 78092) | Freshwater microbial communities from Lake Fryxell liftoff mats and glacier meltwater in Antarctica - MAT-01 | ecosystem: Environmental > Aquatic > Freshwater > Ice > Liftoff microbial mat | place...
AACTATCTTCACTACCCTGACGACGGCAGCCCTGATGACAGTCACTAGCTGGGGAGCGATCGCCCAAACTACTCCCAGCACAACTAGCCAACTAGAAAACCTCCGCCAACTCCTCTCTAGTCGAGAATCTGTCCAGTGTGATCTACGGGGGGCGGGCTTGATTGTGGCTAATTTGTCGAGAGTAAACTTAGCCGGGGCAAATCTCAGCCGGGCGAATCTTAGCCGTGCCAACTTAGATGGGGCAGACCTGCGGGGGGCAGATCTACGGGGGGCAAACCTGAACGGAGCCAATCTCAGTGGGGCAATCTTGACGGGGGCGCAGGTAGATGGGGCAGACCTACGGAGTGCGCTATTTTTTAGTGCCGATCTCCGGGGTGTAAATTTGCAAACAGCTTTCATTCAAGGGGCTGTGGGTATTCCTAACTATGCAGGCTCTCCAGACAATTTCTATGCTTGGGGCGTGGGCGAAGCGGGACGGGGAAATTATCGGGGGGCGATCGACTTTTATAATCAAGCTCTGGATCTTAATAGGGAATATGCTCCAGCTTACCTAGGGCGGGCAGTATCTCGCTACCGTTTGGGAGACCGCCGGGGCGCAGTGCAAGATGCCAACGCTGCCCAGATTTTATTCACCAGAGAAAATAGTCCGGATGGGATTGCTGCTTCAGAAATGTTTATTAAGGGCATGGAAGCCGCCGCAAATCCGGGTGGTGGTGGAGAAGGAAATTTCCTCAGTTTCTTGGGGACGATCGGCTCTGCCTTGATCCAGCTCTTGTTCTAGACTCCCTAGTTTATCTTCCTTCACCTCCCCTTACCTCCTCTACCTCCTTCTCCCCAAACCCATAAATATCCCGCACAAAATACAGAGGTCTACCCTTGACTTCTTGATAGATCCTGCCTAGGTATTCCCCAATAACTCCAAGGCTGACTAGCTGAATGCCACCAAAAAAGAGGATGGCGACCATCAAAGAAGCGTAACCGGGGACATCGATGCCGAGGATCATGGTGCGGAGGATTAGGTAACTAGCGTAAAAAAAGGCAGGTATGGCGATCGCCAATCCTAGATAGCTCCAAATCTTCAGGGGCATAAAGCTAAAAGAAGTGAACCCCTCTAGGGCAAAATTCCAGAGTTTCCAATAGTTCCAACTGCTGCTGCCTCGATGCCGGGGGGGCCGATCGAACACCACCGCTGTTTGTTTATAGCCCACCCACGAAAATAGCCCTTTCATAAATCGATTCCGTTCCGGGATTTGCCGCAGAGCTTCTACTACCCGCCGATCGAGTAACCGAAAATCTCCAGTATTGTAGGGAATTACCACATCACTAATCAGGTTTAAGGCTCGATAGAACCCAAAGGCAGTGGCACGTTTCAGCCAAGATTCCCCCGCCCTCGATCGTCTGGTGGCATAAACCACATCGTAACCTTCCCGCCATTTTGGTAATAGTTCATTAATCAATTCCGGCGGATCCTGCAAATCAGCATCAATAATAATTACTGCATTACCGTTGGTATAGTCCAAGCCCGCACTCAGGGCGATTTCCTTGCCAAAGTTTCGGGAAAGATTGACGATCTTAATAGCTGGGTATTGATAGTGATAATCTAAGAGGCCTTTTAGGGTGTCGTCCTTGCTGCCGTCATTAATACAAATCACTTCGTAGGGCGTGGCAAGCTGATCCAACACTGCTAAAAGACGTTGAAATAAATAATCTAAATTATCCTGTTCGTTATAAACCGGAACAATCACAGAAAGTTCGATAGAGAGTTCATTATCAGGCTCGTTGGCGTAAGCCTCACGGAGTGATTTCGACGGCACAGGATCTCCAGATTACATTTCCCAAAACTACAGGACTCCCGGTAACACCACCCCTACTTGGTTATTAAAAATCTCCATATCTTTTTGGTCTTTTTCATCAAAACTAGACTGGAAAAAGTCTGGGACATTGGGCCAGTCCGACGAATCGTACTCTGTATGGTTGCCAATTTTGCGTTTATTGACTAGCTGCGTCACCCCGAGCAGTTCCCCATCCGCACTCAGCACAGGCATACAGAGCAGACTACAGGTACGATAGTGGGATTCTTGGTCGATCTTCCGAGCCATGTGGGAACTGGGATGCTTGTAGAGATCAAAGGGAATATTTAGAGGCTGCCCAGTTTTGGCAACCATACCTACAAAGCCTTCGCCAATGGGAACCCGTGCTTCCATGAGGGAGCCGTCTGCTTGGGGAATCTGTGTCCAAAGAATGCCCAGGTGTTGGTTGATCAGCCACAGGGTACTACGATCGGCATTGGTGAGTTTTTTCGCTGCCTGCATCACTTTTTGGAGCATTTCCTGCTGGTTGCCACTGCTCTGACTGACGACGCTGATGGCTTGGTAGAGGGGGTCAATGGCTTGGCGCTGTTCTTCGATCGTCCGAATTTCTCGATGGAAGGACTGGAAGGCTTGCATAATGGGGAGAAAAGCTTTGGCTCTTTCCTTGAGGCGATCGGCATCTTCCTGAGAAAAACCCTCGGCATCTACCTGATCTACCAACTCCATATCCCGAGGCGGGTTGGGCTTGAGTCGATTTAAGAGCCGAATAATCCCCACCAAGGTTCCCTGTTGACTAATCACCGGGAATAACAAAAGACTATGGATCATGTAGCCCCCAGCTTGATCAATACCCGTCTGAATTAGGGGATCGTTAAAGTTGCGGGGTTTATTAGTGGCCTTCACTGTTTTGGAAACCATGATAGTTCCAGCAATCCCTTGATTTGTGGGAATGCGTACTTCCGTCGGCGTATTGTCGACCCCGGGCAGGAGTGACCATAGTTCCCGCTCAGCTTCACTAAGAATAAAAACATGGGATTTATCAGCTCCAAATAGCTTCGTCATGGAGTTACTGAAAAAGTGCAACATATTGTGCAAGCTGCTGTAGAGAGCTTCATCACCGTTACAATCAAGGGCAGTACTTAAAACAGCAAGGGATTTATGGATAGCTTCCCGTGGTTCGATCTGGGCTAGTTGCTTCAGGGTTTCGTGGGTTTTCACAAACTGAAGAATTACCCCCACCCGTTCGTTAAATACCTGCATCGATTGGCGATCGTTCTTATCAAAACTCGCCTTAAAATATTCCGGGACGTAGGGCCAGTCATCCTTGCTATATTCTGGATAATCCCCAATTTTGCGTTTATTGACCAGTTGAGTGACACCGAGGAGTTCTCCTTCCGGGCTGAGGATGGGCATACAAAGGAGACTACAGGTACGATACTTGGTTTGCTCGTCGATCTTTTTGGCATTCTCAGCTTCGGGATGCTCGTAGAGATCAAAGGGAATAATCATCGGTTCCCTAGTTTCTGCCACGTGCCCGACAAAGCCAACGCCAATCTGCGCCCGAATTTCCCCCCGCCCCGGTAGCTCTGTCCACAGGTCGCCTCGATCGTTATCCGCTAGCCACAGGGTACTTCGATCAGCATTCATCAGCTTCTTGGCAGTGTTCATCACCCGTTGCAAAATTGCCTTGGTGTCGAGATTGATCTGGTCGAGCGATCGAGTGGCTTCGGCAAGCGCTGCCGTGGCTCGGAGTTTCTTGGTAGCCTTGTAGCAGGATTGCAAACTTTCTAATACCCGGCGGATGGGAACTACGCATTTTGCCAACCGTTCCAAATCTAAACGGGTAAATCCCCTCGGTTTAATGACTAGCTGTCCATCATCGGGGGAGGGCTGCATTTTATTCAAAAGTTGGATCACCGCCACCACTTCCTTCTCTTCATCGAGGATGGGGAAAGCCAACATATTTTCTGTGCGATAGTTGTAGCGGCGATCGGTCTCCTTTACTCGTTCCGATCGAGGGTCTTCGTAGACATTATCGGGGATATTAATCACCTTTCTGGTCAGAGCCACTTGCCCAGCAATCCCTTCCCCAATGCGGACTTGAATATCCAGAAATTCCCCGGCTTCGTTTTGGGCTACCAGCGACCATAGTTCGGTTTTGTCATCGTTGAGGAGAAAAATTGTGGTGCGATCGGCACTCAGGAGTTTGCCAATTTTGGCAGTGACATCCCGCAATACTTCATAGACCGACTGGGCAGAGCTTTGATCTTCAGAGTCATTATCATTCTGGGAAAGCAAATCTACCTGCGAAACCAGAAGTTTCCGCTCCAACTCGGCAAGGGTTTTCAAGAAGTCTGCATCATTGGGTTCGAGGCGGGTCTGGACTCTAGCGATCGCCCCTTGGATCCAATTTAAGTTAAAGATTGCCTCATAGATGCGGTTGTGGACTTTTAGCTTGCCCTGCTGCCTTGTGACTAAGCCCAAGAGTTCCAGTTCCCCTTGCTCTGGAGCGTTATTAATCAGGACTCCATCCTGTTGTAAGATTTGTTGGTAAATACGCAAAAGCTGGAGACTACGTTGCTGGCTCTGGCAGAGTCGATCGCCCATCTGCCGAATTTCCTTGAGATCACTACGTCGTTCCCAGTTGTTAATAATCTGGCTCTGAACCAAATTTTCTACCCAAGCCGCTTCTCCCCCCACGGAAGGTGAATCAGGGGCATCAATCAACACTTTGCATAACTTTTGAGTCAAAAATGGTTGCCCTCCAGTCCACTGCAAGACCAAAGCCAAGAGCTTTTTGTAGTTGGGGGATTTTTCCTTTAAGCCTCTAGCAATCAAGACTCCACTATTGGCGGCATCGGTTTGGATGAGCGGTTCTGAGACATTTGAAAACATATATGCAACCTGAAGTGTCTAGGTAGGGATACACAGCATCTTTCAATTTTATAGCTAGAATGAAAATAGAGAGAGAAAAATGTGGTTATTTTGTGAAAATTGTTGTAAAGCCGATTATTTCTAGCCCAAAATTCAGTCCGAAATTCAATATAAAATTCAGCAAAACCCAACTAGACAAGGCAAAACCACTCTCTCAATCAGGTTGAAATATGCTAATTTATCTATAGGTGAATCTCTACTAACTCTCTACTAACTAAAGATAAACTTAACTAAAAACAAACTCTCCATCATTAAAAATCTTACTTTTAATTGAAAATACATACTCAGGTAGGCTGCAACCCCTTTGCTAGTTCTTAAGCCTTTGAGTTAGGCTTGTCTAGATGTGGGTAAATGTGCATGGATTTCTCTGTTGACTGGGTTTCAGCATCTAAGTAAACTTATGTTTAAGTCACGCCCTATTTCTTTTCGGCGAATTCTCCTATCAAGGATTTTACTTTTATTGGTGCCAGTTTTGCTCTCAGGGGTTTATGTTACCTACCGCAAAGCTCGCTCTAGTTTGCTGGACAATGCTCGCCAAAATGTCATAGAGAATGCCATTCGAGAAGGAGAAAGGTTAACAGATAGTATTAATGCTCTAGAAGCAAATTTAATTACAGCAAGTACAGCTACGGTGTGGCAGGATCGATCGCCCCAAACTTCCCAAGAATTTCTCCGCCAGCTCCAACAAAAACTGCCCACGGATATCCAGTGTATTCAACTTACCAACTTTTCTCGCCAGCCTAGTCAAGGAGTCTTTGCTAGTACTTGTGGAAATCAACCCTTAGCTAAGATTCCCAATAATTTTTGGTCTTTGCAGCAGGAAGTAGGCTTTCTCCAAGATCAAAAAATCTATGTCACCCTCCCGGATCAAGCCGCCATTAACAGATCTCAGGTTAATTCTCAAAGTAATCCCAAGGCTATTTCTGAAAGTCTGCAACCGCCCTCCGCTGTCCCAGAAAATTCTCGATTAAATTCTGCATTAAATTCTCCATCAAGTCCTCAATCAAGTCCTCAATCAAGTCCTCAACCTATTCCGGCTCCAGTTTCTAAGCTGCACCTAGTATTTAGTGTGCCAATTTATGATCGATCGGGCAATCTGAGCCAAGTTCTTCATGTAGAAACATCTCTACTGAAAGAAGATACGCCCAGCACGGTGATTATCAACGAAGATGGCTTCATCTTGGCCCATCCCCTACCGAACCTGATCGGGGCTAGGATCCAAGATCAACCAGATGCCGATCGCCTCGAAAATGTAATGAGAAACGCCCTCCGAGGCAGACAAAACTTCCTCCACCTCTTTTCCTTTCAAGAGCCGGGGCAGGAACTACTTTCTGGTTACACAGCAATTCCTAGTCCTGTAACTAATAAGAACCAACAACAGTTAATTATTCTTGCCCTCAAGCCCCTAGATCAGGCTCTGGCAGGATTAGCAGGAATTCAGCAAATTCTATTGATATTTACCCTAGCTCTACTGATGGCGGGGATACTTGCAGCCATGTATGTTTCTAGAACCTTGGCTCGTCCCATTGAACAAATCCGTGATTACGCTCTCCACTCCCACCCCCAAGCAAAACAGCCAACCCAAAGTTTTCAAGGTTTTCAGATTAGGGAGTTTGTCCAGCTATCCCAAGCCCTACAAACAATGGTGACTCGCTTGGCTACCTGGGCAGGGGAACTAGAGATGGCCTGGCAAGAAGCTACCGCGGCTAATCGTCTCAAAAGTGAATTTCTAGCAACTACTTCCCACGAATTGCGGACTCCCCTCAATGCGATTATTGGTTGCCTCCGGCTGGTACAAGATGGTTTTTGTGACGATCGAGAAGAAGAGTTAGATCTGCTCCAAAAAGCTGACCAAGCTGCCATCCGGTTACTAGAGATTATTGATGATCTCCTTGCTTTTGCCAAAATCGAATCTGGAAGCCTCGCTGTGCAGATTGCTCCCCTAAACCTCACCCAACTTCTCAAGGATGTGATCCAACTCCAAATTCCTAGTCTCGAATCCAAAGGCTTGACCCTGACCTGCCACAATCTAGACCAGCAAATTAATATCCGGGGTGATGAAGATAAAGTCCAGCAGGTATTTTTAAATATTCTCAGTAACGCCATCAAATTCACTGACCAAGGGGGAATCACTATTTCTCTTTATCTAGAATCTTCTCGATCGCAAAACTCACCGACTTCCCTCGATCGCCACCCAGCAAATTCTTCACAGTCCCTAGATACAGGAAACCACAATATTCCCACTCAAGATATTCCCAATCAAAGTATTCCCACTCAAGACATACTTAATCAAGACGTACTTAATCAAGACATGGTAGTAGTAGAATTTAAGGATACCGGAGTCGGGATTCCTCTCCATGACCAAAGTAAATTGTTTCATCCCTTTGTGATGGCAGACGGCAGTAACACCAGAAGATTTGGGGGTACGGGGCTGGGACTAGCGATATCTCGCAATCTGGTAGAAATGATGGGAGGCAGCATTCGTTTATTCAGCGCCGGAGAAGGCTGTGGAACTACCGTTCAGATAGTTTTGCCTACCCTCCAGCCCTCCTCAACTACCATTGCTTCCTCGATCGAACTGGGTAAGTCTTAAATAGTTTAAGAAAATAGTTTAAGAAAACAGTTTAAGAGCGGTTATCCGTAGCAAAATCAACTACTGAATCGGTGAAATTGCCCAAATATACCCCAAAATAGAAAACAGATAGATAGTGAACAATGAAATTTGAGGATAAACTATGACATCCTATGCTGCTGCTTCTGCTAGAGCCGAGATGGGAGAACTACGCCGCCTAAAAACTCTCCTACCCCCAGAACTACAAAGCTGGGTACTAGTGGAAGGGACCACAGAAGTTAACCCCGTGTTGATTCGCTCTGAAGAAGTGGGTAAAGACGAGGTGGAAATTCAAATTGACCTAGTGAAATGGGATCAACTTGCCCTAGATCAACGCAATCTATTGTTTTGGCATGAAGTTGCCCGTATTCAAAATGATACTGTGCCAAAAGAAGGTTGGGAAATGGCAGCCTTGGCGATCGGTCTAGGCGGAGCCGTAGGTGAATTGTGGGTACAGGACGGTTTATTGTTATTGCTAGCAGTGGGATTGTGTGGGTTTTCTGGTTTTCGGATGTATCAAAAGAATAACGGCGATAAGGTAACTCGGGAAGCGACGGAAGCTGATGATAAAGCGATCGCCTTAGCAACCCGGTTTGGTTATACTCTCCCCAATGCCTACAAAAGTCTGGCTAGCGCCCTCAAAACCCTAATTGAGATGACTCCTAGTAAAGGACAACGCCAAAGATATGAAGCTCGTCTCCAAGCTCTGAAGCGCAGTGCTGCCAAAGCCAAAGCTAAAACCCAAGGCAGTCGAGAAATAATGGAGTAGTTTTGCCAGTGATTTTGTTAGTAGTTTTGTAAAGTATCTCCGTCTAATTTATAGTTTCTGTGAAATTCTCGAATCTAGCTAAGGAATAACATAGAATTAAGCAAACTAGGTCTAGTTTTTTTGAGATTACTTGAGATTACTTGAGATTACTAAAAGTTTCTTGGATTCTCTCTAATATCTTGTAGGTTACCGGAAATCATCTGATATTTTTGGTGAAGCAATGTAGGACAGAGTTATAGACTATTAGCGATCGTAACAACTCAAGGAAATACTCCAGTTAGTGAACAATTACCTACTTAACCTATGGTAGAGCCAACTCCCGACAGTGACTTTTCCATCAAAATGACTAGTGGCGGGGCTGTCATTCAATTGCCCCCCAAGCTTACAGTTTTAGAAGCCGTCACTTTCAAATTAACCTGTCAAAAGATCGTCCAAGCTAGTTCTCCCCCCGATCACATTACCCTAGATTGGAGTAAAACCACCTTTATTGATAGTAGTGGAATTGGCTCTCTAGTCGCTAATGTGAAAAATACTAAGGAAAAACAAATTTCTCTCAGTAGCCGGAATATTCATCCCCAAGTAATGGCTGTATTTTCGATGACTGGATTAGATCGAGTTCTCGACATTGAAAAATCCCCCGACCTAACTACTACAAAGAATCATCGTCATGTAGATATCCAACCACCAGCAACTCACCCTTCTATTCATTCGTGGGTGAAGCGATTAATGGACATTGTGGGAGGAATTGTGGGGATCATAATTACTGGATTGCTCCTAATTCCGATCGCCATTGCTATTAAATTAGACAGTCCAGGCCCGATTTTCTTTGGACAGGTGCGGTGTGGTTGGATGGGACAAAAATTTACCATGTGGAAGTTTCGCTCCATGTACATTGATGCGGAAGCTCGAAAATCAGAAGTAACAAATCAAGCCTCCGGCGCATTTTTCAAGAATGATAACGATCCTAGGGTGACCAAGGTGGGTCGTTTTCTCCGAAAGACAAGTTTAGATGAATTACCTCAATTCTGGAATGTCATTATAGGTGAAATGAGTTTGGTAGGGACTAGACCACCAACCTTTTATGAAGTAGACTACTACGAAGTTCCAGAATGGCAGCGTCTAGATATCAAACCGGGAATAACTGGCGAATGGCAAGTTTACGGTCGATCGAAGATTCGCAACTTTGAAGACGTGATCGAACTAGACCTGCGCTACCAGAAAAACTGGAGTTTAATGTACGATATCAAATTAATTATCAAAACTGTTTTAGCCTTGTTTAATAAGGATAATGGTGCTGTCTAACCACACCTATTTTATTTTTGATGCTAGAGCCTAAGCCCATCAAACAATCTTGTCTCCGGGTAACTACAGATTTACAAGCCCTGACAGAGGTACTGCAATGGTTTGACCAATTTGAACTGCCACCTCTCACGGCTGAATTTTTGTGGCAGTGTCAAGTAGTTCTCACTGAGGGCTTTACCAATGCTGTGCGCCATGCCCATTGTCATCTGCCGATGAGTACCGTCATTGATTTAGAAATTAAGCTGTTCTCTGGATATTTAGAAATTAAAGTTTGGGATCAGGGAGAGCCCTTTGACTGGTGGGGGAAGTTGATTGCTATTTCCCAAGAAGAATGTGACCCTCTCGAAAAAGAAGGAGGCAGGGGTTTGATGTTTATTAAGCAACTCACAGATGAGGTCGCCTACAATCGTTTTGCCGATCGACGCAACTGCCTAATAGTCAGAAAAAAGATTCCCTAGGGTTTTTGAGGCTAAACATTAGATTTATTGCACCGCATCTTAACTTAGGGAATTTAGGGAGATATTTTTTGTGACGGAAGGAAAGAAGTCGGGAAAATCCTTTGCAGGGATTGCCGGAATTGTGGCAGTGGCAACGATTATTAGTAAGATTTTTGGTTTGTTCCGCCAACAGGCGATCGCTGCGGCTTTTGGGGTGGGGATAGTTGCCAACTCCTACGGTTATGCCTACGTTATTCCGGGCTTTTTGCTAATTCTCCTTGGTGGAATTAATGGTCCCTTTCACAGTGCCTTAGTGAGTATTCTTTCCAAACGCAACCAAGAAGATGCTGCCCCAGTAGTAGAAACAGTTAGTACCTTGGTCACGGCGGCTCTTTGTGTAGTTAGTATTCTGCTAGTGATTTTTGCTAGTCCTCTCATAGACCTCGTGGCTCCCGGTTTAGGCAGTACCCCCGCCGGATTAGTGGAACGCAATCTTGCCATCCAACAACTGCAAATCATGGCTCCCATGGCAATTTTAGCGGGCTTGATTGGTATCGGCTTTGGCAGTCTCAATGCGGCGGATCAATACTGGCTCCCGGCGGTGAGTCCCTTATTTTCTAGTACTGCGGTGATTCTGGGCTTGGGCTGGATGGCTTGGCAGTTGGGGGATAAAATTAGCGCCCCAGAGTATGCCCAACTGGGAGGAATGATTTTGGCAGGGACGACCCTCGCCGGGGCAGTGTTGCAATGGTTGGCTCAATTGTGGGCGCAGTGGCGTAGTGGACTAGGAAAACTCCGCTTACGGTTTGATTGGCGAATTCCGGGGGTCAAGGAAGCGATCGCTATCATGCTCCCCGCCACTTTTTCCTCTGGAATGTTACAGATCAACGTCTACACAGATCTCTTTTTTGCCTCTTTTATTCCCAATGCTGCCGCCGTTTTAGGCTACGCTGGCTTATTGGTCAACACCCCCCTCGGACTAGTCTCCAATATCATTCTCGTCCCCTTGATGCCCGTATTTTCCAAACTCGCTGCCCCCGAAAACTGGTCAGAACTCAAACAACGCATCCGCCAAGGCTTACTCCTCACCGCCCTCACTATGCTGCCCATTAGTGCCTTGATGATTACCCTTGCTTTTCCGGTAGTCCGGGTAATTTACGAGCGTCAAGCCTTTGACCAACAAGCCTCTGCCCTAGTGGCTCCAGTCTTAGTTGCCTACGGGATCGGCATGTTTGCCTACTTAGGACGAGATGTCTTGGTGCGAGTTTTCTATGCCCTGGAAGACGGTGATACTCCGTTTAGAGTTAGTGTCCTCAATATTTTTCTCAACGCCTTTCTAGATTTTATCTTCGTGCAAATTTGGGGAACTGTGGGTATTGTCTTGGCTACAGTATTAGTTAATGTCATTTCCATGATTATGTTTCTCTACCTCCTCAACCGCAAACTTCAGGGCTTACCCCTGCGATCGTGGAGCTGGCCTTTATTGGGGATTACTGCTGCCAGTGTCGTTTGTGGCATGGTGAGTTGGGGGGTGAATTGGGGAATGCAACAACTTTGGGGCAACACAGGCTTAGGAATCCAATTAGTAGAGATTACCTGCGCTAGTCTGGGGGGGCTATTAGCTTTTACTTTCTTGATTACCAAGCTGAATCTTCCAGAAGTAAATATATTAGGGGGAAAGCTCCGGGAGAAGCTACCTTGGTAGTCTGCCCTTCAATGATTTACGATAGAGATTGAAATAGAGATATGAAGGTAAATTTAATTTCTGAATTTAATTTTTGTTTGTAAGCTACAAATACATAAATAACCGTGAATCAAAATATTCCTAAATTAATTCAATTAAAACTTCCGAGCCTAATGCCTTGGCTGATCCTGCTGGGCGTATTGCTGCTATCAGGAACTTCGGGCTTTAAATGGTTGGCAGATAGTTTTTTGATTTTATTCGCACTGGTACTGCTGTTGCCAGTAGTGGCTTGGTTTGGACTCCAGTGGTGGTTGAAAAAAAATCTCGTCGAGGCTCCTTGTCCGGTGTGCAACTATGAATTTACAGGGTTTACGGGGACTAACTGTGCCTGCCCCAATTGTGGAGAACCCCTGCAAGTAGTCCAGGGACAATTTCAGCGATTTACTCCTGCCGGGACGATCGATGTGGAGGCAGTGGAAGTGGAAGGGAAAAGCCTTGAGGATTGAGCTGAGACCTAGATTACGACTAGATCACTAGAAGTAGATTATGATATTCTTTGGTGCTGATTTTTCTAGCACTGCCAAGGAGGAAACTTGACATGAGTGACAGTTCTGAACCATTGCTTTCCCCATCAGAAGAATTACAAGCTCTCCGCCAAGAAGTCGCCCTCTTGAGGAGAACAAAGCTCGCCTTTGATACTCAAAATCAATTGGTGAAGGCGATGATTTCCGTTGCTCAAGCCTCCACGGGTAGGCTGATGTTGCGATCGATCCTCTTGGAAACCATCACCATTACCTCAGCCCTAGTGGATGCCCAAGATACAAGCCTCTTTCTCTTGGATGATTATGGAGTGGTGGTGGAAAGTATTCTGGCACGGGGGGCTGCTATTCGGGAAGTAAAAGAAAATTTGATTGGGCAAGTCTTGGATAAGGGACTCGCTGGCTGGGTGATTGAGCATAGACAGGTAGGCTTAATTCAGGATACAAAGGAGGACGACCGCTGGCTAACCCTAACCAACCAACCCTATACCGTCGGTTCTGCCCTCTGTGTCCCCATTCTCCACGTCAAAAACCTGATTGGCATCCTTACTCTTACCCATCCAGAGACCCATAAATTTAATCAAGAAACTGCCAACCTGATGGAAATGACAGCCATCCAGATAGCCCTAGCTCTAGACAACGCCCGGATGCATCATCGAGCAGAACCTAGGGGTACACAACCAGCCCCTACGCCCCTCAAATCCGCAGCCCCGGACTTATCGAAACTGGGAGTTTTTATTATTGGCATGGAAGGAAAGTTTCTCTACATTGCCGGCCAGATTGGAGAACTCTTTGGGTATACTATTCAGGAGATTTTGGAGATGAAATCTGTACTGTCTTTGGTGGCTACTGATAGTCGCAAGGAATTTAGTGATAAGTTTCAACCCTGTTTTCAAGGGCAGGCGACTGCTGTTAATTGCCAGTTTCACGGTAAAAGTAAAGATGGCAGACTAGTGAGGCTCCAACTCTCAGGAAATAGGACTAAGTTCTCCGGCAAGTTTGTAATTATTGGGGTCTTAGGAGCCATTGCGTGAAGATTGCCTTCCTTGACAATATCGAGTGGGACTACCATGTTGATAGTGTCCAGAAAATTCCCTTGGGCGGCTCTCAATCATCTCTTTGTTACTTGGCAGTGGAGTTAGCCAATCTTGGGCATCAGGTATTTTTATTCAATAGTTGCTCTGCGCCCCGATCGACCTTAGGAGTTGGGGGACAACCCTGGGCAAGACTATTTGCACCGGGATTTTTGCAGGAACTCGATTTAGATTTTTTAATTATTCTTAATTACGCTGGTTGGGGACAAAAGCTCCGGCAGTTATTACCCTCCCAAACAAAACTCCTGCTCTGGACACAACACGCCATTGATCAGGGAGCGATCGACCCCCTCCGAGACCCGAAAGAATGCCAAAGTTATGACTATGTGATCTTTGTCAGCGAATGGCAGCGGCGCACTTACCTAGAAGCCCTCCAGCTCCAGCCCCAGCAAACCCAGATCTTTCGCAACTGCATTGCCCCGCCTTTTCAAAATCTATTTCCCGCAGAAATTAGCCCCTACAAAACCCAGCCCCCAGTCCTTGCCTACACTAGCACTCCTTTCCGGGGATTAGAGTTGCTGTTGAATATTTTCCCAGCTCTCCGTCAAACCCTGCCCGATCTAACTCTCAAGGTTTTTTCTAGCTTGCAGGTTTATCAACTCTCTGACCAAGCAGACCCCTACCAGTGGCTATATGACCAGTGCCGACAAACTCCGGGGGTAGAATATATTGGCTCCCTGCCCCAAACCCAACTAGCTCAAGAACTGCGATCGACCACCCTCTTGATCTATCCCAATCACTTTGCAGAAACTTCCTGTATTTCTGTCCTAGAAGCGATGGCGAGCGGTTGCTTAGTCGTCACCAGTGACCTAGGAGCCTTACCAGAAACCACCGAGGGCTTTGGTAGATTAATTCCTCTGAGTGATGATTGGTCAGTCTATCAACAAAACTTTGTACAACAAACCCTAAATTTATTAGGTAAACTTCCCAATAGTTTGCAAAAAAGTTTACAAGACAGTTCACAAGAAAATTTACAAGCATACAAGTCTGGTGATCAGAGTCTTAATAAGTCCTCCGAGTATTTACGGTGGCAAGTTAATTATGTAAATAAATATTACAACTGGCAGCAGCGAGCTTTGGAGTGGTCT
>Ga0105044_10008291_pt1 | contig 14268 bp, 12 predicted proteins | sample MAT01_FD_78092 | JGI IMG/M metagenome (GOLD analysis project Ga0105044, IMG submission 78092) | Freshwater microbial communities from Lake Fryxell liftoff mats and glacier meltwater in Antarctica - MAT-01 | ecosystem: Environmental > Aquatic > Freshwater > Ice > Liftoff microbial mat | place...
GCGGCGGCGGTTATGGCGTATGAAGTGCTCAACCAACGGCGGCGCTGAACAGCGGCCACGTCATCACGCTCTAAACCCACCCGAGCGCTTCCGCTCCGAACCATAGGCCGGTGACTAGGAACATCGCCGCCGCAACGCGCCGCACCGTAACCAGCGCAATGCGCCTGACCAGCGCCTGACCGAACAACACCGCAGGCACGTTGGCGATCAGCATGCCCAGCGTAGTGCCCGCAGTGACCCACAGCAGCTGTTGATATTGGGCACCCAGCGCGACCGTGGCGATCTGGGTCTTGTCGCCCATCTCGACAAAGAAGAAGGCAATGACCGTGGTCAGGAACGCCCCGCGTGCCGACGTCGCGGGTGCCTCGGCATCGTCAAGCGTGTCTGGGATCAAGATCCATGCCGCCATTGCAATGAACCCCGCCGCCAGCGCAACGCGAAAACCCTGTCCATCCAGCCAGCCCGCCGCCAGCGTTCCAGCCCATGCCGCCAGCGCATGGTTGGCGAGTGTCGCCACAGCAATACCTGCGATGATCGGCAGTGGCCGCCCAAAGCGTGCCGCGAGCACAATGGCAAGAAGCTGGGTCTTGTCCCCGATTTCGGCCAGCGTGACAAATATGGTCGAGGCAAGGAAAGCTTCCATCATGGGGACGTGGCCCATCCCGCGCCTGGCGGCAAGCATTACGACGATCCGGGTTTTAGAGCGTGATGACGTTAGATTGATCTAGCGTCATCACGCTCCAAGACCATCAGTCTGCCGTCCCCGGCAGTCGCATGCCGTCGCTGACCGCCAATTTGGTCAGCGGACGCACCACGGTTTCCGCCGCTGGCAGGTCGGGCATATCCTTGCCCGCTGTGTCGATATCAAGGTCTTCAAACCGCCGCGCCTGCGACAGCACCTGCGATTCAAAGCTGCCAATGAACGCGTTGTACGCCCCCGTCGCCTGATCCAGATTGCGGCCCAGCCGGACGATATGGGCGGCCATCGTCGCCATTCGGGCGTAAAGCTCTTTGCCCAGCCCGGCGATTTCGCGCGCTTGGCCTGCGACCTTTTCCTGCCGCCACACGCCAGCGACGGTGCGCGCAATGGCGACCAGATTGGTTGGCGTGGCGAGCAGCACGCGGCGGCCAAAGGCATAATCCCACAGCCCCGGTTCGCTTTCGAGCGCAGCGGACAGAAAATGTTCGCCGGGCACAAACATGATGACATAGTCGGGCGCATCGTCGAACTGGTCCTGATAGGCCTTGGCCCCCAGCGTGGTGACATGCGCCTTCATCGCCGTCGCGTGCGCCGTCAGGTGGCGCAGCCGGTCCGCTTCATCGGCGCTGCTGACCGCATCCTGATAGGCGTTGAGCGACACTTTGGCATCGATCACTAGCTGGCGCCCGCCGGGCACATTGACGATCGCATCGGGGCGCATCCGCCCGTCGTCCGTATCAAGGCTGACCTCGGTGACAAAATCGACATGTTCGGACAGGCCGCAGCTTTCCAGAACGTTGCGCAGTTGCTGTTCACCCCAGCGCCCGCGCGCCTTGGGCGCATTGCGTAGCGCGTTGTTGAGGCTGGCGGTGACGGTCTTCACTTCCTCCTGCCCCAGCCGCATCGTGTCGATCAGACCGGTCAGATTGCCATAAGCCTCGCGCCGTTCAGCCTCGATCTTGGCGACGCCCTCCTCATAGCGGGCAAGCCGGTCGTGGACGGGCGTCAGCAACGCTTTGAGGTTCTGTCCCGCGCTGGTCTCGCTTTCCTTGAAACGCGCCTCAGCGCGTTCGAGAAAGGATTTTTGCGCGGTGTCGAGCATGGCTTGCCCAACCTCGCGAAACTGGATGGTCAGCGCGGCCTGTGCATCCTTGAGCTGGGCAATTTGTTCGCCCAACGCAACTTCGCGCGCGCCGCGCTCAGCCTCGAGCGTAGCCAACCGCAGCTCGGCGCTTTGGCGCGCACGCGATTCGCTCTCCAGATCAACAATCGCCGCCTTGAACCGCGCGCTCAGCGCATCGCGCTCACCAACAATGGCATCACGCGCCGCCGCCAGTGCGGCCGACTGCCGTCCAGCCCACAGCCAGCCAATCAGGGCGCCAACAACGAAAACAACGAACGATACCAAAATGAGAGTCAGATCCATATATGGAACATAGACTGAACAACGCGTGTTTGGCTAGCAGTCAAATGAGCCGCAGATCAGCTTTCAGCATGCACCCCAAAATTGCGTGGCAACACTGCCCGGTACGCTGCCGCCCCCGGTGCTCCAGCCACGGTCACGCCCTGAGTCAGCAGCCAGTAATGGCGCACAATTTCAGCCTGTTGTTCCAGCCCATAGCGCGCCAGCGGCCAGCCGGGAATCAGGGCATAGTGATACCGCGCAAAGGGGTGGCGCATAAACACCAGATACCAGCGCCCGCGGGTTTGCGCCTGCCACACATGGGTAAGTTCATGCAGGAACAGGCCTTTTGCCTGGCGCACCGCGTCGCGTTCATCGCCCGGCGGGCACGAAAAATCGTCACAATACAGGCCGCCGTCGGGGTGAAAATGCACATGCCCCATTGGCGCCATAACGATGGCGCGCGGTTGGAAAAATGCCCATTTACGCGTGCGGATGCGCACCGGGGCATAGTTGATGGCATCACCGAACACGCTTTGCGCCAGCGCAATCTCGCCCGCTGTCAGCGGCCGGTCAACGGTTACCTTAATCGTCAATGTCCCTTATGATCGTCGCCGGCTTTGCCTGCCGCAGTTGGCGTCTTGATCTTGAGGTCAAAGATGATGCGGTCATTGTTGGAAAAGATGAACACCATCGGCAGCCGCCCGGCCCGCACCGCCGCGCCGTTGATGTTCCAGATCATCAGATGTTTGGCACCGGGCTTGAATTCAAGCTTGCCCTGCACCGGCACTGGCGCGCGCATGACCTCGCGCATGCTGGTCATGCCGTCTTCGCGCACCGTTTCGTGCATCTCTATCCGCTGGGCAAGGTCGGCGGTGACAGCGACCAGATCGACCGGCGCGTTGCCGCCTTCGACCGTGAAATATCCCGCCGCCGGCCGGTCGGGCGTCGCCGGAAGCACGATATGGCCGCTTACCACGCGCAGAATTTGGCGGTCGCCGGGACCGTCATCGCATGCGCTGAGCGACATCGCAGCAAGGGCGATTGTGGCAATGGAAAGAGCTTTCATCATGGGGCGTCCTTATCGCGAGCGTTGAACCGGTATATCGGCCAAATAGGGGCTGGCGCGCCGGGTGCCAAGATGTCTGGCAAGCCACAGCCCTTGTTCCGCGCCAAAGCCAACCTATATCGCCCCCATCATGTGGGGACATGCGGTGCGCTTTTGGCGGACATCGCGCTTAAAATTCAAGGATGGAATGACAGTTATGGCCAAAGTAATTGGTATCGACCTCGGCACCACCAACAGCTGTGTTGCCGTGATGGAAGGCGGCAAGCCGAAGGTTATCGAAAATTCTGAAGGCACCCGCACGACGCCCTCGATCGTTGCCTTTGCCAAAGATGGCGAGCGCCTGATCGGTCAGCCCGCCAAGCGGCAGGCGGTGACAAACCCCGAAAACACCGTTTATGCGGTCAAGCGCCTGATCGGCCGCCGCTTTGACGATCCCATGACCAAAAAGGACATGGAACTGGTCCCCTATAACATCGCCAAGGGTGCCAACGGCGACGCGTGGGTCAAGGCGGGCGGCGAGGATTATTCGCCGTCACAGATCAGCGCGTTCATCTTGCAAAAAATGAAGGAAACCGCCGAAAGCTATCTTGGCGAAACGGTGACGCAGGCGGTGATCACCGTCCCGGCCTATTTCAACGACGCTCAGCGCCAGGCAACCAAGGACGCCGGGCGCATTGCGGGGCTTGAGGTGCTGCGCATCATCAACGAACCGACGGCGGCGGCGCTGGCCTATGGCCTCGACAAGACCGAAAATAAGACCATCGCGGTCTATGACCTGGGCGGCGGCACGTTCGATATTTCGGTTCTTGAAGTCGGCGACGGCGTATTCGAGGTCAAATCGACCAACGGCGACACCTTTTTGGGCGGTGAAGATTTTGATTCGAAAGTTGTCGAATTTCTGGCCGACAGTTTCAAAAAAGAAGAAGGCATCGACCTCAAGACCGACAAACTGGCGCTCCAGCGGCTAAAGGAAGCCGCCGAAAAGGCCAAGATTGAGCTGTCATCGGCCGCGACGACCGAGATCAACCTGCCCTTTATCACCGCCGATGCGACCGGGCCAAAGCATCTGGTCAAGACAATCACCCGTGCCGATCTTGAAAAGCTGGTCGAAGAACTGGTTCAGCGCACGCTGGAGCCGTGCCGCAAGGCAATCAAGGATGCCGGCATTTCGGCTAAGGAAATCGACGAAGTTGTGCTCGTCGGAGGCATGACCCGGATGCCGCGCGTGCGCGAAGTCGTAAAGGATTTCTTTGGCAAGGAACCGCACACCGGCGTCAACCCCGACGAAGTGGTCGCCATCGGCGCGGCGATTCAGGCGGGCGTGCTGCAGGGTGATGTCAAGGACGTGCTGCTGCTTGATGTGACGCCTTTGTCGTTGGGCATCGAAACACTGGGCGGTGTATTCACCCGGATGATCGACCGCAACACGACGATTCCAACCAAAAAGTCGCAGGTGTATTCAACCGCCGACGACAATCAGTCGGCGGTGACGATCCGCGTGTTTCAGGGTGAACGCGAAATGGCGGCGGACAACAAGGCGCTGGGCCAGTTTGACCTGGTCGGCATCCCGTCCGCGCCGCGCGGCGTGCCGCAGATCGAAGTGACGTTCGACATCGACGCCAACGGCATCGTGTCGGTCCATGCCAAGGATAAGGGTACGGGCAAGGAACAGCAGATCAAAATCCAGGCATCCGGCGGATTGTCCGATTCCGACATCGATCAGATGGTCAAGGACGCAGAGAAATTTGCCGAAGAAGACAAGGTGCGCCGCGAGGCAGCCGAGGCAAAGAACAACGCCGAATCCCTGGTCCACACTACCGAACGTCAGCTTGTCGAACATGGTGACAAGGTTGATGCGTCGCTCAAAGCCGAAATCGAAGCCGCGCTGGCCGAAGCGAAAACTGCGGTAGTGGGCGGCGATGCTGCCGCGATGACCGAAAAGTCGCAAGCCTTGGCACAGGTTGCGATGAAGCTGGGTCAGGCGATTTACGAGAAGGAACAGGCCGCCGCCGCATCGCCCGCCGCCGACACCGGTGCCAAGGCCGATGACGATGTCGTCGATGCCGAATTCTCCGAAGTCGAGGACGACAAGAAATAAGAAGAACCATGCTTTCCCCGTCTGTGCTGGGCCTGTCAAAGCACTGTCCTTGTTCCTGTGGAGCAGGACAGCCGTGCGACAAGATCAGGGCAGGCGGGGTTTGACACGTGGCTGGGGGCTTCATGTCACTCGACATTGATTATTATGAATTGCTGGAAGTACCGCGCGGTGCCGACGATGCCGCGCTGAAGGTCGCCTATCGCAAGCTCGCGATGCAATATCATCCCGATCGCAATCCCGGCGATGCCAAGGCGGAGGAGCGGTTTAAGGCGATCCGTGAAGCCTATGACTGCCTGAAAGACCCGCAGAAGCGCGCGGCCTATGACCGTTATGGCAAGGCCGCGTTCCAGAACGGCGGCCAGGGTGGCGGCGCAGGTGGCGATTTCGGTGACATTGGCGATATTTTCGAATCCATCTTTGGATCAGCCTTTGCTGGCGGAGGCCAGCGTCAGCACGGCCCGGCGCGCGGAGCAGACCTGCGCTATGACCTGGAGATTTCATTCGAAGAGGCGTTTACCGGTTGCAACCGCGAGGTTCAGGTCGATGTCGCCGCACGCTGCGACACGTGTGATGGCAGCGGCGCGCGCAAGGGCACGGGAACCCGGCGCTGCTCAACCTGTGGCGGCGCCGGCAAGGTGCGCGCCCAGCAGGGATTTTTCATGGTCGAGCGTATTTGTCCCGCCTGTCAGGGCGCGGGCGAGGTGATCGAGGACCCGTGCCCCGCCTGCGCTGGTGATGGCCGCATTGAACGACGCAAGACATTGACCGTCAATATACCCGCCGGTGTCGACGAAGGCACCCGCATCCGGCTGTCGGGTGAGGGCGAGGCCGGCGCACGTGGCGCGGTGCCGGGCGACCTGTATATTTTCCTGCATCTGGCGCGGCATCGCCTGTTCGAGCGCGAGGGCACGACACTGTTCACGCGTGCGCCAATCAGCTTTACCACAGCGTCGCTGGGCGGCGATATCGCCATTCCCGGCCTTGACGGCAGCCGCCACGAAATCCGTATTCCGCCGGGCATCCAGTCGGGCAAGCAACTGCGCCAGCGCGGCGCGGGCATGCCGGTGTTGAACGGGCGCGGTCACGGCGATCTGGTGATCCAGATCGACGTCGAGACGCCAACCAAGCTGACTGCCGAACAGCGCGATTTGCTTGAGGCGTTCCGCAAGACCGAAACCGGCGAGGAGTGCCCGCAATCGCGTGGCTTTTTCGACCGGTTGAAGGGCATGTGGGACGATCTGGTGTAATTGCGTTATGCTGGCTCGTGGGGAGCAAGCCGGAGAGCAGACAGGCGCTTGGTTATGTCCGGATAACTGAAAGTCCGGTGGCACTGGAAAGCGATGCCGACCGGCGCGGAACGCCGACAACTCTCGCTGCGATTTGATGCCGAATTGCCGCTGACCGATCTGGCCGGGTCGCTTTACCGTGCAGCGCTGCCACGCCTTGTCGCGAAACCGCCGCCACCCCGGCACGATCGCCGTTGCCAGTGCCCGCCGCCAAGCCCGCCGCAGCCGCCGCTTAACCGCGCGTGACTATGCCGACAATATCGGCTGGCATCTGACCATGCTGCGCAAATCCAAACCCAAATATGTCAGCGTGAGCAAACAGAACGGCGTGCCATGGTATTTTATCGGCGTCATCCATGCGCCGGAGGCAAGTTTCAACTTTCGTGCGCAGATGCACAACGGCGACCATCCGCTTAGTCAGCGGACGCGGCACGTGCCATCAGACCGCCCGCTGGCCTGGGCACCGCCTGGGCACGCCGGCCGACTGGGCATCGAGCGCGAAGGACGCGCTGCGCCTGCTCGGCTTTACCGGCAAGACCGATTGGAGCCTGGAGCGGACCCTGTACCGGCTGGAGGCCTATAATGGCTTTGGTTATCGCCGGATGGGCGTGCCGACCCCCTATTAGTGGAGTTTTTCCAGCCATTATGATGCCGGAAAATTCGTCGCCGATGGCAAGTTCAACGCCAAAGCGCGGTCGCAGCAATGCGGCACTGCGGTGACGCTGAAGATGCTCGCCGATGAAGGCGACATTGTGCTAACCCCTGCTGCATGATTTTACTGGGAGACGAACCATGCCCACGCTGCGCCTGATATCCGCCTTGCTTGCTGCCACGCTGCTCACCGGCCCCGCCACCGCGCAGCAGGATTTATCCAAGGTCGAGATCAAGGCGCAGACCGTGGCACCCGGTCTTTCGGTTTTGTTCGGTGCAGGCGGCAACATGGCCGTCAGCCATGGTCCCGACGGCACCGTGCTGATCGACGATCAGTTCGCGCCGCTAACCCCGAAGATCGAAGCGGCGATTGCCGCATTGGGCGCGGCGCCGGTCAAATATCTGATCAACACCCACTGGCATTTTGATCATACCGGCGGGAATGAGAATTTCGGCAAGGCCGGAGCGCTGATTCTGGCGCATGATCATGTCCGCGACCGCATGGCCGTTGAACAGAAGACGCGTTTCGGCGTCATGCCGGCATCGCCCGCCGCCGCGCTGCCCGTGATCACCTATCATGACGGCATCAGCCTGCACCTGAACGGAGACCGGGTGCGGACCATGCATATCAAACATGCGCACACCGACGGCGATTCGGTCGTGATCTGGGAAAAAGCCAATGTCATCCATATGGGCGATACGTTTTTCCACCAGGTGACATTACCGTTCATCGATCTGGAAAGCGGCGGCTCGGCCAAGGGCCTGTTGGCTGGGATTGGCAAAGTGTTGATGATGGTCGATGACAAGGCCGTCATTATTCCGGGCCATGGCCCTGTCGCGACCAAGGCCGATCTTGCGGCGTACCGCGATATGCTGGCCAGTGTCATTGCTGCGGTTGAAGCGGGCAAAGCGTCGGGAAAATCGCTCTCCGAAATTCAGGCGATGAAGCCCGCTGCGCGCTGGGACACCAACCCCGAGGCGTTCATCAAGGGGGATGGCTTTGTCGAGACGGTGTTCAAGAGCCTGGATTTGCCCGACCATCATCATGGCGAAAGCGCGCCGAAGGAGCATGGCGGCAGCGAACATAAGCACTGATAACGCACGTCGTCATTCCCGCGCAGGCGGGGATCACGAAGGGTGATCTGATCATCCGACTTCGCGCCTGATTTCCGCAATCAGCGGCGCAATCCTTGTCAATCGCGGTTCCTCCTCATCCAATATCGCGCGAAAGGCATCGCGCTTTCTCGCTGCCAGATCTTCCGGTGACAGCGCCCCTGCACCCGTCAATGTCGAGGCGACAATATCGATCAGCCGGTCCGCCCCGTGGAGCCGCCCCCACAGATAGTCATTCTCGCGGTAGGCGCGGCTGAAAAAGGCGCCGAAGCTGTTAAATTCAATCCCTTTGAGCATCGCCGCCGCGCCGCCGGTGCGAATTGCGGTCGCGTCGCTGGGGGATATGCGGTCGACCTTGACCGGATCATATTCATCCAGCCCTTCGCCCTGCAACAGCGGCAGCGCAGCAATATCGTAAAAAGGGAAACCGAGGTAGGCAAACAGCATCGCCCGCCGATCCTCCTTGGGCAGCGGGGTAAGCACCGCCGCAAGCATTGCGTCGACCTGAGCGTCGGCTTGTGTCAGCCCCCGCTGCGCCGCAATCGCATCAAGCCAGCCGGGACCATCGGCGGGAAGCGCAAGGCCCCCGAACCAAATGTCGGCTTCGCGTTCCAGATACAGGTTCAAGGCGACGAAAATGGCGCTGCGCAGGGCGTCCACTGCCGGATCACTGGCCACGCGCCGCGATTCAACGCGCTGGTCAAGTTCACGCGCCAGAAACCGCAAGCGCCGGATACGAAAGCCAATATCCTGTTCGCGAAAAAAGGCGATGACCGGCGCGCTGGCCCCGGCGCCGCGTTTGCCGCCGATGCGGTCAAGCCCGCGCGCGCGCACCGCCGCCCAGATCGCCGCGCGCTGCACCGCGGCATCGGTATCGGGGGCAAGCCGCGCAGCGAGCCCAGCCAGCTCTTCCACCACCGCCGACAATTTGAGGTGACCATAAGGGGCATAGGCAAAACCCGCGCGCACGGCCGCTTCGCTTTGCGCCTGGGCGCGCCATTTGGCGAGACGCGCTGGTGTCGGCGTGTCGATGAAAAAACTGCGTCCAAACAATCCTTCGACCTGTTCCTCGACCTCCACCCGCATGCCGTCGATGACATGCTGCATCCGGCGGATGCGCGCCGACATGCTGGCAATGGCCTCGACACTGTCACGAATCGGCTGTTGGCGGGGAATTTCGCTGAGCGCACCCAGGATGACGCTGAAAAAACCCGGCAGGTCGGTATCACCGGTCGCAGGGCGGCCAAGGCTGATCGCGCGGTAATCGGGCTTGGGGTCGATATAGACGAAACGCCGATCCACCTCGCGCCGCGCCGGACGCTGCTTGAGCGCAGCGATGGCCGGACGGAAGGGTGCATTTGCGAGCACCGAACCATCGATATAGGGGCGGTGCGCCGGATCGGCACTGGTGGCGGGAAGCTGCGCAGTGATGAACGCCGCGCGCGTCGGCCAAGCTAGCCCGCGCGCCGCCAGCACGGCGTCCGCCTCGGCAATTGTAAAGGGCGGGAACGCGCCGGGAAAGCTGGCCGTCGCCCGCGCCGCTGCGGCCAGGGCGGGGGTGTCGTCCAGCGCGGTCCCAGGAGCCCCATCCTTGCGAAAGGACAGCGTCAAGCGATGCTCACGTTCCGCAACCTGCGGCGGTGAATGCAGCGCCAGCGGGCGGCGATGACCGGCAAAATCGGTGACGCTGACGAACAGGTCAAACGGCTGGCCTTGCGGCACCAGCACCGGCCCAACCGGCCCGGCCGCCATTGCCGCCAGCGCGTCGTGGACCAGGTGGCTGAATCTTTGCCCGCCAAACGGTGCGGCAAACCAGCGGGCGCGGACCAGCCGTGACAGTTTCGCCCGCACCTCGTCCTGGGCTTCCGCCGATACCGTGCGGTCGATCGTATTACCCCGCCGCTTCATCACCATCGAAACGAGCGGAGTGGCCCAGAATTTGGTGGCGCGCGACAAGGGCCGCGCATCGGGATCAAGCAGTTCGTCAACATCGGCGCGGGTCAGCCACAGTTCGGTCAGCGGATCGAGCGATTGGCCGGTGGTCAGCGCGCGGGCGAGAAAGATGCCGTTGATGCCCCCGGCGCTCGCCCCCGCGACGATATCGGCAAAGACCCGCAGCCGGACGGCGCCCTGGTCGGCGATGCTTGTCAACAGTTTGGCATAGACCGCCGCACTACCGGGCGGGAGCGCTGCACCATCCTGAATCGCGCGCGACGCCGCCGCGAGCCGCCACACTTCCTTGGTAATACCGTGCGTGTAAACGGCCAGACTGATCCCGCCGTAACAGACCAAGGCCAGCCGAAGTTCTTTTTCCCGCATAGTGCGCATTCATGCACGGTGCCGGTCAGAAAAGCGAGACGGGCTTTGCCTCAGCTGGCAGTTGTCCTTATCGCGGTGCCATTATGACTCGCGCCCGCACTCTTCTGCTCACTGCTGCGCTTGGCCCGCTTGATTATCGGGTACCGCAGGGCATGGACGCGCCGCTGGGCAGTGTGGTGGTGGCCCCGCTTGGCCCCCGGCGGCTGGGCGGGGTGGTGTGGGAGGATGTAAGCTTTGGCGCGCCCGAACCGGTCGGCGACAACCGGCTGCGCAACCTGTTGAAGGTGGTTGCCGTGCCGCCGATACCGGCACCGCTGCGCCGCCTGATCGAATGGGTCAGCAGCTATTACATGGCCCCGCCGGGCGCGGTGCTGCGCATGGTGCTGCCCGGCGTTGCCTTTGCCGACGCGCGCCGTCCGATCATCGAATATCGGCTGACCGGCGAAGTTCCCGCCCGGATGACGGCGCAGCGGCAAGTCGCACTTGACGCGCTGGTCGGCGAACAGGGAACGGTGCGCGAGCTTGCCGCCAAGGCCGAGGTGAGCGAGGCCGTCATTCGCGGGCTGATCGAGATTGGCGTGGCCGAGGCGGTCGCCATCAGTGCCGATGCCCCCTATCCCGCCCCTGACCCCGACTTTGCGCCGCCAACATTGTCGGGCGCGCAGGCAGAGGCCGCTGAGTCGCTTGCCGCCGCGGTCACCGCGCGCCGCTTCGATCCGGTGCTGCTGGACGGCGTCACCGGATCGGGCAAGACCGAGGTGTATATGGAGGCGGTGGCAGCGGCGCTGCGCGCTGGTCGCCAGACGCTGGTGCTGCTGCCCGAAATTGCCCTGACCGAACCGATGCTGACACGCTTTACCGCGCGCTTTGGCATCGAACCGGTGGCGTGGCACAGCGGCCTGCGTTCCAGCGAGCGGCGGCGGGCGTGGCATGCGATTGCGCGCGGGGATGCGGCGATTGTCGTCGGCGCGCGCTCGGCGCTGTTTTTGCCCTATGCCAATTTGGGCGTCATCATCGTCGATGAGGCGCATGAGACGAGTTTCAAGCAGGACGATGGGGTTCATTATCACGCCCGCGACGTCGCAGTGATGCGCGCGCAGATCGAGGGGGTGCCGATTATCTTGGCGAGTGCGACCCCCGCGCTCGAAAGCCTGGCGCAGGTTGAAGGCGGGCGGTATCGGCGACTTGAACTGCCCGCGCGGTTCGGCGGCGCGGCGATGCCGACGCTGGCGGCGCTTGATCTGCGCGATGATCCGCCTGATCGCGGCACCTGGCTCGCGCCGCCGCTCGTTGCGGCGCTGGCCGACCGATTGGCCAAGGGCGAACAGTCGCTGCTGTTCCTCAACCGGCGCGGCTATGCCCCCCTGACGCTGTGCCGGACATGTGGGCACCGGATCCAGTGCCCCAATTGCACCGCATGGATGGTTGAGCACCGGCTGGTCAGCCGCCTGGCCTGTCACCACTGCGGCCATGTCATGCCGCCGCCCGCCAAATGCCCCGAATGCGGCGATGAAGACAGTCTGGTCGCATGCGGCCCCGGCGTCGAGCGCGTCGCCGACGAGGTCAAGCAGCGTTTCCCAGACGCGCGCACCGCCATCGTTACCTCTGACACATTATGGTCCCCGGCGCGGGCGGCGGAGTTTGTTGATAATGTCGATGCGGGGCTGGTCGATATCATCATCGGAACGCAGCTGGTTACCAAGGGCTATCATTTCCCCAATCTGACGCTGGTTGGCGTGGTCGATGCCGATCTGGGCCTTGATGGCGGCGATTTGCGCGCGGCGGAACGCACGTTCCAACAGGTGCAGCAGGTCGCCGGGCGTGCCGGGCGCGGGGTCAAACCGGGTGAGGTGCTGGTGCAGACGCGCATGCCGACCGCGCCGGTCATCGCCGCGCTGGTCGCGAACGACCGTGACGGATTTTATGCCGCCGAGGCCGCCGCCCGGAAAAGCGCGGGATCGCCCCCCTATGGCCGCCTGGCCGCGATCATCATTTCCAGCGAAGATGCCGATCTGGCCCGCCGCACCGCCGACCGGCTGGCCGCCGCCGCACCGCGCGGCAGCGGTGCCGACATTTACGGCCCCGCGCCTGCGCCGCTGGCCATGCTGCGTGGCCGCCACCGCTTTCGCCTGCTCGCCCACGCGCCGCGCAGCTTTGCCTTGCAGGACATGATTGCCGACTGGACGGCGCGGATCGACTGGCCCGCCAAGGTGCGGCTGACGATCGATGTTGATCCGTATAATTTTCTGTGACCCCCGCCCGAAATCCGCTTTACCGCGAAGGTGAAGCGGATAATCTGCCGCCACTGACGACCCGGGGATATCATGCGGATAGTGTCGCTTTTGATAGCTATGGCAGTGGCGGTTGGCATGAGCGGAGAGGTGGCCGCACGCTGGTTTAAGGCCGAAACCCAGAATTTCATCATCTATAGCGGGGGGAGCGAAAAATCGCTGCGCAGCTTTGCCGAGAATTTGCAGCGGTTCGACGCGACGCTGCGGTTTCGTTTCAAACTGGGTGGCGCGCCCGATCCCAACCGCCTGCCCATCTATCTGGTCGAACGCGCCGCCGATGCGGGCAGGCTGTCGAGCGGTAAGGCCAATTCTTCGATGATTGCGGGCTTTTATTCGCCGGGGGGCGAGGACGCACGCCTGATCAAGGTGCGCGATGCGCTGATCAAGCTGTCCGCGACATATGGCGGTGATGCTGGGCTGGTTTGAACTGGCCGCGGCGCAGTGGGGGATTTCCAAAGATCAGCGCGGCATCGTGGCGCAAAGTCCGCGCCCCGATCGGTCTTGCCAACCGCACTGCGCCCGATGATCCGGCCGCTTTATGCCTATTACCAGAGCTTCAGCCAACAGGGTGTCAATCCACCAGACATCGCCGTTGCGGGATTGGGGCGCGCGTTCGAATTGGCTCCCGAGGACTTGAGCGTGCGGGTCAACCACGCCTTTGCCCTGGCGAAGAAGGGCGAATTCGACCGCGCCATCAAATTGGCCCAGACGGTCGCCATTGACACGCATGACAGGGGCGGCGGCGAAGATTTGCTGACCCAGCTTGAACAGATGCGCGCCCGGGCCGAAGGGCGCGAAACACCGAACGATCCGGCGACGTCGGCGAAGGCTGATAGCTGAGCCTAAAACAGCTTTGCGGCCACGGCCCCCTCGCGCCGCAGCAATTCTTCCTTGATGCCCGCGCCCCAGGCATAACCGCCGACGCCGCCGCCCTTTGGCACCACGCGGTGGCAGGGGATCAGCACTGCGACTTGATTGGCACCGTTCGCGCTGCCCGCTGCTCGCACGGCGGCGGGTTTGCCGACGGCGGCGGCAATGTCGGCATAGCTGCGCGTGTCGCCGGGCGGGATGGTGCGCAGTTCACGCCACACCGCTTCCTGAAAAGCGGTGCCCTGCACGTCGAGCGGGATGAGGGCGTTGGCGCGCGTGGGATTTTCTACCGCCGCGACCACTTGTGCGAGCAGTGCCGTGAAAGCGGGGCCGCCCTGTACCAGTGTGGCTTTTGGAAATTGCGCCGCCAGATCGTGGCCCGTCAGGCCAAAGGCAAGGCGGCAGACGCCCTTGTCCGTCGCCGCGACCAGCATCGGCCCCAGCGACGTCGGGGTGACCCCCCAGTGGA
>Ga0105044_10008292_pt1 | contig 14267 bp, 6 predicted proteins | sample MAT01_FD_78092 | JGI IMG/M metagenome (GOLD analysis project Ga0105044, IMG submission 78092) | Freshwater microbial communities from Lake Fryxell liftoff mats and glacier meltwater in Antarctica - MAT-01 | ecosystem: Environmental > Aquatic > Freshwater > Ice > Liftoff microbial mat | place...
ATCGATCTGTGCTCGGCCGAACTCGCCCTCGAACTCGGGCGCGTCGAGGACGCGCGAGAACACGCGAGTCGGTTCCGCACCTCGACGACGGACGATTGGTACAGGCGTGTCCTCGAGGCTCGAGTGGCCGAACGCGGCTTGTGAGCGTGCGCGCCGCGTCTGGCGCTGCTGACTCCGAGCAAGTTTGCAGGATTCTGCGGAATCCTGTCCCAGGTCCGGCGCTTCGCGCTCTTCACCAGTAGCGCGAGTCCACTCGTGATTCGCTACCGACTCGGACCAGCACCCCAGCCTCCCCATGCTCTCACTCCTTGCGCTGCTCACGATCTCGTTCGTTCAAACGCCCTCGCCCGACATCGATCCTAGAGCTGTCCGCGCGGGACCAGGCGCAGCCCCGGACACACGCGGGATCGATTTCAACGCGCTGGCGGCGAGCGAGTACGAGTTCACTTCGTCCGACGGCGATGTGAGCGCGCCGTGCCGTGCGCAGGGCCTCGTGCTGCTTGTGAGCGCACGTGGACTGCAGGTGACTCCATCCGGCGCGTCGAATTGGAGCGCCGTTCTGGCAACGACGGCGGTCGGGCGCGAAGGCAGGCTCGCGACCACGTCGTCCGGGCGTGCGTCCTCGGCAGGGGCGCACGCCCGCCTGGATCGGGGCGCTGTGTCGGAGTCGTTCGAGAACCGCGCCGATGGCGTGAAACACAGTTGGACCATCGGTGCCAGTCCCGCTGGAATTGACGCGGGGCCGTTGCTCGTGGTGATGAACGTGGAGGGTGATCTCGCGCTCCGCATCCGTGGCGATTCGCACGCGGAGCTCGTGAACTCCGAGGGTTCGGTGGTGCTGCTCTACCAAGGGCTGACCACGTTCGACGCGGACGGGAAGGAGCTGCGCGCGCGCTTCGTGCACCGACCGGAAGGCGTCGGGATCGAGGTCAACGACCGGGATGCGCGCTACCCGATCACGATCGATCCAGTGCTGACGGGGCCGGTGTGGAGCGTCGAGAGCGATCAGGCTGGCGCCCGGCTCGGATACAGCGTCGCCGGGGCGGGCGATGTGAACGGAGACGGATTCTCGGACGTGATCGTCGGCGCGCCCGACTTCATCGTGGGAGGGGGCGTGCACGGACGTGTGTGGCTCTTCTTGGGTTCGCCGGCCGGACTCGCCTCGGTCCCCATTTGGATGGAGTCTGGAAATGCTGGGTTCCGGATCGGGCATGCAATCAGCGGCGTTGGGGATGTGAACGGCGACGGTTACGGCGACTTCGCGGTCATGGAGTGGATTCCAGGGAGTCATGCCTGCCCGCTGAATGACACCAGTGCGATTCGTCTTCACTATGGATCTGCCAATCCGAGCTCCCTTGGTTCGGACATTCGGTGGATCGGGCCGTGCGTCGACAGAATCAGTCAAGCCGTCTGCCGTGCTGGCGATGTCGATGGGGATGGATTCGACGACGTACTCGTCGCGCGAGGGGACCGTGCAGAGCTCTTCCTGGGCAGTTCGTCTGGTCTCGTCATCACGAACGTGTTCGCCCCACCGTGCGGGGCGGTCGAACCGGCTTGGAGTTATCAGGTCGGCATGCCGGGGAGCTTCGGGTTGGTCGCCATCGCCGGCCTCGGCGACATCGATGCAGACGGACGCGACGACGTCGCGGTCGGTTCACGAGTCGATGGATCCGCCTACGTCTTCCGGGGGTTCGGTCTCACACTCGAGGCCAACCCCAGCATCGTGTTGCAGAACGCCCCGATCGTCGCTCGTGCCGGCGACGTCGACGGCGATGGCTACGCGGATCTCCTCGTCGGAACACCGGCTGCTTCGAACGGAGAGAGCGGCGAAGGTCGCGCTTTTCTTCACCGCGGCGGCCCCAACGGAATCTCCGTGATTCCCTCCTGGTCCAGCGAATCGAACCAAGTCGGCGCCGCGCACGGTTCCGCGCTCGGCACGATCGGCGACGTGAACGGCGACGGCTACGCCGACATCGCGATCGGTGCGCCCGGCTACGACGGTGCGCTCAACGTGCAGAACGCCGGTCGCGTCTCCGTCCATCTCGGCTCGCCGAACGGACTCACCGCTACGCCCGCCTTCGTTCACGAGGGCGGACAGGCCGACGCAGCGTTCGGCCAGGCGCTGAGCGGCGCCGGCGATGTCGACGGTGACGGTTTCGCCGACCTGCTCGTCGGCGCGCCCGGCGCATCCAACGGCCAAGCATTGGAAGGACGAGCCTTCGTGTTCCGCGGCGGTCCGAGCGATCTCGCGACCTTCCCGATCTGGAGCGAACTCGGCTCTCAGGCCGGCGCCGAGTACGGCGCATCCGTGGCGCACATCGGCGACCTGAACGCGGACGGATTCACGGACTTCGCGGTCGGCGCCTTCCACTACGACGGAGCGAACGGCGTCGATTGCGGCCAAACGTTCGTCTACCTCGGCGGCGAGCTCGGATCCGCTCCGACGGCGATCGGGTTCGTGGACGGTCCGCACGCCGGCGCGGAGTTCGGCAACTGGGTTGCCGCCGCTGGTGACGTGAACGGCGACGGCTACGACGACTTCATCGTCGGCGCGCGCGGTGCGTCGAACGGACAATCCGGCGAAGGCCGTGTGTTCGTCTACCACGGCTCGTCCTCGGGCTTCGTCTCGGTGCCCGCGGCGAGTTTCGAAAGCAACCAGTCCGGTGCCAGCCTCGGTCAGTGCGTCGCCTCGGCGGGCGACGTGAACGGCGACGGCTACGCCGACGTCATCGTCGGCGCACACCTGTGGGACCAGACGTACACCGACGTCGGGAAAGCCAGCGTGTACTTGGGATCGCCCCAAGGTCTGCAGTCCACGTCAGCGTGGTCGGTCTTCGGCGGGGCGCCCAGCGAACGCTTGGGCAGCAACGTGGCCAGTGCAGGTGACGTCGACGGCGACGGCTACTCGGACGTGCTCGTCGGCGTGTACGACGCCAACTCGTTCGGCGGCGGTATCGCGTACCTTTTCCGCGGGACGAGCTCCGGTCTCGAGCCGAGTGCGAGTTGGTTCTTCGAAATCTCGCAGATCAACGCACGCTTGAGCTCGCTGGCCGGCATCGGCGATGTGAACGGAGACGGCTATTCTGACGTGGCCTTGGGGTCACCGTACTTCGACGGCTCGCTGACGGACGCGGGTCGAGTGTTCGTGTTCCTGGGCGGAGCGAGCGGTCTAGCCAGTACACCGACATGGACGTACTCGGGCGGACAGGTCGGCGGTCTGTTCGGCACGAACGTCGCCGCGGCCGGCGACGTGAACGGTGACGGGTACGCCGACTTGCTTGCGACGGCGATCCTCTACGACGGCGGCCAGACGAACGAGGGGGCCGGGTTCGTGTTCCTCGGGTCCGCGTCGGGTCTTTCGAATGCGCCGGCGTGGCGCGGTGAAATCGATCAGGACGGCGCACTGCTCGGGATTTCCGCGACGGGTCCAGGCGACGTGAATGGCGACGGCTTCGCCGACATCTTGCTGGGCGGACTCGGATTCGGATTCACGCAGCAGAACCAAGGCAGCGCGTATCTTTTCCTGGGCAACGGTGCACTGCGCGGAGGCGCGCCGATCGGCGTCCGTCAACGTCGCGCGTCCGGTGCACCCCTGGCGCTCGGAGGGGCGACGAACGATGTGCACGTTCGTCTGCGTGCGCGTGCTCACGGGCCCTCAGCCAGCGCCTCGACTCCGTTCGGTCGAGGTCGCGCGCGGCTCGAGTGGCAGTTGACGGCGCCCGGAGCCGCGATCGGTACTGCGCCGATGCAGCGCGGCGCGTGGGCTTCGACCGGCGCTCCCGGATCGAGCCTTGATCTCGATGTTGCGGCACAGGGCACGACGAGCGGGACGAACATCTGGCGCGCGCGAGTCGCGTACGACGATGCGCTGTTCCCGCACGGTCCGTGGCTTTCGTTGGCCGGCAACTCGCGCACGGAGCTCGACTTCCGCAGCGCACCCGACTGCGACGGCAACGGCGTGCCGGATGCGCAGGAGCTCGCCGCGCACGACTGCGACTCCGATGGAGTGTTGGATGCGTGCGAAATCTTGGCGGGAGCAACCGATTGCGACGGAAACGGGCAGCCGGACGGTTGTCAGCTCGTGAGTGGAGATTGCAATCAAGACACGATCCTCGACGTCTGTCAGTTGGTCGGAAGTGACTGCGATGCGAACGGTGTCCTCGACGAATGTGACCTATTGAGCGGTGCGGACGGCGATTGCGATGCCGACGGGATCTTGGACGGTTGCGAGATCGCTGCCGGCGATTCCGACTGCGACCAGGACGGTCGTCCGGACTCTTGCCAGATCGCGGGCGCGGATTGCAACGGCAACGGCGTGCTCGACTCGTGCGACATCGCGAGCGGCATGAGCCCCGACGCGAACCTCGATGGGATTCCGGACTCGTGCCAGACGATCGTGGCGAGCTATTGCTTCGGCGACGGTTCCGGCGCGTCGTGCCCGTGCGGAAACGTATCCGCGACGGGGCGAGGGTGCCCGAGCTCTGCGAACTCGCAAGGCGCGTTGCTCGTGGCCAGCGGGCTGCCCAGTCGGAGCTTCGACACGTTCATCTTGACGGGTAGCGGCATGACTCCTTCGTCGTCCGTCCTCTACTACCAAGGCACGTCTCCGCAAAACGGCGGCTTGGGCAGCATCTTCGGCGACGGACTGCGCTGCGCGGCGGGCAGCGTGCTGCGCTTGGGCACGCGCACGAACGTCGGCGGCACGTCCTCTTTCGGACCGGGCGTGGCGGTCAGCGGACAGATTCCGAGCACGGGCGGGACAACGCGTTACTACCAAGCCTGGTACCGCGACATCTCGCCGAGCTTCTGCACGACGAGTCGGTTCAACCTGACGAACGGCGTGGCGGCGGTGTGGATCCCGTGACGAGCGGGGCGGTCGAGGCCGAGGCTCGATAGCCTGTCACGACCTGCTCGCCGCCCAGGCGATGAGTCGTGTAGAGGAACCTCGCACGACGAGCCGGATGCGTGAGTCGCGCAAGTCCGGATCTGCGTGAGGCCGGTGGGGGCAACCTCACCCGCCCGCCCGGCGAGCGGCGAAAGGTTCGTACCCGGCCGCCGATCTCGCGACCCCGACGCGTTAGGCTGCGGGCTTCCCGGCCCGACCTCCGGTCCAGCTAGCGCCGCCGGGACTCTGCGGGACATGCACATCCAGCCCATCGTCGTCGGCACGGCCGGCCACATCGACCACGGCAAGTCCACGCTCGTGAAGGCCTTGACCGGGATCGATCCCGATCGGCTGAAGGAGGAGATCGAGCGCGGGATGACGATCGATCTCGGCTTCGCGCGCTTCGAGCTGCCCGATGGGCGCACGGTCGGCATCGTGGACGTGCCCGGCCACGAGCGTTTCGTGAAGAACATGGTCGCCGGCGCGACGGGCATCGACGTCGTGATCCTGGTGGTCGCCGCCGACGACGGCGTCATGCCGCAGACGCGCGAGCACTTGGCGATCATGACTTTGCTCGGGCTCACGCGCGGGCTCGTCGCGCTGACCAAGATCGACGCCGTCGACGCCGGCCTCGTCGAGCTCGCGGCCGAGGACGTGCGCGCCGCGGTGAAGGGCACGTTCCTCGAGGACGCGCCGATCCTGCCGCTGTCGAGCCTCACCGGCGCGGGCCTCGACGAGTTCAAATCCGTGCTCTTCCGCATGGCTTCCGAAGCGAAGCCGCGCAGCGCCGAGGGCATCTTCCGCTTGCCGATCCAGCGCGTGTTCAGCTCGCACGGACACGGCACGATCGTCACCGGCATCCCGATCTCGGGGAGCGCGAAGGTCGGTGACGTGCTCGAGATCCTCCCCGCCGGCATCACCACCAAGGTGCGCGGACTGCAGGCCTACGGTCAGTCGGTCGACGGCATCCGCGCCGGTCATTCCAGCGCGATCAACGTCGCCGACGTGGACCATCACCGCGTGTCGCGCGGCATGGTGGCCGCGACGCCGGGCTTCTTCCGCAGCGCGACGATGCTCGGGGCGAGCGTGCGCGCGCTGGCCGACCTCGACCGTCCGATCGAGGACCGGACGCAGATCCGCTTCCACGCTGGCACGGCCGAAGTGCTGGGCGAGCTGGTCTTGCTCGACCACGAAGTGCTCGAACCGGGCGGCGAGGCGCTGGCGCAGCTGCGTCTCGAGGAACCCGTCGTCGTCGCGCCCGGCGACCGCTTCGTCCTGCGCCTCGCGTCGCCGGCGTACGTGCTCGGCGGCGGCGTCGTGCTCGAGGAGAGCAAGCACCGCCTCAAGCGCTTCAAGAAGTTCGTGATCGAGGAATTGTCGCGCGCGTCGCAGAGCCTGGCCTCGCCGCGCGATCTGCTCGAGACCGTGCTCGCGCGCGCGAAGCCCGGTCTCCTTGGCCCCGAGGAACTCTCGATCGAGATCAAACGCTCGCACTCCGAGACGGAGCGCCTGCTCAACGACCTCGGTTCGCAGAAGAAGGCGCTGCGGATGGGCGTGCCGCCGCGCTGGATCCACGCCGAACGGCTGGCGACCTCGCTCGCGAAGGTGGAGGCGTCGCTCGCGGCGTGGTTCGAGGGCGAGCACAGCCACCGCGAGGTCATGGATGTGCGCGAGCTGCGACGCGCGACCGGTTTCGCCGCGGACTTCCTGCAGGCGTTGCTGGTCGAACTCGAGAAGTCCGGCCGCGCCAAGGTCGAAGCCGGCGGTCTCGTGCGCCGCACGAGCGGGAAGCCCGCGCTCGATCCGGCTCTCGAGGACCTGCTCGCACGCGTGCGCACCGCGCTCGAGGCCGGCCGCTACCAGCCGCCTTCGCCGGCCGAGCTCGTCGAGCGCCTGAAGGTCCCGGCGAAGTCCGTGCAGCGCGCGCTCGAGCTCTTGCTCGATCGCGGAGAAGTGCACGCGATCCAACCGGGCGAGATCTACTTCGCCCACGCGACGTACGCGGAAGCCAAGGCCGCGATCGTGAAGAACTGCGAGAAGAACCGTTCGCTCGACATCCCTTCCCTGCGCGACGAGCTGCAGACCACGCGCAAGTTCCTGATCCCGCTGCTCGAGCACTTCGACACCGCCGGGGTGACGATCCGCCAGGGGGCGAACCGCGTCTTGCGCCGGCGTTGAGCCGATTCCGCGAGCAAGGAATGAGTTTCTGAGGCGTGCGCCTCAATCCCGGTCGCGCGCTGGTCGATGTCCTCCACGAAGTCGGGGGGATCGCTTCATGCAGCCGGGTTTGGACAACCGTTACGGAAATTCGTTCCGGCCGCCCGTGCCACAGCGCGTGCCGGCCGAGGACTTCCTCGGGCTCGAGGCCGAGCTCGGTCGCAGCCCACTGCGCGGGCCCTCGCACGTGAACCCGCACGTGCCCTCGCAAGTGCCGCCGCAAGCGCCTGCGCACGTGAATCCGCACGCGCCCGCGCACGTGAACCTGCGCGTGCCCTCGCACGTGAATCCGCACGTGCCCGCGCACGTGCCCGCGCACGTGCCCGCGCACGTGCCCGCGCACGTGAACCTGCGCGTGCCCCCGCCCGTCAACCCACCGGCGCCGCCGCGCCCGATCCCGGGTCAGTTCCAGCACGCGCAACCGCACGCGCAACCGCACGTGAACCTGCGCGTGCCCTCGCACGTGAATCCGCACGTGAATCCGCACGCGCCTGCGCACGTGAATCCGCACGCGCCCGCGCACGTGAACCTGCGCGTGCCCCCGCCCGTCAACCCACCGGCGCCGCCGCGCCCGATCCCGGGTCAGTTCCAGCACGCGCTGCCGCCGCGCGCGTACGCGCCGCCGGTCGTGCCGCATCAGGAGATGCTCGCCCCGACGCAGAAACTGGCCGGGAACTGGCCCGAGGTCCGACCGAACGCGTGGCGGGTGGGGCGCGAGTCGCCGCCGCCCGCGCCCATCTTTCCGCCGGAGCGACCGAGCTGGCTGCTCGAGCTCGACGACGCTTCGATCCCGCCCGCGCATCCGTCGTTCGTGCTGACGAACGCTCCCACGAACGCATCCTTCCACGACGAGACCGCGGTCGCGCAGCGCGTCGCGCCCTGGTTCGTGCGCTCGTTGTGCGTTTTCGCCGGGCTTTTCCTGTGCGCCGTGGTCACGCGCACGGTGCTATGGCGCGCGGCGAACCCTCCGGCCGAGCCCTCGCCTCCCGTCCAACCGATCGCGCTCGCCAACGCGGGCTCTGCGTTCGAACTGGTCGCGCCCGGTGACGACGGCGTGCTGCGCGCGCGACCCGGCCAGCGACCGACCAAGCCCGCATCGAAGAACGCGGTCGGCGCGAGCGCGACGACGACGGGCGTCGCCGCCAGCTCCCTCGTCGAGCTCGATGCGATCGAGGCACCCGAATCGCCGGCTTTGGTCGTCTACGATTTGCCCGCCGCGACCAGCGCGGGATCGACTCCGGCCGCGGGTCAGGATCTGGGCCGCGAGGACGTGGACCGCTGGCTCGCGGAGCAGAGCCGGGCGTCCGCTCCCCTCAGTGATGTCGGCGCCATCCGTGCCGGCGAGCCGAGCCCGCCGGGGACCGCGACGCCGACTTCGGACAGCGCTTCCGGTATCTGGGAGGGGGCCACGATCCCGGTCGAAGCTCTCGCCGGCGGGCTGCGCCTCGAGACGCCGAGCGTCGGGCGCGTGCGCGTGCGTCTCGAAGGCGGCGGGCGCGCCGAGGGCAAGCTGATCGCCATCGGCCGAGGCCGCGTCTGGATCGAAACGGACAGCGGGCCGCTGGAGGTCGAGACCGCGAAGATGCGCGGCTTGGAGCAGATCGCGGAACAGCGTGTGGCGAGCGGGGCGCGGAATCCCGAGCGTCAGCGCGTGCGGACGGCGGGTGGCGTGTTCTACGGGCGCGTGCTCGCCCGGGATGGGCGCACGGTCACGTTGATCACGGATGCGGGAGCGCGCGTGACGGTGGAGGCGGACGAAATCGGAGACGCGGATCCGGCCGAGGGGAATTGAGGCCGCGAGACCGGGTCGGTGGATAACCGGGGACGCGGGTCGGGCTAGGATGCGTGTGGCTGCGCGGTGCGCGCGTCCTCCCTGGCATCGACATGAGTCAACTCGAACTGGGCGCGCTGGGCGCGCGGCGCGCAGCGCAGCGGAACCTCCTCCGTGTCCTGCTGTCGGTCTTGTTGCTGGTGGGCTTCGGCCTCGCGGCCGAGGCTGCGGTCGACGACACCACCAAGGCCTTCAAGAAGTACTTCAAGACCTACACGGACACGCCCTCGCGGGTCGAGGCCGTGCTCTCGCTCGAGGGTATCGACGAGAAGGATGTCGTCGAACTCCTCGTGCCGATCTTGAAGGACTCCGAGTCCGAGATCGTGCGCGCGTGCGTGCGCGTGCTGGCGAAGCTGCCGTCTCCCGGCACGATCGAGGCGCTGTTCGAAGCGTTCAAGACCGAGAAAAGCGAGGTCGGGCGCGTCGGCATCCTGCGCGCGATCGGCGAGGGCAAATACGAGGGCGCGCTGGCGCTGGCGCAATCCGCGCTCGTCGACAAGTCGTGGGAGGTCCGCCGCCGCGCGCTGCAGGTGATCGAGTCGACGAACGACGCCGCCGCCGCCGCGGCGTGCCAGCCGCTACTCGACGATCCCGAGCCGGCCGTGCGCGGACAGGCGCTCGAGACGATGACGGTGCTCGGCTCCGAAGCGGTCGTGGCGAAGGCCTGCCTGCTCCTCTCGGATCCGACGTGGCAAGTGCGCGCCAGCGCGATCAAGGCGCTCACGAAGATCCGCCACCTCACGGCCGTGCAGCCGCTGGTCGACCGTCTGCAGGTCGAGGAAGGCGTGCTCGGGCCGCAGATCATCGAAGCGCTCTCGAACTTGACAGGGATGGAGCTGCTCGAACCGATCGCCTGGAAGAACTGGTGGGAAGCCAACAAGACCGGCTACGTGCTGCCCAAGGCGGAAGCGATCGCCTACATGCGCACGAAGCGCGAGGCGACGACCGGCAAGGCCCAGTGGGACTACGCCAAGTCCGGCGTCGGCGACTACCACGGCATCAACACGCCCAGCCGCTCGGTGTTGTTCGTGATCGACGTGTCGGGCTCGATGGAAGCCGAGGTCGTCGAGAAGGAGCGCTTCAGCGACGGCAACTACCCGAGCTTCCGGCGCATCGACATCGTGAAGACCGAGCTGCAGCGCACCGTCGATCGGTTGCAGACGTTCGTGAACTTCAACATCGTCTCCTTCGCCACGAAGATCGATCCGTGGAAGAAGGGCAAGCTCGTGCCCGCGAACGTGCTGAACAAATCGTCGGCGAAAGACTGGGCCAAGGGGCTGATCGCGATCGGGGGCTCGTCGAAGGAGGACCAGGCCTCGGTCGGTCTCGTCGGCTCGGCGAACCTCGAGATGGGCAAGACCAACACCTACGGCGCGATCATGACCGCCATGGGGATCGATCCGTCCAAGGGGCCGCAGACCGGGGACAAGGACTACAAGACCGAGGTCGACACGATCTTCTTCCTGTCCGACGGCCGACCCACGGTGGGGGAGTTCGTCGATCCCGACGACATCCTGCGCGAGGTCAAGGCGGCCAACGAGCTGCGCAAGATCACGATCCACACGATCGCGATCGGGGAGTTCCAGAAGGACTTCATGCGCCGGATGGCGGAAGAGAACGGCGGCGTCTTCGTGGACCTCGGCAAGTAGGGCCGCGGTCGCGCCGGAACGGGAGCGCAGCCCGGGTTCGCGGCCGTCTGACCGATTGACGAGCCCGGATCCGGCCCGTATCGTTCTTCACCCCCGGGTCGGGGCGTAGCTCAGCTTGGCTAGAGCGTTGCGTTCGGGACGCAAAGGCCGGAGGTTCGAATCCTCTCGCCCCGACCACCTCTCTCGCCCCGGCCGCCCTGCGGGCCGTGAGCCCTGGCCGGCCGAGACGGGCCCGCCGCGAGGCGTGAGACGGGCCCGCCGCCAGGCCTGAGCCGGGCCTGCCGCCAGGCGTGAGCCGGGCCTGCCGCCAGGCGTGAGACGGGCCCGCCGCAAGGCGTGAGCGAGGCCTGAGACTGGCCTGAGATTGGCCTGCCGCGAGGCTTGCGACTGGCTTGCCGCGCCGGATGAGAGCGCGTGAGAGGTCGCGCCCCCGCGCTCCACGAGGTCTCGGTGCCGCCGCTTCCGAGGTGCCTCGACAGGGAACCTCGCACGGCCGGCTTGGCTGCTCTCAGATCCGGATGGCGCCACTGCCACGTGCGTCGCCCGGGAATCGTTCGCGCGCTCCGCGAGCGCGTGAGGGGTCGAAGCTCGTCCCCTTTGGCTCTCGTGACGCCGCGTCGCGCGCGGTCCCGCCTCTGACCCTGAGTCGCGCCCCGAGTCGCCGCCTGAGTCCCGGATCGCGCCTTGCTGCCGGCTGGACGCGCGCCCGGAGCACAGTCGTCCCTGGGCGCCTCACGACCGAGGGTCCATGCGTTTCCCGACTCCGAGCTTCCCCGCGGCCAGCCGCGACGAACCCTCCCCGCTCCCGGCGCGCCGAACGGGGAACTGGGTCGTCGCCGCCCTCGTCGCGCTGACCCTCTTCGCGCTCGCGCTGCGTTGGGCGGGCCTCGGCGCCCAGTCCCCGCAGGCGCGCGAGGCCGATCCGGCGCTCGTGCACTACGCCGCTTTCTACGACCGGCCCGCGGGCGCGCCGATGAACGACGCCGTCTACCCTTCGACGGTCTATCCGGTCCTTCTCGGCCGCCTGCTCGTCGCGCTCCCCGGTTCGGGCTACCCGATCGCGGCGCCGGCGGATGCGCCGCTCGGCGCCCATCTCGACGCGGCAGCGGCACCGTACCTGCGCGCGCGCTGGATGATCGCGATCCTGTCGTTGCTCGCGATCCCGTTCACCTATCTGTTTTCGCGCAACTGGCTGGAACCGGCGTGGGCCCTCTTCGCCGCCGCGCTGGTCACGACGAGCATGCTCGCGCTCGAGATGGGAGTCGTGGGCAAACCTCACGGCGCGCTCCTCGGATTCAGCGCGCTGGCCTTGTGGTCGATGCTGCGTCTCCTCTGGACCGGGCGCGCGCGCGACTACGCGTTGGCCGGAGTGGCGACGGCCCTCGCGCTGGGGAGCCTGAACACCGGCGGTTTCCTGATCCCTTCGCTGGCGCTGGCCCACTGGCTGGGTTGGCGCGCGGATCGTCGGCGCGAGCGCTGGCGCTGGTTCGCGCTGGCCGTCGCCCTGTGCGCGGTCAGTTTCTTCACGTCGTACTGGTTCCTGTTCGCGCCTCCGTCGGAAGCCGTCCGAGTTCCCGGCGCGCTGAACTTGGGCCAGCAGGCGATCGACTGGGATTCGTGGGGATATCAAGGCTTCCTCGACATGATCCCGCGCGTGCTCGAGCACGATCCCGCGCTCGTCGTGGTCGCGGGATTCGGAGTCGCCGCCCTCGCGTGGGGCGCCGTGCGCGCGCGTGTCCTGAGAGTGCGCGAGGAAGTCGGACATCGCCCGCGGACGACAGCGGCAGCGCTGCGCGTCGCGTCGCCTGTCGACTCTGCGGTGGCGCCGAACTCGGGCGCCGCGCAGGCGCGCGCGCCGCACGAGGATCGGGTGCGCTCCGCGAACCTCGTCGTCGGTCTCTTCGTCGTGATCTTCGTCCTGCTGTTCGGGATGCATGCGCGCTTCTACCCACGCTTCGCGATGCCGGTGCTGCCCGTGCTCGCGCTGCTCGGCGCGGTCGGAGTGCGCGCGTTGACGCGGCTCGTGGCGGCGCGGATCGCGAGCTCGCGAGCAGAGCGCGCGATCGGTCTCGCGCTGGTCGCGCTGACGCTCGCGTTCCCGCTGTACGCGGTTCTCCACCTGGCGCGCTTGCGCGCACGCGACGACACGGCTCAGCTCGCCGCGCAGTGGGTCGCGCAAAACCTCACGCCCGAATCGGGAACGATCGCGCTCGACGTCAAGCTGACGCTGCCCGTGTTCGCCAGCCGCGCTGCGCTGGAGCAGCTGCCGCAGTGGGCACTCCAGCCCTGGACGCGCTACCAGCTCGAGGTCAAGCCGTCCACGGCCGACGATGGCGGCCTGGACCTGCGCCCGCTCTACGAACCGCGGATGTTCAGGGACCGGCGGTTCGACGGGGACGAGATCCGCGAGCGGCTGACCGCTCTCCGGCCGCGCTGGGCGATCGTCACGGTGCCGGCCGTTCCGGAGGCGCACCACGACGCCACGCGCGCCGCCGTGCGCGAGCTGCACGGCGAGCCCGTCGCGAGCTTCCTGCCGTTCGGCCCGGGCGGGAGCCTGGAATCGATCCTGACCCGCGAGGCCGACCCGCGCTACCTGCGGCACCTCTTGAACCAGGAACGCCTCGGGCCCCCGATCGAGATCTACGCCCTGCCGTGACCCGCGCGCGCGGGTGCGTGCTGGTCCGTCACGGGCCGGAATCCCGATTTCCAGTCGCTTCCACGCGCTCCAGGCGGCATCCTAAAGAACGTTGCGGGTGGCGCTGCCACTCGCGGGTGGGCGCCGGATGGTCCCGGCCCGACGAGTGGCCTGCAAAGGCCGATTCGCGAGCGGGCCCGAGCCAAAGACCGGTCCGCCCGAGCCGCTAGGTCCTGGAGGAGCCCGCAAGGGGCGTCTGCACTCCAGCGCGGCGCTCCGACCTCCGCCGGAGGTTGGAAGGGGTCCGTCGAGGACCCCGCACGACACCGAGTTCTGCCGATGCAGCGAACCTCCGAGCGAGGTCCGCCCGCGGTCGGCCGGGCACCCCGTAGTGCCGTCGAGGTGCGCGAAGACGCGCACGCCGACGACGGAACGGGCGCGGCTGCAAGCGCAGCCCGCGGGCGTGTGCGCGCGCGATGCCGGGTGCGCGTCGGGGCCGGGTCTGCGCGCGCTGGCGGGTGCCGGCGCGTGCGGAATGGCGCACGAAACCCGCGGGGGAACCGCTGCCGCGCGCTGATCTCCAGCGCGCGGCGGTATGGACCACCCGGACATCCTGAACGAGGACACCTTGGCTTCCGAAGAGACTCCGATCCGACGTCCGCGCGCCACGAAGGCGTCGGGCACTCGCGCCCCGCGCGCGAAAGCGGCTCCGGCCGCACCGACCGCTGTTCCGGCTCCGGCCGCGGCGCCGGCCCCCGCTCCCCAACCCGCGAGCCCTGCTCCCACCGCTGCGCGCGCACCCCGCGGGCGCACGGCCGAGCCGCGTCGCACGGCCTCGAGAGCCAAGGCCAGCGCGGCCTCGTCCGAGTCCGAGTCCGCGTCCAACTCCGGTTCCGCGAGCTCCGAGGGCGCCGCTCCGCGCCATGCGGAACCGCCGGTGTCGCAAGCCGGCTCGGGCTCGATGGCGCGCGGTGAGGCGGCGCAGGCGCGCGGTGAGGCGGCGCAGGCGCGCGGTGAGGCGGCGCAGGCGCGCAGTGAGGCGGCGCGCAG
>Ga0105044_10008293_pt1 | contig 14266 bp, 7 predicted proteins | sample MAT01_FD_78092 | JGI IMG/M metagenome (GOLD analysis project Ga0105044, IMG submission 78092) | Freshwater microbial communities from Lake Fryxell liftoff mats and glacier meltwater in Antarctica - MAT-01 | ecosystem: Environmental > Aquatic > Freshwater > Ice > Liftoff microbial mat | place...
GATCGAAATGATCGACGCGGAGACGATTTATGATGTGCCTTTGCTACTTCATAAAGAGCGTTTGGATTCAGTGGTCATTTCTAAACTTCATTTAAAGGATACCAAGGAGCCAAATCTTACGACCTGGAAAAACTTTTTGGGCAAGCTCAAAAATCCCCTTCATGAAGTCAAAATCGGGCTCATCGGCAAATACAATGAACTTCCTGATGCCTACAAATCCATTTACGAATCGTTCGTGCATGCAGGAGCCGTAAACGAATGCAAAGTGCGCGTGCTCCCCATTCATGCGGAAGCATTGGAAGGCAGTTACAAAGATGTGAGTAAGGCTTTGGCTGGTCTTAATGGCATCTTGGTCGCACCAGGTTTTGGCGAGCGCGGTATTGATGGCAAAATCAGTGCTATACGTTATGCCCGAGAAAACAACGTCCCATTTTTTGGTATCTGTCTGGGCATGCAAACTGCTTGCGTCGAATTTGCCCGCAACGTCTTACAACTTAATGGGGCAGCCAGCACAGAGGTGAATGCCGATACCCCGCATCCCGTCATTGATATGATGGCAGAGCAGAAAAACATTACCCAAAAAGGAGGGACGATGCGCCTTGGGGCTTATGATTGCAGTTTAAAGAAAAAGTCAAAAGCCCTGGAAGCCTATAAACATGCTCAAATCAGCGAACGCCACCGTCACCGTTGGGAGTTCAACAATAAGTATTTGGCTGATTTTGAAAAGGCGGGTATGATAGCCACCGGGACAAATCCAGAAACCAACTTGGTTGAAATTATTGAGATTCCTGCACTGAAATGGTTTGTTGGGGTGCAATTCCACCCGGAGTTGAAAAGTACCGTTGAAAATCCACATCCATTATTTGTTGCGTTTGTGAAGGCTGCGATGGGGTAAGGAACGCGGTTGGAATAAAGGTACAATTTTGGCGGCCTTATTTTGCTCCTCTCTTCGTTGCTCGTCGATTTTTTAGTCCCACTAAACGCCCTCCTCGCGTCTTGACAGAGACAAAATCGACACCCCAAAATTGTATCTTTATTCCAACCGCGTTCCTAAGGAACTACTCGGCAGGGCAGAATCAACTTTTAACCTAAAACAATGTTAGTGCTGGCTGAGCAAGCTGAAAGTTCAGAATCGATTAAAACTAAATTTTGCAGAATGAGCGCGTTGGAATTTTCGCTCAGGGGAAATTTAATCCTGTGGTAAAGTTAATTTTAATGCCAAATGTGATTTAAATTCTGCGGTACATTGTTTTTGGTCTATTTTTGCCTCGATTTTCAGGCTGGCACACACTTTGCAACAATAAGCCAACAGCCACGCCGTTTCTACCCACAAAGCTCTAAAACATCGTCATTCATACCGAAATCAAGCATTTTCTAAAATGAAAAATTGGCAAAAATTCCTCGCACTAGCCTTCATGGCTGCTTTTTTCCTCCTCGAATCTTGCCACAGGGGCTACGGCTGTCCAGGCGCAGACTTGTAAAAAACTATGGCACTCCATTGGATCCCGCTCGAAACCTTTGAGGCAATCGAGCAGATTAAACAACGCTCGCAGGAGATTCCTTGTCTTATTTTCAAACATAGCACTCGATGCAATATTTGCACGATTGCTAAGTACAGACTTGAAGATGACTGGGATTTTGACCCTGACGAAATGGAGGCCTACTACCTTGATGTACTCTTGTTTCGCCCTGTTTCGCTTCAGATCGCGGATACATTCCAGGTGCATCATGAGTCGCCTCAAGTTTTGCTCATCGTGAATGGGGCATGTATCTATGATGCTTCACAACTAGACATCACGTTGGAAGAACTTCGAGAAGGTTTGATCGCAAAATTTTGATAATCAATTTCAATACCGATTTTGAAAGGTGTCTGCGCTATGTGGACACCTTTTTTTATGCTTTCTTTGCTGCTTGAAAACGCTTAGACTCCTCGCTCGATTACTGTTTTTTATGGGCTATACTGCCCTTATTGTAGCCGAAATCTGGCTGCGCAATCGTTTGTGGGGCGATAACATCCACCGTTCCATGCGTGTGCGTCGCCGATGGGCGCGAAACTTGCTTCGAGGCGTTGGAATAGGCATTCAAACCGAGGGGATCGCCCCAGACTTTCCTTGCCTGATTGTCAGCAACCACAGGTCTTATCTCGATCCCATTCTTATGCTTCGGGATGTACCGGGCTACCCTGTAGCAAAAGCCGAGCTCGCAAAATGGCCGATCATTGGGAAAGGAGCGAAAATGGCGGGTATTCTTTACCTCCGGCGTGAAAGTGCAGGCAGCCGATCTGGCATCTTGCGTCAAATGTTGGAAAGGATTGAAGCTGGTTTCCCAATAATTATTTTCCCGGAAGGCACCACATCCGGTTTGCCTGGTACTTTGCCTTTTAAAATAGGCGCTTTCAAGTTGGCCGCTCAATCCAATATTCCAATTGTACCCGTGGCATTGGTATTTGAAAATGAGCGAGATTTTTGGATTGGCAAAGAATCGTTTTTAAGCCACGCTAAAAGACGTTTTATGGAACCCAAAATTGCAGTAAAGCTCTGTTACGGATCAGCAATACGCCATGATGATCCAGATGTCCTGTGCGCCCAATCACAACAATGGATCGATGCTGTTTTGCTTAGGAATGTGCAACCGTTTGGTAAATAACAACTTGTTTCCTTCAGATAGCTGCTTTTGCAATTTGTAGCAAAGTTTTACGGCTTCTAGGAAAAGACGAACTAAAGTTCGTCCTACATTTGCGCCCTAATTTATCCAGTCTAATCCTATGGTATCCTTTTCTTCCTTTCCAATCTTTTCTGCCCAATCGTTTAAGCACAAAAACATGAACTCAAAAAAGTCTTCTGCCCGTCGTGGTATCTTGGCTCTATTGCTACTCCTTCTGATTGGCGGCTCCTATTTCGCATGGGAACCTATCAAGGGTTTTTGGTTTCCTGCTGTTCCGAACGAGCTTGCTGATCCTTATGTATGTATCCCCACGGGTGCTTCCTTTGAAGACGTTGTTCGGATCTTGAAAAAAGGTGGCTTTATCAAAGATGAAGTAAATTTCAGGTGGCTTTCTGAACAAATGAAGTTCAAAAAGGACAAAATGCGCTCAGGTCGTTTTAAGGTTGAACCGGGTTGGACCAATCGACAACTCATTCAACAATTGCGTGCCGGAGAACAAGCCTCTGTAAAAGTGGTACTAAACAACGAACGCTTGACGGAAGAAGTGGCCGGAAAAGCAGCCAGATTTATTGAGGCAGATTCAAATTCGCTTTTGAACGCCTTCCGGGATAAAGCATTGCTACAGCAATTAGGGTACTCTGAAGCGACCCTGCTAACCGCATTTATTCCAAACACTTATGAAATGTATTGGAATACAGATCCTAAGGCTTTTGTCAATAAAATGGTCAAGGAACACAACGCATTTTGGGACAAGAACAACCGCCGCGCAAAAGCTCAGGCGCTTGGGTTGACGGAGAAAGAAGTTTACACACTCGCGTCTATTGTGGAGCGTGAAACCAACGCAAACATTGAAAAAGCCACTATTGCAGGCGTTTATCTCAACCGTTTGCGCATTGGAATGAAACTCCAGGCTGACCCCACTAGCGTGTTCGCTACCCGCGATTTTACCACCCGTCGTGTTACCGATTATCATACTAATTTTGATTCGCCTTACAATACCTACATGTATAAAGGCTTGCCACCTGGCCCGATCAGTATGGCTTCTATTCCAAGTTTGGATGCGGTTTTAAACTTTGAAAAGCACAATTATCTCTATTTCTGTGCAAAACCTGACGAGTCTGGAACCCACGCTTTTGCAGAGTCTTTTGCAGCACATAAAGTCAATGCAGAACGGTTTCAGGCTTATGTTCGGCAACATCGAATGTGATTATTGACACGTTCCTTAGTAGAACATTCCGGCTAGGCAATTCACAATCAGTGGTAAACGAATAGTCAGCTAATCAATCAACAAATTATGAAATACAAACTTTTAGGTCGATCGGGCTTACGTGTATCTGAACTTTGTCTTGGTACCATGACTTTTGGTACGGAATGGGGTTGGGGGGCAGACAAAAGCGAAAGCCAGAAGATATTCGAAACTTACGCGGGGCGCGGCGGAAATTTTGTGGATACCGCCAACCGTTACACAGAAGGTACGAGTGAGCGTTGGCTCGGAGAATTTGTGAAAAGTGATCGCCACCACTTTGTAGTTGCCAGTAAATATACGTTACGAGATCAAACAGGTGATCCCAATTTCGCAGGAAGTCACCGAAAAAATATGATGCGCTCGGTGGAGGATAGCCTACGTCGTCTTGACACCGAATTTCTTGACCTTTTTTGGGTACACGCCTGGGATCATTTAACGCCCACCGACGAAGTGTTGCGCGGCTTGGACGATCTTATTCGCAGCGGGAAAGTGCTTTATATTGGCGTTTCTGACACGCCGGCATGGGTGGTAAGTCAGGCAAATACGATGGCTGAATTGCGCGGGTGGACGGCATTTGCAGGACTTCAAATTGAATATTCCTTGTTACAGCGCAGCCCGGAACGAGATCTTTTACCCATGGCTAAAGCCTTTGGGATGGCTGTAACACCTTGGGGTGCTATGGCCGGCGGAGCGTTGACGGGTAAATACTTGAAGGGTGAAGCTGGTAGAATTGTAGCTCAAAGCGCCCGCCGTAATGATCGAGCCAATAAAATTGCTGCCAAGGTGGTAAAAGTAGCCGAAAAACTTGGGGTTTCTCCTGCTCAAGTGGCCATAAACTGGGTTCGTCAGCGAGATGCTGAACTCAATTGTATTCCATTGATAGGCGCGCGGACGGCTGCACAACTCGAAAACTCGCTGGGCTGCCTCAATTTTGTTTTACCTGAAAAATATATCCTCGAGTTAGATGCGGCCAGCGAAATTCAACTGGGATTTCCGCATGAGTTCCTTTCTTCGGATAATGTTCGGGAGCTAATTTATGGCGGAAAATATGGAGATATTTCGCGTTAATGTGCAGCAGAACGCGTTTTGGAAAATAAACAATAGTGCCGGAACAGCGTTCCAGCATACTTAATTTGACCAACAATTCCATGAATTACTTCAAAAATATCCTTGAAACCATAGGCAACACCCCCTTGGTAAAACTCAACAGCGTAGCTGCGGAAATACCCGGATTGGTGTTAGCCAAGGTGGAAACCTTCAATCCAGGTCACAGTACTAAAGACCGAATGGCGGTAAAAATGATTGATGATGCAGAGGCTCGTGGAGACTTAAAACCTGGAGGCACCATTATTGAATGCACCTCTGGCAACACAGGAATGGGCCTTGCTTTGGTTGGCTGTGTGCGGGGGTATCGTTGCATTTTTGCTACAACCGACAAACAAAGTAAAGAAAAAGCTGATTTGCTCAGAGCGCTTGGTGCGGAGGTGATTGTGTGCCCAACCAATGTAGGGCCGGATGATCCACGTTCCTATTATTCCATCGCGCGACGTTTGAGTACGGAAATTCCCAATTCTTACTGGTGCAATCAATACGATAACCTTTCGAACCGCCAAGCCCACTATGAAAGCACAGGCCCTGAGATTTGGAAGCAAACAGACGGCAAAATCACGCACCTGGTAGTAGGTGTTGGCACAGGTGGAACCGTGAGTGGCACTGCGAAATATCTAAAAGAGCAAAACCCTGACATACAGGTTTGGGGTGCCGACGTGTACGGTTCGGTGTTCAAAAAATATCACGAAACTGGAATATTTGACCCTAAAGAAATTTATCCCTACATCACGGAGGGCATTGGAGAAGATATTTTGCCTGAAAATGTGGATTTCAGCCTCATCAATTTGTTTGAAAAAGTGACGGATAAGGACGCAGCACTCTGGGCCAGACGCTTGGCCCGCGAGGAAGGCATTCTGCTCGGATATTCTGCGGGCAGTGCCATGGGCGCACTTTGGCAGCTGCGGGGCAAACTTAAAAAAGAAGATGTGGTAGTGATCATTTTCCACGACCACGGCAGTCGATATGTAGGTAAAATCTACAATGACGATTGGATGCGTGAGCGCGGATTCCTTGAAGATGAGTTGAAAATCAGCGACTTAATCGCTCGCAAAAAAGACCGCCGCTTCTTTGGCGTGCAGATGAGTGAATCAGTACGAAATGCATTTAATTTGATGAAATCACACGATCTAAGCCAATTACCAGTTTTGGATGGCGAGCAGATTGTTGGTTCTATTACAGAGACCAATGTGCTCCATTTCTTGCTGGAGAACCCGCTGCACAACTCGGAGAAATCCCTAAAGGAGGTCATGGGTGATGCATTCCCGATGGTAAAAGACGATTTGCCCATCAGTCAGCTCAATCGCTTCATTTCTAAGGAAATCCCGGCGGTTATTGCCACTGACCGCTCCGGCGGCATGCATGTGGTAACCCAATATGATTTGATTCAGGCCGTTTGATTGGATGACCGTATATTGACCTGACTTATGTGTCAGTTTTTCCCATCTTTGTGCTTTATAATTTTAATCCTTGCCCCTAAGAAACGCGGCATCAATAACTTAGTCATTCTAAAATGACTAAGTTATTGATGCCGCGTTCCTTAGCAAACCTCCCGTCCTAATTTCTGAGGTTTATACAACGCACTGTTAATCGCTTTTTCGGGCGGAAGAAAATCGGGAATCCACCGTTTCTGCGCCTGGCGAAAACAAACCGAATTTCTAATGGACATGAAAACACACACTTTGAGCAAGCTTACATCCCCCCAAATCTTCATTTTTAGCCTATTCTTTTTTCTTCCGCTTTTTCTTCAGGGTCAAACAGTTGAGGATTGTACCAATGGCCTGGATGATGATGGCGACGGACTGATCGATTGTTTTGACACAGATTGTACCTGTACCGGGCAATGCGATAGCTTTTATTACTCCACCTGCAATCCTGATTGTTACTATCTGCCGCCATGTGGGCCAGTTTCTTTGGCAACCAAATGGGTTTCAAACGCTGAAACAGGCACGTATTCGCCCTTGGTAGCCGGGGATTTGGATGGCGATGGAATTCCTGAAGTGGTAACGACATTGGTAGAAGGTTCCGAATTATACATTCTGAATGGAGCTACGGGGCAAATTAAACTACAAATTAGCAACCCGAGCACTGTTTGGGTCGGCGGAACCGCCCCTGCCATTGCAGATCTGGATAATGACGGTTTTGGGGAAATTGCTATCGTAGGTTCAGACAGAAGGCTGTATTGCTATGAGCATACCGGAGCGCTTAAATTTGTCAGCACAGCTTTGGTCGGATATGCCCTTCGCTATCGATATGGAGTACCTAATATAGCCGATTTTGACCACAATGGATTCCCTGAAATAAATCTTGGTAATCAGGTCTTCAATGGTCAAACTGGGGCGCTTTTAGCTTCTGGTGGCAATTTTTTATCTGACGGAGAACATCCGGCTCGGGTAGCCTTGGGTTACTCTTTCGCTTCGCCCGTGGCGGTGGATGTATTTCCAGCAAATGCATGTTTTGGCTGCCAGGGTTTGGAAATCATCGCCGGCAATCAAGTCCTTTCGGTTAATTTGGTCAATGGCTTAGTCCTTCCCGTTGCATTTGCCCCTGCGGGTTATTCGGATGGATTTACCAGTGTAGCCGATTTTGACGGCGACGGTGATCTGGATGCGATTGTGCAAGGACAAAGAGCAGGTCAGAATACGGTATATATTTGGGATATACAAACTGGTACCATCATGCGCGAATACCAATTGCTCAACAACTGGAGCGAAGGGGCCTCGCGGGTAAATGTTGCAGATCTTGACGGTGATGGCCTGCTGGACATCAGTTTTGTTTGCCATCCCTGGATTTATGCGCTTCGAAATGATTTTACCCCACTTTGGATAAACCCGGTCAACGACCCTTCTTCCATTACTTGTACCAGCATTTTTGATTTTTGTGGCGATGGATCTTCTGAGATTATTTATCGAAGCGAAGAAAAATTGCAGATTCTGGATGGTGCAACCGGAAATGTAAACTGGGAAGATGTTTGCCTAAGTTTTACCCACATTGAAAATCCACTGGTCCTTGATGTAGATGGCGATGGGAAAACTGAAATTTTAATTGAATGCGGCACCAATGGCAGCAAGGTTACCGGGACAGTGATTGCCTATGAAGCCGTTGGAACGCCTAACATCAGCACCCGAAAAGTCTGGAATCAGCATGGGTATTTCAACACCAATATCAATGATGATCTAAGTGTTCCGCGCTTCCAGCAAATGCAGCATCTCGTTGGAGACAAATTGCAATTGAATACTTTTATGAATCAGTATTTCAATCCAACCTTCCCTTCGCCTGATGCGATTCTGACTTTATTAGGCACGCCTGTATGCGACCAGGATTCCATTATACTGACGGTAGAAATCTGCAATGTGGGTGATAATATCTTTCCGCAAAACACCCCAATCTCGGTATATACCGGAAACCCACAAACCACAGCAGCCCTCTGGGGTGGTATCGTGGCAAGCTCGCCACAGCTTGGGTTGGGTACCTGTGATACCCTAACTTTCCGTATGCCAAGGATTACAAACGATACCGTTTTCCTTGTGCTGAACGATGATAATTCTACTCCAACGCCGTTCAATTTAGGCACCGATTTTCCGGTTACTACCATTGGAGAATGTGGCTTTGCCAACAATATTGCCTCGTTTTACCTGCCTTACCAGCCAAAAATGGTGTTTTTAGGTCAGGATACTTCGATCTGCGACTTGAGCACGATGCTGCTGGATGCTGGTGGTAACGATCTCGTATCTTGGGTCTGGGCCGATGGCTCTACGGATACAACATTTACAGCGCTGGGTCCGGGTTTGTACTCGGTTACCGCCACCGATGTGTGCCAAATTACCCAAACGGACACCCTGACAGTTGGCCTTGATACGAGCACAAGCGTTGATCTTGGTCTAGATGTGGGCGTGTGTCCTGGTGATACCGCCATGCTTTCTGTGACTGGGTTTGATGCTTATGCCTGGAATGCCAATATAACCCTAAGTTGCACGAGTTGCCCTTCAGTTTCTCTTGCACCGATTGTGCCAACCTGGGTTACCCTGAAGGCTTCTTATTCTTACGGCTGTTCGGCCACAGATTCTGTCTTGGTTTTCCTCCATGAAACGTATGATTATACGGTCGATACCATCATGTGTTACGGCAGCTCAGTAGTTTGGAATGGGCAGAACATTGAGCCTGACAGTAGCCGGCTTTTTTCCCTGCAAACCATCTATGGCTGTGATTCAACGGTCATGGTTCGGGTAATTGGAACCGGGGTTGGAACCTACAATATTACCATTGATACATTCATTTGCTTTGGCGGCACAGTAGTTTGGAACGGACAGACCATTGAGCCCGACAGTAGTCGCCTCTTTGCCCTTCAAACTACAACAGGCTGTGATTCCACCGTACTGGTTCGCGTACACGGAACTGGTGTGGGTACCTATAATATTACAGTAGACACCGCGGTCTGTTTAGGTGCTACCCTTAGCATCCTCAATGAAGAAATCGCACCCGAGGAGGAAAAAACATTTTATCTGTCGGCGATCACGGGCTGCGACTCTACAGTGCTGGTTCGTGTGGCACCATTGGATACCTTTTACCTGGCCGAAATAAGGGCAATCTGCTTTGGAGATTCTTCGAATATTTTTGGAACAACGCAAACCACCACTGGCGAATACATCGGAAAGTTTAAAGCCACCAATGGTTGTGATTCTACGCATGCCATAGCCTTATTTGTGTATCCTCAAATTCAATTGCAAGTAGATGGTACCGTGGCCTGCTTTGGGGAATCAAATGCCTCCTTGACTGCAACCGTAACCAATGGACTGCAACCACTCTTCTATAACTGGAATTTTACGGGCAATCATTTTCCGCAGGTGAACAATTTGCCTGCCGGGGATTACACTTTGACGGTAACGGACGGCAATGATTGCACAGAAACCCAGGACATCACCATTGATGAACACCCCCAAACTTTTTTCACCACTGAAATAGATTCCGCAAATTGCTACGATGAATACACCGGGGCCATCAGGATCGTAAGCAATGACCCTTCGTTGTTGTTTCAATTTAATGGAGCACCATTCAATCAGGTGTATGATTACCCCAACCTTCATGCGGGCACCTATTTCATCGTGAGCCAGGATGTGTTTGATTGTCAGGATACCATCGCTTCAACAGTCCTTCAGCCGCCTCAAATTACGGTTCAACTCCCGGCAGACACCACCATTCAACTGGGTATGTCTTTGCCTTTACTAATTGAGTTGGGCGGGCTTACCCCTGTGCAATGGAGTTGGAGCGACACCACTTACCTTAGTTGTCTGGCCTGTCCTACACCAATCGTTCAGGTTCCGCTGGAAACCAGGCGTTACAGCCTCACCGTGGTGGACGAAAACGGCTGCGCAGCCACAGATGATATAACCTTGTTTATAGAACAATTCATTGGCGTGTATATTCCAAACGCCATGGGTGGTTCAGGTGAAAACGCGGCCTTGCAATTAGGCTTCAACCCCGCCGTGGGAAAAGTAATTCTATTCCGAATTTACGATCGATGGGGGGAAATACTGCACGAAACCCAAAATGCACTACCCGGCGATGCTGCACTAAACTGGGATGGCCGCTTTCGAGGCAAATTGGTCAACCCAGGGGTGTTTATGTGGCAAATCGAAATTGAACTGGTCAATGGAACAGTATTGAAGAAAGTGGGGGATTTGACAGTGATCAGGTAACGAACCGCATGAAAAACCACAGGATTCTTCACATAGCATTTCCTTAGGAGAAGAAGCCGCAAAGAAGACGCCTCACTAGGCGGAGTTTCTTTGCGGCTTCTTCTTTTAGGGTTCTTACCTTCGGAAAATTATTTGTCTTAGGGCAATTTTGGGCTATTGCCAACAACTTTAAAAAAAAGTAACTACTTGGCCTCCAAGTGTTTTTTGCCACTAATTGCACTAATTTGCACTAATTTAGATAATAAGCTTTTATTAATTTGTGCAAATTTGTGCAATTAGTGGCAAAAGTCAAACGGCCTAACCAGTTACAAAAAAAATTAAACGACTCGTTAAACCCTGCCACCCAGCTCTAGTCAAATCGGTTCTATCCCGGCCAAACCAAGTGAAGTTTTCATTTTAAACCGCCTTCGCCGAGGCTAAAGTTTATTTTTTTTCTTTCAAATCAACTCACTCTAGCCCATCAGGGCGAAGGCGGGTAAATCTTCCCGAACTATGGCATCACTCTCTCCTTTGACAGGTTCGTTGGGCCACCGCCGCGCTGCGCATCTGTTACGCCGCACAAGTTTCAATTTTACGAAACCTAAAGTGGATCAAATGGCTGGACAAACTGCTTCACAGGCAGTCAATTCGTTCCTCCAGTTAAACCCGCTACAGTTAAGTCAACCGATTTACAAAGACCTCGTAACCGCCGGCTCAGCCATTCAAACCTGGTTGCTACCACTGCCAGGCACCCCGTTTGCCAATTTACCGACAGATGATTTTGTATTACGCCGCTGGGCAATGGATTGGTGGTGCAATGAAGCCCTTCGCGACACAGGAATTGGCCATAAAATGCAATTTTTCTTCCACCAATTCATGCAGACTACCTCCAATGCATCGCGGAGCTCCAGCTTTTTTGATTACCTCCAACTGATGCGCTGGGGCGCTTTGGGCAATTTCAAAAAACTGGCTTATAAAGTTGTGACCGACAATAATATGCTCCAGTATTTGAATAATGGGCAAAATACGGCAAGCAATCCGAATGAAAATTTTGCCCGCGAATTCCTTGAGCTATTTACCATAGGCAAAGGCCCGCAAATCGGCCCCGGCGACTATACCAATTATACCGAAGATGACATTGTGGAAGCCGCCAAAGTACTCACTGGCTTCCGTACCCGTGCGAATCGCGACGTGGTAGATGCTGAAACGGGTATTCCACGTGGCGATGTGCAGTTTGGGCAACACAAGACAGGCTCCAAAACATTTTCCTCTAAATTTAACAACACTGTTATTGCTGGTGCAACCAATGCAGCCGGAATGTGGGTAGAATTGCAGGCATTTGTTGACATGATTTTTGTGCAACCAGAAACGGCAAAAAACCTGTGCCGTAGGCTGTATCGCACTTTTGTGAGTCGAAATATTACCACTGAAATTGAGACTGATATCATCGTCCCACTAGCTAACACGCTCACGGCCAATAATTTTGAAGTAAAACCTGTGTTGCAACAGCTTTTTCTTAGTCAGCATTTCTTCGATGCCGACGATTCCGATAATGCTGACGAAATTATTGGCGGCATGATTAAGTCGCCCCTGGAGCTCAACTACCAAGCCATGTCGTTTTTCGGTATGCCGCTCCCGGATCCGATGACCAATACGGCTTCCTATTTCCAACTCTTTGATCGAGGTATGCTCCAAAGAGCGTTCGGAACGGCCAATCTTCCGCTATTTTACGCCTCAGATGTGGCTGGGTATCCAGCCTATTATTCTGAACCAGATTTCAGTCATCAGTGGTTCAACTCAAGCACCATCATTACCCGGTACAAAGTGGGCCAGATGTTGCTCAGCGGCAAACTTACGATTGGCGGACAGGTTAATAATCCCTTGGGTACGAAACTGGATATTGCCCCTTGGGTCAAAAATAGTGGTGTGATTTCCAACGCGCTGGATGCTCAAATCCTGGTAGAAGATTTGCTGAAATATCTCCTGCCTGAAGAGGTCGATACGGATCGGTTTAACTACTTCCATATTCAGATTTTTCTCGACAATTTGCCACCAGCAGATTGGACTTACGAATGGCAGAACTACCTGAATACCAACAGTGCGACGGAAGTTACCTTGATTCTGGAAAGATTCATCAAGGCAATAATGTATTCTCCTGAATTCCAAACTTTCTGAGTATTCGGTAAATGCTTTTTGAGTATTCGGTTATTTGAGTATTTGGTTATTTGTTGTTCAACAGCATGGTATCTGAATGTGCCAGGCGCTGGTGAAAAAACTAGGCTGTGGCAAAAGAAATAACCAAATCCCCAAATCCACAAATCCACAACAATTATGAAACGTAGAAATTTTCTCAAAATATTCCCCGCCGCTACGGTAACGCCGTTCGTGGTAAATGGCACGGCTATGCGGCCGTTTGCCAATAGCCAAATGGCTCGCCTGCTCAGCAGTTGCGATGGCGTAGAAGACAGGGTACTTGTGCTCATTCAACTCAAGGGCGGCAACGACGGGCTTAATAATATTATCCCAATCGATCAATATGATCTTTATGCCAATCTGCGTCCGTCTATTGCAATTCCGGAGAGTGCGTACCTCAATTTGGATGGTACGCTGGGAGCAGCCGACCAGGTAGGTATTCACCCTTCTTTATTGAAAGTCAAGGAGTTGTATGACAAAGGCTGGGCGACCATAATCCAGGGTGTGGGCTATGAAAGCATGAACCAAAGCCATTTCAAAGGCACTGATCTTTGGATGAGTGGGGGCGATGGCACCCAAGCGAACAATAACATCAGGTCTGGCTGGATGGGGCGCGCCCTTCAGGCTTTTTATCCTGATGTATTGGGTGTGCCAACGACTACTATGCCCGATCCACTCGGCATTCAAATAGGCGACCCCACCACTGCACTCGGTTTTCACACCGAGACAGAACACCAAAATGTGATAAACCTGAGTGGACAGGATGCAGCAGGCTTTTACTCGCTGATTCAGACGATTGGCGGTGCGCCTGTCCTCAATGTTCCTGATTCTGAACATGGAGAAGAACTAGAGTTCATCATGGGGGTCGAGCAGAGTACCAGTTTGTATGCCCAGCGAATCTCTCAGGTTTTTAATGTCGGGTCTAACTTTTTGACCAGCTATAGCACCACAAATACGAATAGCAAGCTTGCGCCACAGCTTAAGACGGTAGCCCGGTTGATCAAAGGTGGGTGTAAGACCAAAATTTACCTGTGTCAACTGGGCGGTTTTGATACGCACAATGCTCAGGTAGATGGCGGAAACCCGACCGCGGGCGATCATGCCGAACTATTGCTCGAATTGGCGGAATCTATCAAATTCTTCATGGATGATCTGGAAGGACTAGGCATTGCGGATCAGGTGACGGCTTGTACCTTTTCAGAATTTGGCCGTTGTGCCAAAGAAAATGGCTCTGATGGCTCCGACCACGGTACCCTTGCACCCATGTTTGTCTTCGGAAAAAACATTGCTGCCGGAGTGCGCGGAACCAACGTAAACCTTTCCAACCTGACCAACGACAACCAGTTGCAAGGGGCGCAGTTTGATTACCGTCAGGTGTTCA
>Ga0105044_10008301_pt1 | contig 14259 bp, 12 predicted proteins | sample MAT01_FD_78092 | JGI IMG/M metagenome (GOLD analysis project Ga0105044, IMG submission 78092) | Freshwater microbial communities from Lake Fryxell liftoff mats and glacier meltwater in Antarctica - MAT-01 | ecosystem: Environmental > Aquatic > Freshwater > Ice > Liftoff microbial mat | place...
AGCCGCGGCGTCGGGGTCCTCGACGTGCAACGAGACCTGGATCTCCGGGAAGTGCGCGCGATACGCGACGTGCATGCGCGGGTCGCGCGGCAGGCTGTCGAGGAACGTTGCGACCTGCGACTCGGTGCGGCCGAAGGTCTTGAAGATAAACGACTTGTAGACGCGCGCCGGGGCGTTGGCCGCGAGCCATGGCCTGAGGAAATCGTCGGCCAGGCGCTGCAGCTCGATCGGTACCCCCGGAAAAAAGAAGAGGCGCGTGCCGCCGACCTGGAGCTGAACATGCGGGGCCGTGCCGACCGGGTTGTCGAAGACGTCGGCGCCGGCCGGCACTTGCGCCTGACGCAAGTTGTTCGGGGTCAGCGGGAAGCCGCGGCTCTTGAAGCGCTCTTCGAGGCGCGCGATCGTCCCCGCGTGCTCGACCAGGGGCACACCGGCGGCGAGGGCCGCAGCCTCGAACGTGAGGTCGTCTTCGGTCGGGCCGAGGCCGCCCGAGACGAGCACGACGTCGGCCCGTGATATCGCCGTCTGCAGGGCCTGGACGATCACGTCCAGCGTATCGGGCACCGTCTGCGCACGGCGCACGGGCAGGCCCAGCTCGCGCAGCAGCGTGCCGAAACGCTGGGTGTTGGTGTCGGCGAGGTCGCCGTTCAAGAGCTCGTTGCCGATCGTCAGGATTTCGATGTTCATGCTGCTGCTTGGTCGCGCGCGCCGGACGGGGTCATCATCACGGCCCGAGCTGCGCCGAGCGGGCGATGCCCTGCAGCAGCTCGGACGTGGCGGGCCCGAGCGCCTCGGCGACGAGCCCAATCGTCAGGAGCTTGCCGTCCTTCACGAGCGCGATGAGCTCGATCGCGACCTTCTTCTCGGGGGTGGCGCTCTTGAACTCGCCGACCAGGCGACGGCTCTCGAAGCCGGCCGCGCCGGTGTAGGGCTCCTTCACCTCGAGCGTCAGCGAGCGACCGTTCTTCGACGCGGCCGTCATGATGTTGTCGCGCACCTTGTCCCAGGCGATGGGTCCACCTTTGGGTGGCCCCTCTTCCAGGGCGCACATCAGCACGTAGTAGGGCCGCTGCGCCGCCGGGTCGGGCAGCTGTTCATAGACCGCGACCGCGCCCTCGCGCCGGATCTCCTTCCAGGCCGGAACCTGTAACGACGCGCCGCCAAGCGCCTCGAAGCGCAGGGCCAGCATCGGCGTCGCGGGCTGGGCGAGCGCCACGGTGACCGTCGCGCACAGCATCACGAGGGACCCGAAGAAACGAAGGGAGCTGGGCTGCATGCGAAGGTTCCTCAAAAGGTATAGCCGTCCGGGACGATGCCCTGGCGCGGCACGACGATGATGCCGTCGCGCACCGTGATGTAGTCGTCCTGGTAGTCCTGGATCTGGCGCTCGTTGACGAGCCGCACATGGCGACCGATGCGCGTGTCGCGGTCGATGATCGCGTTGCGCACGACACTGTATTCGCCCACGCCGAGCGGGATGTTGGCGCCACCTTCGGGCGGCACGGGCGGTCGCCTGTGGCGGGCGGTCGCGGGGCGTGGGCGCACGTCGGGCGTGGTGCCGAAGTCGTAGTCGCCGGCCCCGTTGTGCACGACGCGGTCGAGGTTGCAGCCAGGCCCGATGACGGTGCGGATGCCGATAATCGACTTGCGCACGGTGGCGCCGTCACCGATGACCGCGCCATCGCAGAGGAGCGCACGCTGCACGAGGGCCTCGCCGATCTTGGCCGGCGGCAGGAAGCGCGGGCGTGAGAAGTAGCGGTAATGCTCGTCGTAGAGGTTGAGCTTGGGGATGGGCTCAGTCAGGAGGAGGTTCACACGGTGGTAGCTCTCGATGGTGCCGACGTCTTCCCAGAAGCCGCTGTACGCGTAGGAGGCCATGCGATGTTTGGCCAGCGCGGTCGGCAGGATGTGCTTGCCGAAGTCGTCGCGGCTGTCGGCGGCGAGCAGCTCGTGCAGCACTTTCGCGCGAAACAGGTAGATACCCATCGACGCTAGGTGGGTCTTCTCGCCGTCGGGGTCCGGCACGGCGAAAGCATCGAGGACCTCGTCCTCCTGCGGCTTCTCGGCGAACTGCGTGATGAGCGTGCCGGGGTCGACGCGCATGATGCCAAAGCGGCGCGCCTCGTCGCGGCGGCAGCGGGTGGCGGCGATGGTGACGTCGGCGTCGGTCCTGCGGTGGTGCTCGACGAAGTCGGCGACATCCATCATGTACATCTGGTCGCCGGAGAGCACGAGCACGTCGTCGTCCGGGTCGGTCTCGAGCCGCTTCAACTGCTTGCGCACGGCGTCGGCGGTACCCTGGTACCAGCCCGAGGCCTCGTCGATCTGCTCGGCCGCGAGCACCTGCACCTGGCCTGGACGGAACGCATCGAAGCGATAGGTCTGGGCGATGTGCCGGTTTAGCGAGGCCGACAGGTACTGCGTCAGGACGAAGATGTCGTAGACGTTCGAGTTGAGGCAGTTCGAGATCGGAATGTCGACCAGCCGGAACATACCCGCGATCGGCACCGCGGGCTTGCTACGCGCGGAGGTCAGCGGCCGCAGACGCTCGCCGCGTCCACCGCCCAGGATCACCGCGACGACTTTACCCATCTCGAGCTCCTCCTTCGATCGCGGCGACTCTAGCAGCGTCGCGCCGGTTCAGGAAGGGCGAGCGGGGCTGAGCCAGCTCAGTCAGTAAGCCGCGTGGTAGGCGCGCAGGATCTCCCAGAGCAGCGGCGACGACCCGAAGAGGTAGCCGTCGCCGTCGGTCCACTCGGCCTCGCCGTTGACCATGATGACCACGCCGTCGCCCGTGCGGCGGTCGATCTCGAAGTAGGTGCGCGAGCCGGTCTGGGCCCCGGAGTGGCTCACCGTGCGCGGGTAGCCGTCCGTGTGCAGGGTCGCTGAGAGGCCGACGCCAAGCCCGTACCAGTCGCCATCATCGTCGGACAGCGGCATGCGCCACTTACCCGCGATGCAGGTCTCGAACGCGAACGGATAGCGGCGACCGCCAACCGAGATGTAGGTCGTGCGGGTGGTGCCGGTGGTCGTGCAGGCCGCGAGCGAGGCGTTCGCATGGGATGAGGGGGCAAGGATGGCGTCGAGGTCGGACTGCACCATGACGCGCCCGCCGCCATCGGTCGTGCCGCCGTTGTAGAGGGCGGTGACGAGCTCGGCGTACTCGCGGGCATTCGCGAGAAGACCACCGGCAGCCTTCACGTTGGTCTGCTGGAGGTCGTAGTTGCAGGCGCTGCGGCTGCAGCCGCGGGCGAGGTTGGGCGTCGCGGAGCTGGCCTTCTCGAAGGTCGAGGCGAACATGCGTGCGGGTCCGAGCACGTGGTCGTCGAGGTAGTCCTTGAAGGCGGGCGCGGTGTGCAGCTCGAGCACATGCTCGGCGACGGTGTAGCCGCCGCCCGAGTACTCGTAGTTGGTCCCGGGGGCATAGATCGGCTCGACGCCGCCCGGGTAGTAGCTGCCGAAGTCGTTGGTACCCATGATGATTTCGCGCATGGTCGGCACATCGAGTGGGCTCCAGGCGCCGATCGAGTGGGTGTCGAGACCGGCTGAATGGCTCAAGAGGCGGCGCACACTGATGGCCTCGGGGTAGTCGTCGCTGTCGCGGCGGAAGTTGTCGCCGACCCACTCGGCCAGCAGGCTGTCGGGGAACTCGTCGGCGAGGAAGGCCATGTCATCGTCGAGGTCGAGGTCGCCCGCGCGGTCGGCGTAGACGAGGCCGACGGCGCTCACGAACTTCGAGAGTGAGGCGGCCTGGTAGAGCGTGTTGGCGGTCGTGCGGCTGGCGCGCTTACGGTCGCGGCAGCCATACCAGTGGTGCTGCGTGATGGCGCCGGCTTCGATGATGACGACCGAGGCGCCGCCGACCTGGTGCAGCTCGATCTGGTCCTGCAGGTTGCGGGTGTTGCCGCGTGGGCCGACGAGCGAGGCGGCGAAGGTCGCGTAGGTCGCGTCGGCCGGCGAGGTCGTGCCGTGATAGGCGCAGGTCGCGGTGTTGAGCGCGGGCGGGTGCGGGTCGCCCGGGATCGGGAGGTCGAGGCCGGGCGGAGGGGCGGCGTAGGCGGAGGCGGAGACGAGGGTGAGGGCGAGGGCGAGGGCGGGGGCGAGGGTACGGGCGAGGGTACGGGCGAGGGCGAGCGAGGGGGTACGGCGGTGCATGGAGGTCCTCGGTGATGACGCCGGGAGGGGCGTGCCGAGGAACTGAGCAAGCGGGGTGCCAGGGGTCGGAGACTACTCGATTCAGGGCCGAGGGCGCCATTTTGAAGGGCGCGCGGTGTTAATCGGGTAGGCCTGACCCCACGGGGGTGTCGCTCTGGGGAGACGGTGGGGTCAGGGCTGCTGGGGTGCGAACTGGTCGAGCGGGTAGGCGTCCGAGCCGTCGTCCTTCACGCAGCCGAAGTGCTGGTAGGGGTTCTCGAGGGCGCGGTTGACGGCCTCGATGCCGAAGCGGGCGTTCAGGCCGTCGTCGATGCGCTCGTCATAGCTGTAGCGGATGGGGATAACGTCAATCGCGACGACCTGGTCGCCGACGACGAGCGCGCGCTTCTCGATCTTGCCGGCCATCATGAAGAGCGGGCAGTTTCCCCACTCATAGAGGTGGTGGTAGCCGGCCGGCATGCCGAGGCTGCCGAGATTCGCGATGAAGAGACTCGTGTACATGCCGTCGCCGTTGATGAAGTCGCGCGGCAGGATGTTCCAGTGGTCGACTGCCTTGAAGGCGTGCACGGCGACGTCGAGGAGCGCGCGCGGCAGGCGATTGAATAACTCGTACTCCTTGTCGGCCGAGGTCTTCTTATCGGAGCGCTCGACCTTGACGTTCGCGTTCATGCGCTCGCAGAGACCGCGGAACGTCTCGCCCTTGGGGACCTCGAGCTTCACCGCCGTGAGCTTCGCCTCGCGCCCGAGCTTCTGGCGCTTCATGCTGAATGTGACATGCACCCCGTTGCGCGCGTAGAGGCGACGGCCGGACACGAAGCGGTTCATCTTCGGGTTTTCGTAGAGGCCGAGCGCGCCGGCGGCAACCAGGCAGTGGGTGATGTCCGCAGTGAAGTGCTTATTGACCTCTTCGAGGTAGCGCAGGAGCGGCTCAGCCCGCGCGAACGAGTCGAAGTAGACCACTGACTCGTTCCGCGTGCGCATGATGTGCGGCATCAGGCGCCGATACGGATGGGTCGGAATCAGCGTTCCGTCGGGACGCTGCCCGGTCGTGAGGCCACGCTTGATGTCGTTGAGCAGTATCCCGATGTCCATGCGCGAGCCTTAGCCCATCGCAACGAGGCCTGCCATCGCGACGTTCTGAAAAGTGTTTGAGTTGGCCGCCGATGTTCATCGCGGCGGGCTAGCGCCAACGCGCACGAAGCGTGCGGCGGCGACGTCGTCGAGATGACGCAGGCTCTGACGGAGGACCTCGAAGGCGGGCGCCGTGACGTCACTGCCGCCGGGGCCGCGATAGGTGCGGGTCTCGCCCGTGAAGCGGCCATCGACCCAGCCGATCCATTCGCCCGGTGGGATGCCGGCGCTGGTCAGGTCCACGAGTGCCAACCAATGGAACGGACCAGAGTTCGAGGTCGCCGCGACGGCAAACTCGGGACAGTCACAGTCGAACGCGGCAGCGCGACGCATGATCGGCAGGCGCACGCGCTCAGGCACGTTGCCGTTGGCAGCCGCGACGCGTTCCGCGAGCCAGGCGTGCATGGCGGGCTCGTCGTCGAGGGCGAGCGGCGGCGCCGCGTCGAGCTCGAGGTCGGGTGCGAGCGGTCGCATCGGGCCCGGCCCGTCGAACGCTGACTCGGGGGCGCTGGCACACGCGCCCCATATAGCGATAGAAATGAGCAACAGATCGAACAGGAGCGAACGCATGGGTCAACCTCCAATGGAACCTTACGATGATTTCAAGGGGAGCGCGCGCGCACGTCCCGGCTTCATGGCACACCTCTCTATGCGACTCTTCTCGCTGACATTGCCCCTTCTCCTGGCCGACGCCGCCCCCCGCTGCGGCGGCACATCCGCGCGCCGACTGCCCGAGCCGCCTGCGCAGATGGCGCCCGACACCGCGCCTGATGCGGCAGTCACCCCGTCCAACGATAGCGCCGCGCGACCTGACGCCGGACGCTGAGTGCAACGACCTTCGGCGCAATCGCTGACGTGGGCCGCGCGAGAGCCAGCTTCGCGCATGGCACGGCCCCGTGCTCAGTCAGACGGTGTGCGATGACGACGACCCGCGCAGGCTGCCCGAACGCCTGGGCCGAGGGGTAGGACCGGACGCTACTCCCAGCGGAAGCGCCACTTGCCGATCGCGATGAAGAGGGCGCCCGTGAGCGCCAGGAGGCCCGCCGGCAGGAGCGCGCTCGTGAGCGGGAGCCCGCGCCAGGTGGCGGCGGCGAGCCCGTCGGTCGCCCAGCTCGTGGGGACCGCGGACGACACGCGCTGCAGCCACTCCGGCATCATGAAGCGTGGATACCAGGCCCCACCGATGAAGCTCGACAGGAGGACCACCGCTGTGCCGATGGCGCTGACCTGCTTCTCACTGCGGGCGAGGCCGGCCAGCAGGACGGCGAAGCCGCCCGCGAAGATCGATATCGCCAGGGCCATCGTCACGAATGCGACAATGCCGCCACGCAGCTCGATGCCGAAGATAGCGATCCCGACGCCGAAGACCACGCCCGTCAGCGTCAGACCGAGCAGCGTGGTCGAGCTCGCTATCGCGATGAGCGGTACGAGCGGGCGCGAGGCCGCCAGGCGCGTGCGCACGAGCACGCCCGAGGCGCGCTCTTGCAGGAGCGTGCGCGCCAGGTCCTGGGCAAGGAAGAGCATGAACATGCAGAGCATGCCGGCGAAGTTGTGCGCATAGCTGTTGTAGCCGGCGTCGGACCCGGCCGCGACGACCGGCGTGGGCACGAGTGTCAGCGGCAGCTGCATGCCGCCCTTCGCTGGGGCGCCCTGCGCGGGCGTACCCGTTGCCTTGCCAGTTGCGTCATCGCTCTTGGCGAGCGCGGTCGCCGCGGCCAGCACGGCCGTCCAAGCACCGTTCGCCGATGGGCTCAGGTCCTCGAGCAGCGCCAGCCGCCCGCTCGTCGTGCCGAGGCCGCGCGCGGACTCCTGGATCTCCGTCCGCTGGAAGAGTCCAGCCACGAGCTCGGCCTCGATGTCGCGCGACGGGTCATTCAAGAGCGTCACCGCGACCGGCTCGCCAACGAACAAGCGCGACGGGCGGAGCGCCTGCGACGTGCCCACCGGCAGCACCAGCGCGACCCCCGCCTGGCCGCGCTCGATGCGACGGCGCGCCTCGTCGAGCGGCACCTCAATCACCACCAGTGAGGCCTCGCTATCGAGCGCCGCCACCAGCGCACGCGTGGCCGGGCCCTGGTCTTGATCGACCACCAATAGCTCGACCGTGCCCGTACGCGAGCGCCCCGCGAACAACATGCTGATGAGCGACGCGAGCAACACCGGCAACACGAACGCCATCAACGCGCCGTTCCGATCGGCGAAGAACACCCGCAGGTCTTTCCGGACGAGCCAGCCGATGAGCTTCACGGCGCTCATGACGCTTTCCTAGCGGTCTCATGCCCACTCAGCGCGACCGGCACCCCGTCGCGCAGGGCACGCCCGGTGAGCGCCAGGAACACATCCTCGAGACTGCGTCGGCGCGGTCGCACCTCCGCCTCGAGGCCCGCGCGAGCCAGCGCCTCGCGGATCGCAGTCGCAGTGTCCAGCACTTCGGCAGGCCCCAATCGAGGCGTCAATACGACGGTGTGCACGTGTGCATCGGACCCTCCCGCGAGCAGCTCGGCAAGCGAGCCGGACGCGACCAGGCGACCGTGATCGAGGATCGCGACGTGGCTACAGAGCGCCTCGACCTCCTCCATATAATGGGTCGTGTAGAGGATGGTGCGACCCTCCGCGTGCAGCGCGCGCAACATCTCGAACAGGTGGTTGCGCGACTGCGGGTCGACCCCAGTCGTCGGCTCGTCGCAGATGATGATGCGCGGATCGTGCAAGAGGCTCGCGACCAGGTTGAGGCGACGCTGCATGCCACCCGAGAGCGTGGCGACCCGGCTCTCTTCGCGCCCCTCGAGCTGGGCCAACGCCAGCGCACGCGCGACCCGCTCACTGAGGTGACGGCCCGCCAAGCCGAGCAGCCCGCCATTGATCAGCAGGTTCTCGCGCACCGTGAGCGTCGCATGTAGCGCCAGCGCCTGCGGCACGTAGCCGACCAGCGCGCGCACCCGCTGCGCCTCGCGCCGCGCATCCAGGCCAGCCACCGTGACCGACCCCGCGGTCGGCGTGACGAGTCCCATCATCACCGCGAGTGTGGTCGACTTGCCTGCCCCGTTGGGCCCGAGCACCCCCTGGAAACGCCCCTCGGGAACGGCCAACGACAGCCCGTCGACCGCGGCTGGACGACCGCCTGGGAAGCGCACCACGAGCTCGGAGACGCTGACTGCATTCACCATCGAAAGCCCCGTTGAAATCTGCTGATCAGGCCGGGCGGCGGGCGCTACGAGGTCGACGACCAGGTCGGTCGGATGGCGTTCCGGCCCGGCGCGATGCGGCCGGATGTCAGAGGCAGCTTCGGTGCGAGGGCCGCTGACGCGTAGCTGGGCAGATGGCGCTCGGTCACGGGGATGACCAGGTTCTCGGCGCGCTTGCGCGCACGCTTCATCCCGTCGCTGATGCCGCGGTCGACGTAGAGCACGACCTCGTCGCATACCTGCACGAGTGCCTGGCCAGCGGCCATGCCGGCCTTGCGCTCGTTGGGCACCTGGTCATCGAGGACCTGCGCATAGAGCAGCTGCGGCAGCACGGGCGCCTCGCCGATCGAGAGCGCGTGCCTCAAACAAGCGTGGGCATAGGCGACGTCGGCCGCCACGTCGCCGGAATCGGGCGAAGCGATGTATACGACCTTCGTCATTGCGGTTCATCCTGCGCTGTTTGATTAAGGGACACGTGAGCCACGTGCCCGCTGGCGATCAGATCACAACCTTGTTGGCGCGCGCAACAATTTGTCGACGACGGCCCCGGTTCGACACAGATTGGCGCGCATTCGCGACACGCGGTTCGCCACGGGCGGTCGCGCTGGGTGTGGCGGCCCACAAACAGCGCCTGCTCGGGGGACAGGGTCAGGAGGCGAAACGACCCGCGTCACCTCGATAGTTGGTCGTGGACATGTGCCCCGGTAAAGCGGGATGCCGCCCTCGATCGAGGCGATTCGCCCCCTGCCCGCCAACCGCTGGACATGTGCCAAAGAACGCATTGCCCGGGCGCGCCACCGACTGAAGCCACGGCACGCCGTGCTGCGACCGTGGCACCCGCATTGCAATTGCCCTCCAGCGCCTGCTCAGGGCGCGCCAGCATCGGCGGAGGAAGACCATGCGCACCCGGTTCATCGCCTCACTCGCCCTCTGTGGAGCCGCGCTCTGGGCCTGCGACAAGACCGACAAGCCGAGCGTCGCCGAGCCTGCCATGACGCAGGTCAGCCAGCCCGACCCGGTGAAGCCGCCGAACCCCGAAGCACCAAGCAAGCCCGTACCCGATCGCGAGCCAGCGCCGCCCTCGGAGACACGCGGCCCGGTCGACCGCTCCGAGGCGCTGCAGTCGACGCTCGCACGGATGGAGAAGGGCGACTTCGGACAGGCGTTCAAGTACCTGGCCGAAGACGTCATCTGGACCGAGGTCGGTCTGCCAGACGGCAAGCTCACCTCCGTGCCCGCGATCGTCGGGTTCCACGAGCGCTCACGCACGGGCTTCTCGGACTTCCACATGAAGGCCCGGCGCATCATCGAGTCGGCGGACTATCAGGTCGTCGAATTCGTCTGGTCGGCGCGCCACACCGGCGCCTTCGCGGACGGCACGGCCGCCACCAACAAGGTCGCCACGCTCCCCGGCGCCATGCTGCTGCGCTACCAGCAGGACGGCCTCATCGACCGCGTCTGGGTCTTCCAGGACTGGCCCAACGCGCTCCAGCAGCTCGGCCTCGCCCCCGACCTGCCGCGCAACTTCAATCCGTTCCCCCTGCCGGAAGAGACCGAGATCGTCATCGGCCGCTATGAGCCACTCTTCCGCGAGCGCTATGAAGGCTTCGTGGCGAGGCTCGGCGCCGACGACGTGCGCACCACTTTGAGCGAGCGCGCGACCGACGACTTCACCTGGATCGACCTCGACTCGGGCCAGCGCGTGAGCGCCCAGGACGCGCGCAACACCTACTTCGCCGAGCGCAGCGGCGAGTTCCAACGCGACGGCATCGACATCGAAGCCGCCGTCGGGGCGGGCCCGTTCTTCGCCGCCTACGTCACCAACAAGCTCGTCTACAAAGGCGGCTTCATGGGGGTGCCGGCCAATGACCAGAAGATCACCACCCACACGCTCGACATCGTGCAGTTCGACGCCGAGAAGATGCGCTTCAAGACGCTCGCGTCCTACGGCAACTCGTATGAGATCCTGGCCACGCTCGGCGTGACTGCGGGCATGACGGCGCGCCCCGAGGCGAAGGTCGGCAGCTTCGCAATCGCCGCCTGCGACGACTATGTGGAGCACATGCGCGCCTGCTTCGACAGCCTGCCGGACGCGACACGGGAGGCGACACGCGAGGCGCTCGACCAACAGATCGTGGCCTGGCAGAAGGATCACAGCGACGGCACGGCGCGCGACAACGTGAAGCGCGCGTGCGAGTCGGCGGCCAGGTCCGCGCGCGTGACGTATGCCAGCGCCTGCCCGCGCGTAGACTGGGAGTAAAGCGATGGAGACGCGCATGGAACCTTATCAGACAGTCGCACCGCGCTCGAACGACGCCAACGACACGGGCCGGATGGTCCTTGGGTGGCGTTGGGCGACGCTCGTGGCAATTGTCGTAAACGTCGTCTTCAACGCGCTCTCGGAGCAGCTTGGTGGCCTCGGGCAGAGCCTACCGGCGATCACCGCGCGCTATCCGAACGTGTTTACGCCGGCCGGTTGGGCGTTCTCGATCTGGGGCGTCATCTACGCCGCGTTTCTCGCCTACGCGATCGTCGGTCTCTTGCCCTCGATGCGCAAGCAGCCACTGTTCGACCGGACGGCGATGCCGTTGACGTTCGCGAACCTGCTCGCGAGCGCATGGATCATCGCGTTCAAGTCCGAGGTCCTGGTGCTGTCACAAGGCATCATCGTTGCGATGCTGGTGCTGGCCGGGTTGATGTTCAACGAAGCGCAGCGCGCTCGCCGCGAGGGTCGCGTGTCGCTCTGGGCGACCGTGCCGTTCTCGCTGTTCCTCGCTTGGCTGAGCGTGGCGACGGTTGCGCAGACGACCATCAGCCTCGTCGCCGCGGGCTGGCAGGGGGCGCCCCTGTCGGAACCGACGTGGGCCGCAATCCTGTCGCTGATCGTGATGCTGCTGGGGCTCGTCATCGCCCTGCGCCACCGGGACTTCGTGCTGCCATTGGTATTTGGATGGGCGCTCATCGCGCTCTGGGACGTCAATCAGGACGTTCAGCGCGTTGAGGCCGGGTGGTCGGCCAACGTGTCACTCGCGGCGGCGATCGTGTCACTGACGTTGGCCCTGGTGGTGGCGGCCCAACACCTGCTGAAGATCGCGCGGAGGTCGGCGCCAATGTCGACCCGCAAACAAATGAGGAAGCAGCTCGGGCCCTGAACATCGGCTTCGATGAGGCTCGGGTCAGGGTTGGGAGATCGGCGCCACGACGGCGCAGGGACGCACCTCGATGTCGGGCAGCCCGGTGTCGCAGTTGTCAAATGACGTGCGGGTCACATGCTCGCCGTCCTCGCCAGCGGCCACGGTGAGGCCTGCCGCGAAGGCGAGGCTGCCGCCCGAGGTGGCGCCGTCGAAGTCGATGCCGACGAGTACGACGTCGTCGCTGCCGCCGTTGTCGATCGCGAACTCCGCCATGCCGAGATGGCGCGAGCCACACGAGTCGTAGGTCGAGCCCACCTGGGCGAGCACCAGGTCGCTGTCGCTGGTCTCGCCCGTCGCATCGACCTTGTCGTGCGGGCACGAACGCGTGACAACTCGCGCTTGAATCGGGCTACCGCATGCGCCGTATGGCCCCCAGTCCAGGCTTCGCCCATCCTTGCGAAGGCCTTGGGTTCGCCTCCGGCTGCCTTGGCCGGGGGCCAGCCGCTGCTTGCCACAGCCCACCAGACCGGGAGCCTCCGATGCGCGCCGTTTCCACGCTCTTGTTCGCCCTGACCTCCATCGCGTCGCTCGCTCTGCCCGCGTCGGTCGGCGCCCACGATCGCACCGACCCCGGCCAGCGGGCGCGCTGGCTGGCCGAAGCCGATGTCGTGTCACTCACCACCCTGAACCTCCAGGACGGCTGGCGCGTGCGCGCGATCGTGCTCGAGACCGGGGCCAACACGTCGCTCGTCGTCGAGTCGCGGAGCCCGCGTGGCCGTGTCGGGCGCCAGCTCGAGCTCGCGACACTGCTCGTCCTGGGCCGCCACCTGCGCATGGACCAGGTCGAGCAGATCTCGCGCGTCGCGTTCGTGCGCGAGGGCCTGACCTTCGACGCGAGCTTCGACCAGCGCACGGTCGCCTGTCTCCTGCCGCTCGAGCGCAATGGCCTGCCGCGCGCGAACATTGCGCAGTGCAACCAGGGCGACTGGGACGACCCGGCGCACAACCCGCCGCAGCCCGTCGCCCCGCCCGATGTCGTGCGCCCGCGCCCGCCGCTGCCGCCCGAACGGCCTCATTGGGCGCGCCTGCCGGCGGTGATCCAGGCCTGCGGCGACGCCTTCACCGGCCAGCAGAACGAACTCGCCTGCCTCGACAAGGCCGACAGCTTCCGCTCCGACCCAACCGCGGCCATCCGCGCATGCGAGTCCTACACGACCGGCGACACCAGCGCGCTGGCCTGCCTCGGCACAGTCGACCGCGTGTTCGGCGACCCGACCCAGCTCATCGCCGCATGCGAGTCCTACACAACCGGCGACGCCAACCTCATGCGCTGCACCGCCGAGGTCCAACAGCTGAGCTACCCCACGAACGACGTGCCAGCGGTCATCGCCGCGTGCGAGTCGGCGACGACTGGCGACGAGAACATGCTCCGCTGCCTCGGCGCCGTACGCGACATTCGGGGCGGGGCCGCCGCGACCCTGCAGCTCATCCGGGCCTGCGAAGAGGCGATGAGCGGGGATGACGCGACCATCACTTGCATCAGTCGCGGCTGAATTGCGCCGCTTCGACACCCGGGGCGTCGTCGCTCGCTTCTCGGCAACCTATGACCCGCGGGTGTTTCGCCGGCGCAATTCGCGTGGCGCAATTCGCGTGGCCGCTGCTCTCAGCCATCGTCGTCGACTTCACGGCAACGTGTAGCGAAGGTCTCCGGCCAGGTGGCGCTTGAAGAATTGGACCAGGCGCGTCTTCGCGAGGGCGCGGGTCGCGGGTGGGTCGTCGCCGGCCTGGCATGCGAGGGACAAGAGGAACGGCAGCGGGTCGGCGAAGTCGTTGTGGCCCGAGCCGGGTGCCACCCACTCGTAGCGGGCCGGGGAGCTCGTTGCGGCCAGCGCATACTGACGATAGTTGTCCTCGGGCGGGGCACAGGCTGGGGCGAAGGGCGAGCTCGTGGTGCCACCGTAGGCGCTGCCGAGCACCGCGAACGGTACCGTCACGGCGGCCATCAGCTCGGGCGTGACCGAGGGATTGTCGGCCGAGGGTTGGGCGCCTGGGCCACCGGGCGTGTCGACCGGGTCGAGCCCGAAGGTCGCCTTGATGGCGCTCGAACGGGTGGTCGCGAGGATCGCCACCTTGCCGCCGCGCGAGTGCCCTGCGGCGCCAAGGCGCGTCGCGTCGATGCGCGCGTCGGTCGCGAGCCAGGCGACCATTGCGACGACGTCGTCCGCGAGCGCGCTGTGCGCGAGGGCTGCAAAGAGGCTGTCGCCGAATGTCGGGATCAACGTCGCGATCCCATGCGACGCGAGGTGCGCGCCGAAGAACTCGAACGCGTCACCGTCGAGCTGGAAGCCGGGCGCGAGCACGATGGCGGGCACGCGCTCGGCGGTCTCGGGCATGAACAATACAGCGGAGAAGCCGGCCACCGTGACGGCCTCACGCGCGACGGACAGAGGCCCCGTGAGCGCCGGGTCGGCGGCAGGGTCGCTGATGTCGCTGGGCGGGACCGTATCGACAGTGGCATCGGCGATCGTTTCAGGCACCGCCGTCTCGGGCGACCCATCCGGTACCGTCTCGGGCGACCCATCCGGCACCGTCTCGGGCGACCCGTCCGGCACCGTCTCGGGCGACCCGTCCGGCACCGTCTCGGGCGACCCGTC
>Ga0105044_10008304_pt1 | contig 14256 bp, 12 predicted proteins | sample MAT01_FD_78092 | JGI IMG/M metagenome (GOLD analysis project Ga0105044, IMG submission 78092) | Freshwater microbial communities from Lake Fryxell liftoff mats and glacier meltwater in Antarctica - MAT-01 | ecosystem: Environmental > Aquatic > Freshwater > Ice > Liftoff microbial mat | place...
CCGCCCCGGGGGCCAGACTGTTCTCGCCGCCGATGCGCACCGCGCCTTCCGCCCGCGCGCCGGGCACCAGATCAATGATCCGGTTTACCGTCTTGATCAGCGTGGACTTCCCGCATCCCGACGGCCCGATCAGCGCCAGCACGTGATTCTTCCTTACGCTCAGGCTGACCTCGTGAACTGCCTTCTTCTCTCCATAGAAAATGCTCAGCGCCTCGATGTCCACATACGGCAGCTCCACGGGGGCCACCGCACGCGGTGCTTCGACGACGGGCTTGGCATTGGCGATGGACATGGGTTGCTGTCCCTGCGGATCGTGTGGCGTGTTCCCCTTATCCAATTGGGGCCCAAGCCGGGGAGTCTATGGGAACGACCAGAGCCACGCCAAGTGACAATCCTGTGGAGAAATGCCCTCGCCCTAGCGGGGCTCCAAGCTCTCCCTCACCACGCGTTCCCGGTGGCGAAAGGATTCGTTCAGCTTGGAGACGACGAAGCCAATTCCCGCAAGGCGATCCAGCAGCGGATTGGCGCTTCCAAATTCCAAGGAGTCTTCAACCGCGGTGCGATTCTCTCCCAGAGACCGGAACTCGTGACGATGCTCCCAGTGGGAGAACGGTCCCTTGATCAGCCGGTCGGTAAACCCCTCATTGGGTTTAAAGTCCGCAATCTCAAGGAACCACGTCACTTCCAGGGGCGCAAAGCGCGGTCGTGTCGCAAAGAGAATTCGGGCCCCCTGGCGCATCGGACGGTCGGCGCGCAAGATGCGCAGATTCAAGTCTGGCATCGCCATCCGTGGGACGTTGTCCACGTTGGTGTAGAAGGAGAAGACGGCCGAGACGGAGGCCGCCACTTCGAAGCTGTGCCGTAGTCGATTCACTGCACACCTTGGAGGCAGAATGGATTCGCCGCCCCACGAGCACTCGCGAAGCGAGTCCAACCATGGTCGCGGCGGGGTCTGCCCTCAAGCCCCGTGTTCTGATTCCCTTGATTTTACAGTTGATGGCATCCCTTCCAAACGGGTACTCACGCCCAAGGCGTGATGGTTGAAGCGGAAACCAATGGCTCTCGCCGGTGGTTGGCGAAGGCAACATTTCTGGATTGGAAGGGTTCGCGCATCATGGCGGAGGTTGCCAGCACTGGCGATCAGGGAGGGGCTCGCGGGAATCTTCAGACTCCCCCGGGCTCGCTCCGTTCTCCTGCAAACCTGATGCCGGGCCAGATCGTCGGGGGAAACTACGAGATCGTCGAGAAGATCGGCGAGGGCGGCATGGCGATGGTCTACAAGGCCACGCAGAAAAGCCTCAACCGCCCCGTCGCCATCAAGGCCCTGCATCCCCGATTCTGCGCCGACGCCTCCTTCATCGAGCGCTTTGCCGCCGAGTCCGGCGCCCTTGCCACGCTCTCCCACGCCAACATCATCACCATCATCGACCGTGGCTCGGAAGGAAGCGTTTACTTCTTCGTCATGGAGTACGTGGACGGCGAGGACCTCGACAAGAAAATTGTGGAAAACCGACTCACGTCCGCCGACTGGAAAAAAGTGATCGCTTCCTGTCGCGATGCCCTCGAGTACATCCACAAGCGCGGCGTCGTTCACCGCGACATCAAGCCATCCAACATCCTCGTCAATTCCGATGGCCAGGTGAAGCTCGGCGACTTCGGCATCGCCCACATCGTCACCGGAGACGCCGTCGCCGAAGCGACGGGCTCCGGCGGGCCCATCGGCACCACGCACTACATGGCGCCCGAGCAAGCCAACGATTCGGGCAACGTGGATCACCGGGCCGACATCTACTCGCTGGCCGTGGCCTTCTACAAGATGATGGCGCGCCGCATGCCCGTGGGCGAGTTCGCCGCGCCCTCCGAAGTGAACAACGAGATCCCCGTCGCCGTGGACGCCGTGATCTTTCAGGCGATGGCGCCCAACCGCGAGGACCGGTATCAGTCCGCCGCCGAATTCTGCGACGATCTCCTCAAGGCACTCAAGGATCAGTCTGTCAGCATTACGTCGCTCTTCAACCGCCGCTCGACCTCGACTTCTTCGTCGCTCTATTCTGGAACTGATTTCAGGAAGGGCTCCGCTGGCTCCGCGTCCTCCTCCGAGGTGAAGAAATCGCCGGAGACAACCCGCCCGCCTTCCGCGGAGCAGAACCGTGTCGTCCCGTCGGGCAAGACGCTGCCGCCAATCCATCGCAGCCCCAGCACTTCCGCCACGGGCGTCCTTCTGCGCGGCGGCGCCTCCGCCCCCCCGGCGGAAAAGCCCGTTGGCGCCAACAAGATCATCAGGATCGTGACGGGATTGTTATTCGCGGGCTTGGTGATTGGCCTTGGCGTGCTCGCCATCATCAGCTTTTCGTCCGATCCCCCCGATGCAGTTGCTCCAACTCCGATGGACCCCGCCACGCCCCTGACCGGCGCCATATCGCCCGCGCGCGAACGCGAACTACGCGAGGCGGAAAACCTCCGGCTTCGCGAACAGGAAGTCACCAATGCGACGCTGGAGTCCGACGCGGTCGCCACCCCAACTCCCCCACCGGAACAAATGGAACGATGATCCGCCAAGCCCTGGTCGCCGCCGTCCTTTGCGCAATCGCCGCGCTCCCCGCCTGCTCCCGCAAGCCCAAGGCGGAAGCCGAAGCCCTCAAGCGCGATGACATTAATCTGGTCGTATCGACCGAGTACGCCCCCTTCGTGGAGCCCACGGAGTTCGACAAGAACTTCGGCGTCCACGCGCGCGCCATCGGCCAGCGCGTCGTCGTCTCGTTCCGCAACAGCACGCAATACAACGTACTCGTGGGCCCCGTGAATGTGGCCATCATCAAGGGCCCCAACAAGCAGACCGACCTGGTGCCACTGCGTCCCCCCGCCATCGAGCTTGGCACCTTCGCCGCGCCGTTGACCCTGCGCCCCGGTGACAAGGGCGTTCGCGAGTTCATGGTGCGCGACGGATTCGACCCGCTCGGCAAGAAACTCGTCTTCCGCGCGCCCGATCAGGGCATCATGTTCCTCGTCCCCATCGTCGCCGACATTCCAGCCAACTGAGTGGCGCGGGCGCCCCGGCCCGCGCCTGCAATTGCGATTCATCCAGCCAATCCGATGGACCAAGTGGACTGCATGGACACGATGGACGTCCATCAAGTCCATCTCGTCCACGCAGCCCGCCACGGCCAAGTCAGCAGGATATACACAATCCCCCCCGGCTCCGAATCGTGGTGCCGGGGGGGATTTTTCAACGGTAACGGCAACTCGCGGGCGTGAGGCCCGCGCCACGCCCTACTTCTTGTTGTAGAAGGCACCCATGCCCGCGAAGCGCGCGGAGGCGCCAAGCTCGCGCTCGATGCGCAGGAGCTGGTTGTACTTCGCCACGCGGTCGCTGCGCGAGGCGGAGCCCGTCTTGATCTGGCCGCAGTTCGTCGCCACGGCGATGTCGGCGATGGTGGAGTCCTCGGTTTCTCCCGAGCGGTGCGAAAGGATCGACGTATAGCCGGCGCGCTTGGCCATCTCCACCGCGTCCAGCGTCTCCGTCAGCGTGCCGATCTGGTTCACCTTCACCAGAATCGAGTTGGCGATGCCAAGGTCGATGCCCTTCTTCAGGAACTTCGTGTTCGTCACGAAGAGGTCGTCGCCCACGAGCTGGATCTTCGACGCCAGCTTGTCCGTCAGCAGCTTCCAGCCGTCCCAGTCGTTCTCCGCGCAGCCGTCCTCGATGGAGATGATCGGGAAGTCCGCGGCAAGCTGGGCGAGGTGATCGGTGAACTGGGCGCTGGTCAGCTCCTTCTTGCCCGACTTCTTCATCACGTACTTCTTCTTCTTGGCGTCATAGAACTCCGACGCGGCCACATCGAGCGCGAAATAGATATCCTTGCCGGGCTTGTAGCCGGCCTTCTTGACCGCCTCGGTCAGCGTCTCCAGCGCCTCCTCCGGCGTGGCGATGTTCGGCGCAAAGCCTCCCTCGTCGCCCACGGCGGTGTTGAGGCCCTTCCCCTTTAGCACGGCCTTCAGCGCGTGGAAGGTTTCCGTTCCCGCGCGAAGGGCCTCCGCGAAGGTCGGGAAGTTCACCGGCATGATCATGAATTCCTGGAAGTCGATCGTGTTGTCGGCGTGGGCCCCGCCGTTGATCACGTTCATCATCGGCACGGGAAGCGTCCTGGCGTTCACGCCGCCGATGTACTGATACAGCGGGAGGCCCGCTTCCTCCGCCGCCGCGCGCGCAACGGCCAGCGACACGCCAAGGATCGCGTTCGCGCCCAGGTTCTTCTTCGTGTCGGTGCCGTCCAGCTCGATCATCTTCTGATCGATGGCGATCTGATCCATCGCGTCCAGCCCTTCAAGCTCCGGCGCGATGCGCTCGTTGACGTTGGCGACGGCCTTGAGGACGCCCTTGCCAAGGTAGCGCTTCTTGTCGCCGTCGCGGAGCTCCACGGCCTCGTGCTCGCCGGTGGATGCGCCGGAGGGAACGGCGGCGCGGCCCACGATGCCCGACATCAGGATGACCTCGACCTCGATGGTCGGGTTCCCGCGAGAGTCCAGAATCTCCTGCGCGTTGATGTATTCGATGATACTCATGAAGTGGTTGGTCCTTGGGAACATTGGTTGGGCCGCTGCCAAAGGGCGCGCGGGCCTTTATGCGGGGAGTTGGCTCCGGCGCGCCCCGGGGGGTCAAGGGGACGCCTGAAAACAAGGCTCCCCACGCTGCAATTCCACGGAAACGCCTTATTCCATGATCCGGCGCAGCTTCTGGCTCTCGGCGTACAGCTCGTGAAAGACGTGGTATTTCTTCTGGTGATAGGCGGCCAGCTTCCCCTTGCGCGGCCTGACCGAATCCCCCGCCTGGCTCATCGCCTGCATCGCCGCCGGAATGTCGGCGTGGTTGCCGGAGGCCACCGCGCCAAGGATCGCGGACCCAAGCAGGACGCTCTCCGGCTCGCGGCCCAGCACGATCTCGCAACCGGTGATGTCGGCGTGCTCCTGCAGGTACACGCGGTTCCTGGCCCCGCCGCCAGTGGCCAGAATCGTGGAGATCGAGTAGCCCTTCTTCTTCATCTCCTCCACGATGTGGCGCGTGCCATAGGCGATGCCGTGCAGAGTCGCCAGATACAGGATCGCCAACTCGTCCGCCGAGTTGTCCAGCGGCAGGCCCGTCATCATTCCCCTCAGCGAAGGATCCGCCCGCGGCGACCGGTTGCCATGGAAGTAGGGGAGCACGTGGCGGTCCGCGGTCAGGAGCGCCGGCGCGGAGACGCCGCGCGACTCCGCGATGGCGGAGAGTCGGCGATTCAGCAGCTCATACACGGTCGTTCCCTCGATGCGCGCCTCCTTCTCCAACTCGCCGGAGCGCGCGTGCGAAAAGACGATGTGATCCAACAGCGCGCCGCTCGCCGACTGGCCCGCCTCCGTCAGCCACATCCCCGGGATCATCGCGGAGAAATACGGCCCCCAGATTCCTTGTATATACATCGGAGCCCGGCTCGCCGCCATGTGGCAGGAGGATGTCCCGGCGATCAGCGCCAGGCGCTTCTCGAAATCCGCCGGGCCCAGGCGCTTCTTTCCCGTCGAGATTCCCATCAGCCCCAGGCCCCCCGCGTGGGCGTCGATGATCGCCACACCCACCGCTGTGCCCGGTAGCAACCCCAGCTCCTTCGCCGCCTTCGGCGTCAGCCCCGCCCCCATCGCCTCGCCCATCGGGCGGACGCGTGTGCCGATGCGCTCGAAGCCCTCGCGCGCCAACTCTCCAAGGCCGATCTTCTCGAAGTAGTCCGCCTCCCACCGCCCCACGCTCGGCGAGCCGGCGGGCGCCTGCTCGTGGCCAAGGTAGGTCCACTTGCACACCGTCGTGCAGAGCGACCGTGTCGCGTCCCCCGTCGCGCGGAACGCCAGCCAGTCCGGCAAGTCGAAGAAATGCCCCGCCGCCGCAAAAGCGCCGGGCATGTGGTTCTTCAGCCACAGTAGCTTGGGCGTTTCCATCTCCGGAGAGATGCGCCCGCCCACGTACTTCAGCACCGGATGGCCCAGGGCGTTGATCTTCTCCGCCTGCGGCGTCGCGCGATGGTCCATCCACGCGATCACGTTCTGGGCGGGCTTGCCGCTGGGCGACACGCCCAGGGGTTTCCCCTCGCGATCCAGCACCACCAGCGAACACGTCGCGTCGAACCCCACCCCCGCCACCCGCTCCGCCCGGGCCCCCGCCGCGTCCATCGCCTCGCTCACACATCGGCACACGGCGGACCAGATATTGTCGGAACTCTGCTCCACGAAATCCGTCTCCGGCCTCCAGATCCGGATCGGAGTCACCCCAATGCCCAGCCGATTCCCCTCCAGATCAAACACCCCCGCCCGCGCGCTCCCCGTGCCGACATCGACCCCGATGACGAGCGGACTTTCGGGCGGCTGCTTGCGGTTGGGCATCGGTCGGCGATCATCCTTGGGCGATGGTAGCCAAACCCAAGCTATCTGGAGCGGGGGAACCAAGGGGAAAAAGGCGGGAGGGAGGGGCGCAGACGCCACCCGGTACAAATTGGCCTCTGCTACGGTATTGTGACAGGCGTTGATTCGCGCCCGAAGAGCGGCTTCCTTTCCACTAGCTCGTACTCGGCAACCACGGTGCTGCTTTGCTTGGCGAGATCGCTGAGCACAAGATGTATCCTGTAGCGCGGGTACCCTTCAACGCGCTCGATGTATTCCGCCCAGACCGAGATGAACTGGTTGCCGTTGGATAGCCAAGCCCGCCGTGCCTGTCCAGACGTGATTGCCCGGTTCATGTCCGGTATCGAGTTGAGATTCCAGTTCATTTGTTCCTTGGTTCCGTCGGTCCTGCCGAGAAAGTAAGTTGTTGTTTTAGCGAAAGTTGTAGTGAATATGAAGCGTACACCATCCGGCGCCCAGCTATTGAATGCTGCGTGAACGTCTGGAGTGGTCATCCTCACGGAAGACCCCGATGCGAGATCGAAGAGGTGAAGGCCGCCGTTCCCGAAGGGTAGCACTTGGGCTGGATCGACGGGCTGGTCTTCGATGCTCCAGACAATATACGACCCTTGGGGATTGACCTCGGGAATATGCCCTCTGATGCCCCCATAAGTATCCGAGCTCTCAAAGATGTGGCGCCCTGTCTCTGCGTCGTAGACGAATGCCTTGAGGGCCTTGTTGGCGCGGTCAAAACCGAGATATGATCCCGATTCGAGAATCCTCGACACATCGGAGTCCGTGCGAAGATAGCTGAGGTATCTGTTATACTGGGTTCTACCCCCAAAGCGGTACGGGCCGGCTAGCCCGTCGCCTATCAGGTCCAGCGTCAGGGAGTCGAAATTGACTAAATAGAGCATAGTGAAGTCGGTCTCTGGATCTGCCGTCTTCTTGAACGAAGCGCCGACCGTGGTGAGGCTCCGACTACCGTTTGTGAAATGCATGAACTGATTTCCCGGGTTCCGGTCCAGCACATCCAGGTGCCGCTGCCAGTCCGCCTTCCCCCCGATCCTGCGTGCCAGATCCTGACCTAGCATCCGACGAAAGGCGGCGAGGCTGTGCGAGTTGAAGGGACACGTATCGGACAGGTGCTCCTGAAGCTTCTGGGTTCGAATCGCGTCCACCACCTTGTCCAGTTGGAAGCAGGCGGACACCCACAGGAGGGCCTGCCCATCCGGGCGTACATTTGTCATTTCTATCGTTGGAACCACGGACGATAGGACGAGCCGCCCATCCGGGAAGTCGATGGAGTTGGGCTCGATCCCCTGAAGCGTCGGGAGAGCGAGTTCCTCGGTGGCCCATGTACCGTCCGATTGCGGCGAGGCATGGATCAGCGACAGCTTGCCCTCACTGCTCACGGAGGGGATGAGCACCGACTCGGCCAGCAGGGCCTGGGCGCCGAGGAGGAGGAGAACAGCAGCGGAAGCGGCGCGAATTGCTACCATTTTTCATATAGCTCCACGGGTGTCACATTGGTGAACGAAGGGTTGATCGCGGAATACGCGGCTATTGTACCCGAAGCGACAAAAAAAAGGAAGCAAAATCGAGTGCTCCAGCGTGCTCTGTTTTGGAAATACTACAGCCCCATTTCTCTATTACCGCGTAGGAACTCAATGATCCAGAAGTTTTGCGATTCGCAGTCGCTCGATGCGGGCAGCCTCCCACAGCGTGCGAGTATCCGCAATCCCCAAGATTCTGCCACTCAATCGTGTATCCCACCGGCTGCTGCCCTCCCGGATTGCCGTTGCAAGGCACTTGAGAGACTTCCAAGCCGTACCCCCCTACAGAATCTCCCGCAACCCTTGCTGCACATCCATAGTCGACTACGACAATTCGGAAGCATTCTGTGATATCGCACGGGTTTGGGGTAGGTGGCGGAACTGCTTCACCATCATCAGAAGCAGCGTTCGCCTTGTAGCTTGATAGTGCCAGCATCAGTATCGTCACAGCTAACCAGAAGACGTTTGTCTTGCATTTCATTTCTCGGTCCCCTCGTTGATCGTTTGGGACTGGGTGGCTCTGATCCGCTCAGCCATTTCTGGAGAGTTCCTCCGGATTGTTGACGCCGCCAGGGAGTCTGGGTAGTAGCGAAGGATGTCCTCCCGAATGCTTTGCCTTAGTGCGTCGTCGTTGGCCGCATGAGCGATATTTGCCATTCCCAAAAGTGCTTCCGCCTTGGGCGGTATTCCCTTGAACGCTGGGTCACTGTCCGACACCTCATTGAATGTTCTTGTATACCATTCGATCGCTTTTTCCGTATCGCCGGCTTTGCGGTGAAACATGCCCGCTTGGTACTTGGCGGCGTTTATTTCCCGCACGGGCTTTCTCTCCCCCAGAGCCTCCCACTTGGCTACGAACGCTTCAGCCAGAAGCGCCGCTTTTTTGTACTCGGGATCGGGTTGACGCGCCCAAGTTTCGAGATGCATCAACTCAAAGGTTGCGGCGGCCGATATTCTATAGCTGGGAACGCGGCTCTGAGACTCCTCTATCAGATTCCGAACTTCCTGATGTGACCCTTTGCCCGATTCCGCGAGCTCGAGTGCCAACCCCGCCAGCTCCAACTCGCACGTTGTCCGCACGCTTGGATCGTCGGACTGCTCCAGAATCTCACGGTAGCACCGATAGGCCCTCAGGCGATGGCCAAACTGGTGAGTCACCCATGCGTACCTGCGCATGGCCATAAGCCTGTGATTGGCTGCACAGGGCACCAAGCCCCGTGCAACCGGATGGAGATGAACCCTCGCCTGCTGAAGATCTCCTTCCTGAATGGAGAAGCTCCCCAAATTCACGAGGATGTATCCCAACAACGGATCCTCGGGCGAAACTCGTGGCAGGGCCTCGATTAACGCCTGTTTATATGCGGCCCTGTTCCCTGGCACATCAAGCTTTTCAAGTTCCTCGTATGCGGCGACGCCAGCGAGATTCTTCTGATGCAGAGTAGAAAGTTCTCCGGGGCGAAGCCCGAACATCCGCCCGATAACAGTGGTGGTCCCGATCGAGGCACAGCTCTCGTCACTTCCTCGCGCGATGAACCCTTCAACCCCGAACTTAAGAAGGTCTTCCTTGATCAGCCATGCTTCCACAAGGATGTTGCCTTTTCCAACGAGGACCCGGTATCTCCCAGCCCGCTCCTCAATCAGGGCATCGGGAATTCTTTTTTCCTGAAGCGATTGCAAGAGAGACTCGGCTTGGGCCCTAGAAGACACCAAGGCTACCTGCACCGTCCAACAGCCACCTGCCTCCGCCGGACTATTGCCAAACAGACTCGAAGTCAGCGCCAACGAATACACGACTGCAATTGCGAGAATTCTCATGATCTGAACCTCATTGATATGCTGGAGCCTGATTGCAGGGATCTCAGACGCTCACCGACTCTGTATGTAGTCGTTCATATTGGAGAGATGATTGCAAGCAGTATCTTGACCGGAAAGGGGGGGCGGGAAGAACAAATCCGATTCTGATGTGTATGGGGTGCCCCCGAATTTGCCCGCTTTCCTTTAGGGGCTCGATTTCCCAGCGGCGATGAAACCGGCCCCAATTTCGCCAATCATCCGCGGGGAGTTGCCCTCTATCCACCCCATTATTCCGACCTTCTCGCCACTCGGCTCGCAAGCTCAAGTTGGGCTGGAGGCGGGAAGCCTCCGCCCCCCTACCGCCCCTTCACAATCAACAGCACCGGCACGATCCTCTCCGTCCCGTTCTGGTCGGAGGGGATGTTGACGACGCCGAGGGGGCCGTTTTCGAGGAGGGCTTCGGCGGCGGTGGCGCCTTCGACGGCGAGGACGGAGGAGCCGCCTCCGTCCAGGTTGACGGCGCTGTCGCAGCCGACCCATTGCATGAGGCCGGCGAGGCCGCCGAGGGTGACTCCGCAGGAGTGCTCGCCGCTCCGGCGTCCATCGACGATGACGATCTTGAGGCCGCCGCTGGGGAGCGTGCCAAAGGCGGTGCGCGGGGCGCGGGTGGTTTCAACGTCGTAGGGAAAGCGCGTGGGCGGCGGGCCGCCGGGGTGGAACTCGCCGGCGAAGTCGGGTGTCAGCATCGCGCCCTCGGGCGCAACCTTGCCGCCGCGGACGAGGAAAGGTCCGGCGCTGATGAGCCAGACGGGGGTTCCGTGGGAGGTCGCCTTGAGCCTGATGGAGATGCGGCGAATGCCATCGCGGGAGAGCGCGGCGCGGGCGTGCTCGCCCTCCAGCAGGACGGTCGCGCCGCCGAGGGGGGCCTTGCATCCGGGATGCGCGGGCTCGATGCGCGTGGGGAGGCTGCCGCAGAAGGAAACCTGCGTGGCGCCGTCGGGCGCGGGAACTTCGGCGGCATCGAACGTGCGCCACACGGCGCCCTGGGCGGAGCCGCCCTTTGCGCCGATTCGCAGCGGCACGGGGGGAAGGCCCTCGATGCAGAGTTCCATGTCCTCCGGACCAAACATTCCAGAAGTCGGCGCGGCGTCGCTGAAGCCCATGATGCCGGGCCGCGCGATCCACGGCGGCATCGCCAGCCGGCCCGATGTCATGTGCCCGCCCACGGGAAGGTGCAGGGCCGACACGCCGTCGTCGTACTCCTCGGGGAAGTTGAGGAAGTAGCCCGCGTTGGTCGCGGCCAGGATGTTCTCGCTCGACTGCACCAGGCGCGAGGGCGGGAACGCGGCGAGGTAGCGCGCGACGCCGAACTTCTCGTCGCCGAGCTCCACGAGCCGCGGCTGCAACGCGGCCAGGCGCTCGTCGTGCTCCGCGGGGCGGCGCCCGCTTTTCTCAACCTGGGCAAGGTGGATCAGCGTGTCGCGCGTGTCGCGTCCGTCGTGTCTATACAGGAGCGGCGACATCTCGACGAAGAGGCGCGATTCGCGCGTGTCGGCGCCGGACCGCAGCGCGCCCTTGGCCAGGGTCGTCGCCCAGTAGGCATTCTCGATCTCGGGGAAGTGGACGAGGTGGGGGTAGTCCGCCGCCAGCACCGGACAGATGTCCGCCTCGGAGCCGGAGTCGAGCGTGATCTCGTTGATGCACAGGGCCTCGGGGCGGTCGCCGCCCTCCGCCGCGTCGTCGGTCACGCGAAAGGTGAAGCGCCGACGCCGCCACGTCACGCCCGCAGCCAGGGGCTTCTGCAAGTCCTCCACCAGCGCGAATTCCCGCGCCAGCACCGGCATCCCCACGATCCTGCCGATCACGGGGGCGTCGATCTGGTTGTGGTTCATCACCGTGCCCTGGACGAGTCCCTTGCGCAGTATCCTGCTGAATAGCTTTAGCATCGCCGATTCCCCGATCCCTCTGCGCCCTAAGGCTTTTCCGCCGAGATACTATCCACGATGGCCATGATCAATTCATTGATGGGGGCCTTTTCGATGCCGAAAACCGTGGCCGCCAGCCCCGGGGCTGCGCCCATCAGGACGGTGTCGCCGATTCCCGCGCCCACATAGTCGATGGCCATGGTGCATCGCCCCTCTGGCTCCCCCTCGGGGGTGATGGGCTGGACAAGGAGCAACTTGCGCGCCTCATAGGCCTCCAGCCGGTGCGACGACACCAGGTTTCCGATCACGCGGGCGATCTTCATGGGTCCCTCCGGTGCTTCCCGTTCAGGGTCAGCGAATCCACCAGCCCGCCGATGGCGCAGTCCGTCGGCACCAGTGTGTCGCCGGGATGCGCGGTCATCGCGTCGCCGCTCCTCACGATATAGACCAGATCGCCGGTGCGGCGGTTTAGCGCATCGATCGCAACCACCGCGCGGCCGCTCGGCTGAAGGTCGTCGTCGAGGGGCTGCACCATCGCCAGGCGATAGTGCATCAGCGCGGGGTCGCGCTGGGTGGCAACAACTGTTCCGATCACGCGTGCAAGGTCCATCTGGGTGATCCTTTCCGCTCAGGAATCGTCGGCGCGATCCGCCAGCGCGGCGATCGAATCGGCCAAGTACCCTGCCCCAAAGCCGTTATCAATGTTTACCACCCCGATGCCCGGGCTGCAACTGTTAATCATGGCAAGCAGTGCCGTCGCCCCGCCAAAGGACGCGCCATAGCCCACGCTGGTTGGCACCGCGATCACGGGGCACGCGACCAAGCCAGCGACCACACTGGGCAGCGCGCCCTCCATTCCCGCCACCGCCACGATCACGCGGGCCCGCATCAGCAGATCGGCCTTTCCCAGCAACCGGTGCAGCCCCGCCACGCCCACGTCATAGGCACGCTCCACGGTGCTCCCCAGGGCCTCCGCCGTGAGGGCCGCCTCCTCCGCCACCGGCAGGTCCGATGTCCCCGCCGCCAACACCGCGACCAGTGGGTCGCGCCGCTTCACAACGGCGCGCCGCAACATCGCCAGGCGCGCCACCGGCCAAAGGGAGAGGTCGTCCCCCTTTCCAAAGGCCTCGTTCACCGCCGCCATATGCTCGTCGGTCATGCGCGTCATCAGGGCGTTCTGCCCGGCCTCGCCGATGCGGCGAGCGATCTCCACCACCTGCGTGGCCGTTTTCCGCTCACAGAAGATCACCTCGGGCCGCCCGCGCCGGGCCTGCCGCTGCAAGTCCACCGTTGCATAGCCGAGTTCGGCGATGCTCGTGCGGCGCAGCAGCTTTTCCGCGTCGGCGGGGGAGAGGCGTCCCGCCGCGACGGCTTGAAGAAGACTGCGTGTTGTCGGCGTGGGTGTGGAGTCTGTCGGGTTATCCATGATCGGGTTCCTCGGGCGATAAAGTCCGGGAACCCTTGCGGGGGTGGCTGCTAGGGGGAAAGGGCATTCGCCCGCTCCCCCCGCGCCCGCCTCAGCCCTCCGGCTCGGCCTCGCCCGCGGGCGCCGCGCCGGGAACGATCTGGATCGTCAGGTCCACGGGACCATCCACGATTCCAAGGCGATCGCGCCGCGGTTTTCCCATCAGGGCCGTGCCCTGTCCGCGATCCTGAAGGAAGACGATACCCACGGATTTCTTGTCGCCGTTGACCACGACGGCGCGCATCCCCGGCTTGGCGCCAAGCGTCATCATATCCTGATAGGAAAGGCCGATGGCATTCTTGTTGTTCGTCACGAAGGCCTCGGTCGGCTTGCTCACCTTGGTGATCTTGACCGGCGCCTTGCTGGGCTCCCCCGTGGACCAACCGGCGGGACTGAGTTGAAGGGCCACCGCACCCTCCTCGATTCCGAGCGACTTGCGAAGGCTCTCTTTCAGCGCACCGTGGAGGCGTCGCCAGTGTGGACCTTCGTCTCGATGGCGATCGACTTCTCTCCCGCCTTGATGACGACCGGATCGCCCTCCTTGATGCCGAGGTAGTCCAGAAGCGTCTGGTGAACCCCCGCCACGTCCGAGAGCTGAAGATAGCTCTCCGGCGCGCGCCTCACCTGCTTGGTCCATGCGACCTTCGGCGCTGGGGCCGCGGCGGCGGCGGAACCAGCGGACGGCGCCTGTGCGGATGCGACCTCGGCGGAAATCATCACGGCGACGGCGAGGCAAAGGACGAATCGAATCTTCATGGGAAGGGTTCCTGAAGGGCGGGGTAGGGGAGATGGTCGTCACCGATCCATGCTCCAAATTCGGGAAGGAACATTGTACTCGGCGGGAGCCAAGTCAACCGACTTCACCAGACCGCAAGCTTGATGGGTGGAGGGGATGTGGGGCTGGGAAGGTATGGCGGAGAGGGAGGGATTGCATCCATCGGATCTCGAAAAACCACAGAATACTGATGTTCCAGGGGTTATGGCTTCGGACGATCCTGCCAATTCTGCCATTTCGGACTGTTTGGAACGGATTCTGGCACAAATTCTGGCACAAATGAAGGCCAGCAATGAGGCCCCGCAAGCCATGTCGGCGAGATAGTACCACCTGCCTGGATTC
>Ga0105044_10008307_pt1 | contig 14253 bp, 12 predicted proteins | sample MAT01_FD_78092 | JGI IMG/M metagenome (GOLD analysis project Ga0105044, IMG submission 78092) | Freshwater microbial communities from Lake Fryxell liftoff mats and glacier meltwater in Antarctica - MAT-01 | ecosystem: Environmental > Aquatic > Freshwater > Ice > Liftoff microbial mat | place...
AATTGAATGAGGTGCTGGCGCAGTGCAAAATAGAGGTCGGTTGAAAAGGAAGTATCCAATGGAATGAAGACATCGGGCGTAATGCCGCCGCCGCCGTACACAATGCGGCCATAGCCAGTGTAAAACTTAGTGCTGTCTGCCAATTTTCCCTTTGAAGCGTCTGATAACTCCCCGTTTTTCAAACGCCGTTCGGCGTCATGGGAATAGTCGTTGTCGTGCTTGTAATCGCGCTGGATGCAGCGGCCGCTGGGGGTGTAGTACCTGGCAATGGTGAGGCGCAGGCCACCGCCATTGCTGAGTGGATACTGTTCCTGCACCAATCCCTTGCCATAAGAACGCCGACCGATTACCCAGCCTCGATCCCAGTCCTGAATAGCGCCTGCCATGATTTCACTGGCAGAAGCCGTGCCTTCATCAATCAGCACGGCTACGTTTTGTATGTTGAAGCGGGCGCGGCCATTGCTTTTATACTCTTTTTTATCATCCGTGCGGCCTTTGGTGTACACGAGCAGTTTCCCTTCGGTAAAAATTTGGCCTAAAATTTCCGTTGCTTCTTCCAGGTATCCTCCTGGGTTGCCACGCAGGTCGATCACAAGGTTTTGAAGCCCATGTTCTTCTACCAGCGGGCCCAAACCTTCCATAAACTCTTGGTAGGTTTTATCCGTAAATTTGTTGATTTTGAGGTATCCTGTTTGTTCATCCAGCATGTACGCCACTTCTACGCTGTGCACAGGGATCAAGGCACGTTGGATGTTGAAGTAGCGCAGGTTTCCACCCCGCAGTATGCCGAGCTTGACACTGGAGCCTTTTTCGCCCCGCAATTTTTTGTATATCAGCCCATTGTCGATTTTTATCCCGGCAATCGTTGTGTCGTTGATGCTCACAATTTTATCGCCAGCCTGAATGCCCGCAGCTTCGGATGGCCCACCGGAAAGCGGCGTCACTACCTGCATGGTATCGTCGACCATTAAAAACTCAATACCCACACCCTCAAAGTCACCGCTCATATCGTCCTCCACGGCTTTTAGCTCATCGGGAGAAATGTACACAGAATGCGGGTCAAGTTTGGACAGCAAGTGGTCGAGGGTTTCATGGCGCAAGTCCTCCACGTCTACCGTATCCACGTACTTGGATTGCACGTAGCGCAGTATTTCGTCCAGGGTGCCGGCACCCTTCGTTGTGCCGCCCAGCATCCGCACATTTTGGTCGTAATGCGGCAACTGTTGCCCAATAAACATCCCGATTGCCAGCGTAACAGCGAGCATCAGCGGCAATCTTATTTCGAATTTATTCATATTCTTTACGGTAGACGGTGGACGGTAGACGGTGTACGGTTTGGACAACATTGGAGACTTTACTTTAGTTTTTGTTTTTCAACATTTTAGCCAACAAGCTCTTAGCCAACCGTGCAGGAAAACATAAGCCAAGCCCATATCTCCATGATGTGCAAACCGTCCACCGTCCACCGTCTACCGTCTACCGCACCAACTTCATTTCTTGTAACAAATACCCCGCTCCGCCAAACTTATCCACGATAAACAATACGTAGCGGGCATCCACCATGATGTTGCGGCAAATGGCAGGGTCGTAGTTCAGGTCGCTCATGGTGCCTTCCCAAACCCGGTCGAAGTTTAGGCCTACGAGGTTGCCACGGGCATCCAGGGCCGGGCTTCCGGAGTTGCCGCCGGTGGTATGGTTGGTGCCGAGGAAACAAACGGGTAAACGACCATCTTTGGTGGCATATTGGCCGTAGTCTTTGGCTTTCCACAAGTCGATGAGTTTTTTAGGCACATCGAATTCGTAATCACCGGGGACGTATTTTTCCATGACACCGTCAAGGTCGGTTTGAAACTCATATTGTATGGCATCGCGGGGACTGAAACCGCGTACTTTTCCGTAGGTCAGTCGCAAGGTGCTATTGGCATCCGGGAAAAAGCGTTTTTCTTTAAACACCACCATTTGAGCGGCCATGTACTGGCGTTGCAGCAGGTTGATTTGCGGTTGCAGCTCCTGCATTTTGGGTTGGATATTGTCTTGGTAGGCATCGTTCAGGGTTTTCCAGAACAAGTAGGCTGGATCGTTGCGCAGTGTTTCGACGACCTTGATGGGGCGTTCCGCAAACAAGGCTTTTAGCTTTTCGCGGTTGTTTATCACGCTGTTTTGGAACAAATAGGTAGCCAAACCCGCGTAGCCACCACGTTTGGCAGCTTCTGCGGTAACATAATTGCCGCCCCACTCAGGTTTGGCGTTTGCTGCAAACAATTCCATCAGCCCGGCGAAAACAGCTTCGTCTACTTCAGGGCGATAATTTTTAAAGAAATCCTCCAATGCAGGGGCAATATCCCGTTGTTTCTGGGCCATAAACGCTTCACCATTTTTATCGAATAGCTCAACGAGGCTATTCAGCGAAGCTGCCTGGGAAAGGAATTCATTGTTGCGGACACAGGCCTCAAAATAGTATTCTCTGCCTAAGGTATACGGTTCAATATTGCTGTATAGCTCCCGCAGGCGCGGCAGCAAATTGCCGTATTTGTACTTGAAATCAGGGTTTAGCTCCACACGTTTACTGAACTCAGCTTCGTATTCAGCTTTCTTTTCCAAAGCATTGTAGGTTTTTAAGCCCTGAATTTCGCCGATCCATTTTTTCCAACCATTGGCAATGCTGGCGTAGCGGGAAATGTAAGCGATTTTCACACTGGGGTCTTTGCGCATGAAACCATCCATGATTTTCAGGGCACGGTCGCGGACAGCTACTCGGGCGGGATCCACCACTTCGGCTACTTGTTGCACCGCAGCACCAGTCAGGTATTCATCGGTACGACCAGGGAAACCATACACCATGGTAAAATCGCCTGGTTCAACGCCTTTTAAGGAGATGGGCAGGAAGTGGCGTGGCACGTAAGCAATGTTGTCGGCGGCATAATCTGCCGGGTGGCCATCTTTGTCGCTGTAAATACGAAACATGGAGAAATCGCCTGTATGTCGAGGCCATACCCAGTTGTCGGTATCGGCGCCAAACTTGCCGATGCTGCTCGGCGGCGCGCCCACAAAGCGCAGGTCGCGGAAGGTTTGCGTGATAAATAAATAATACTGATTGCCATTGTAAAACGGGCGAATCATCACCTCCTCCCATTTTTCTGTCTTGGTATTTTTCTTGATCTGCGCGAGATTCTTATCAATTTGGGATTGGCGGTCGCGTTCTGCCAAATTGTCCGATACGTTTTGCAGCGCCAGCGCCGTAACATCATCCATACGGATAACAAACATGGCAGTAACACCCGGCGCGGGAAGTTCCGTCTCCCGGTCTTTGGCCCAATATCCGTCTTCAATATAGTTGTGTTCCAGGCTGCTCAGCTGCTGAATGGCACCAAAGCCGCAGTGGTGGTTGGTGAGTAGCAGGCCTTCAGCGGAAATGACTTCCCCGGTGCAGCCGCCGCCAAACATACAAATTGCATCTTTTACACTGGCTTTGGCGACATTGTACAAGTCGTCAGCACTGATTTTCATGCCTTGTGCCTTCATGTCCTTTTCATTCTGTTTTTCCAGCATGGAGGGCAGCCACATACCCTGAGCGCTAAGCAAGGTAGGGGTGATGAGGAGCAGATAGACGAGTAATTTTTTCATATTCAATAATTTGTCGGCAAAAATAGGCAAACCGCGCTGCGCGGCGGCAAGGAGATAGCTTTGATGCTAAAGTTTGCGGGTATATGACCTGATTGAGGCGACAAACAGCAGGGAAACGGCCACATTAACGCAGCCCAATGACCCGAAACTTGGCACCATCGGCTCGGTTTTCAGTTTTTTCAGCATCGCGCAGCACATCGTAAGCGGCATTTCGCTTTTCTGCTTTTTCTTTTGACAGGAAAAATTCCGCGTTGTGAATGAGCAATACAATGTCTTGTTTTCCCACGACTTCCAACGAGCAAAGGCAATCAAACAAAGCATCCAGGTTTTTTCCAAAATAGTCTGGAAAGAACAATGCTTTAGAGACACGGGGGTAAAAACCGCGCAGCGTTCGCGCTTTGTTGCCGTCTATTTCAGCAACAAAGACATTGGAAGAAAAGGTAGGAAGCTTGTCAATAAGTTTCATGGTAGATTTTTAGCAGAAGAACTCATAACTCATAACTCATAACTCCTCACTCATTATTCTATTTTTTCAAAGCTCTTGTAGTGGTCTTTGGTGTACCAGGCGCTGTGGTCCGAGCCTGTAATCAGGCGTTCAGCGCCCCTGTTTTTGCCCTGCACTTTAGGCTGTACATCCCATTCCGAATATTGGATGCGTTTGTTATCGCTGGATTTGGCGGGCAGCTTTTTTTCCCGGTTCTGGAATTCCCTGCCACCGACGTAGCCCTCGGGTGCCTGCCCATTGCGGCGCACGTATTCCAGGACGTCCAATGCATATTTGGGTACGCCGTTTTGAGAGCGGGTGTCTTGTTGTTCAGCAGTTTTTCCAGGCGTAGATGGCGCTGGAATTTGTGGTGTTGCCTCTTGCCTGTTTTTTACAAACCAAATAATACCAAACAGCACGGCCAACAGAATCAGGCGTGCGATGAGGCGTTTTTGTGTGGAGGCGGTGGCCATTTATTTAATGTGATAATTAGGGAATGTGATAATGTGATAATTGGGGTATTGAGGTTATCGTTGGCGTGACCAATAAAGCTTGGCTATCTAATCTGGAAATTTTCGACTTTTCTGAGTCAAGCAAGTGGTACTGAGCGTGCCAAACTAAGCAAATCGCCCCGCTTGTCTATCTCTACAAGCGGGGCGATATAGAAATTTCACGTTTAGACTTATAACACCTTCAACAACTCTTGCTCCAGATTATCGCGTGGATCCAAGGCCACGATCTTTCCATCTTTGCCGATCAGGAATGTTTTTGGAATGGAGCGTACACCATAGACTCCCGCTGGTGCAGAGTCCCAAAATTTAAGATCGCTCACGTGGTTGTCCCATACCAGTCCATCTTGTTTGATGGCTTCGATCCATTTGTCTTTGCCATCGGGGCGGTCGAGCGATACGCTGAACACTTCAAATCCTTTAGACTTGTATTTTTTGTATACCTCCACCACGTGCGGGTTTGCACGGCGGCAAGGGCCACACCAGGATGCCCAAAAATCGAGCAATACCACCTTTCCGCGCAGGTCAGACAAGGAGCGTGTTTTTCCATTTGGGCTAGGCAAGCTGATATCGGGCGCCAACATCCCAATCTGGATGGGGCCGCTGTTTGGCTCGGCTCCAGGTTGTGGTTGCGTCAATTGTTGTTGCAATTGAACGATCAAATTGCTGAAATCAGACGCGTATTTGGTGCCGGGCATCGCTGCTGCAAGCTCCTTTTCCCGGGCTTTAAACTCATCCATAAACTGGCCTGCACCCTGTCCCAACAATTGAGTGGTAAGGAATGCCCGCATCAAGGGCGTACAGCCTTTTTGGACTGCGGCTTTCGCTTCCTCGGCACTTTTGAGCTGGTTTTGAATCAGGCCTTTGATGAGGTTTGCGTAGCAGGTAAATGATTCTGAACCTGTTACGGCTACATCCATACGGTCTATTGTGTTGAGATCGCCTTTGATGTCGACTACGGTTTCTTTGCCGTCAAGGATGAAGTACAACTTTTTTGCACCGATGCTGAGGCTGTAAAGTCCTTCGTCGAACGGTTTTTCCAGTTTGATTTCAAACTTGCCATTGGCATCACAAGTACCTTTGCCCAGCGCTACAGTGGAGCGGTCGAAATGCGCCTGATCGAGGGAAACTTGCAAGTTCGCCGCATTGGAAATGGTGCCTTTAATGGCATGTGATTGGCCGTTGCAGGCAAAAAAGATGGCAAAAGCCGGGAGAAAAAGGGTGAAAAATGAGTTTATTTTTTTCATGGGCAATTTTTTCATTAGAAAATTCAAAGTGAATAATTTTATTGACGGTGAAGGGCTTATGTGGATTTAACGAAACAAAGTTACGCCATTATCCGCTCCAAAACCATCTCATGCGTCCTTTTCCAGTCGTCCACCGATCCCCAGCTTTCTCCATCTACGACGATCAAATTCTTGCTGACCATGCCAATGGATTCATAAGCAGCGTTTTCGGCAATCAGGAAACGTTCAAAATCTTCACTTTGTTCTGCTGATACCGAAACCATAATCCGGCTTTGTGCTTCGCCAAACAACCAGGCGTCCTTGCGCATGGTGACATTGGAGCTGATATCAAAGCCGAAGCCTCGGGGCATGGCGCTTTCCACTAGGTTGGCAAGAATGCCGCCATCGGACACATCGTGCACGGATTGTACGAGCTTTTGCTGGATGATCTTTTTCACCAATTGTTGGACGGTATATTCGGTTTCAAGGTCGAAATGCGGGCAAGGGCTGTATTCTAAACCCAAGTTGTTGCGCAGGTATTCGCTGCTGCCCAGGTCTTCCCGACTCGTGCCGATCATGTAAATCATATCGCCTGGATTCTTAAAATCAAGGGTCATCATGTTGTCCAGGTTTTCGAGCAAGCCCAACATGCCGATGGTTGGGGTAGGGTAGACGGGTGTTGCGACACCGTTTTTGGTGTATTGGTTGTAAAAACTCACGTTGCCGCCCGTCACAGGTGTTTCAAATTTGCGGCAGGCTTCTCCCATGCCCCTGATCGCTTCGGCAAACTGGTAGTACACTTCCGGGTTGTAGGGGTTGCCGAAATTGAGGCAATTGGTGATCGCTACGGGTTCGCCGCCGGCACACACGATGTTGCGTGCCGCTTCAGCTACTGCGATCATGGCACCTTTGTACGGATCGGCGTAGACGTAGGCGGAGTTGCAATCCGTGGTGAGTACCAGGGCTTTTTGGGTGCCTTTTACGTACACCACGGCGGCGTCGCTGGGGCGGTTGGTGGTCATGGTTCCGGTGCGCACCATCGAATCATATTGTTGGGTGATCCAGTTTTTGGATGCGAGATTGGGTGAATTCCAGAGTTTTTTTGCCGCCATGCGGTAGTTGGGTGGCGGGGCGATGTGGGCCAGTTTGAATTTTCCTATTTCTACGAAATAAGCCGGAGCGCTTTGATCGCGCACGTATACGGGTGCGCCGCCGCCCAGCACCAGCGGGTCGGCGGGCACATCGGCCACCAATTTTCCTTCGTAATGGTATTCCAGGCGGTCTTCCGGGATGGTAACGCCAATTTCGGCACAGGGTAAATCCCATTTGTCGAACACAGCCTTGATTTCGGCTTCGCGGCCGGGCTTTACCACGATCAACATACGTTCCTGACTTTCGGAGAGCAGGATTTCCCAGTCTTTCATGTTGGCTTGGCGCACGGGTACTTTGGAGAGGTCGATGCGCATGCCGCAGCCCGCTTTGGCCGACATTTCCGACGTTGAGCAAGTGATGCCCGCTGCGCCCATGTCCTGCATACCGACGAGGGCTCCTGTCTGGATGGCTTCGAGGCTGGCTTCCAGGAGCAGTTTTTCTTGAAATGGGTCGCCTACTTGTACAGCAGGCAGGTCTTCATGCGAATCTTCTGAAAGATCGGCGGAGGCGAATGTAGCGCCATGGATGCCGTCTTTACCGGTGGCCGAACCAACAATAAACACGGGATTGCCAGGGCCGCCAGCCGTGGCGCTCACGGTTTCACCCGCCTTAACGATGCCAGCAGACATGGCGTTCACCAAAATATCGTGGTTGTAGCAAGGCATAAAATATACTTCGCCGCCCACGGTAGGCACGCCAAAGGCGTTGCCGTAATCGCCAATACCTTTTACCACACCGGCAATGAGTTGCTTCATGCGCGAATTGTCGGGCATGCCGAAACGCAGGGAATTGAGGGCCGCAATCGGCCGTGCACCCATGGTGAAAATATCGCGGTGGATGCCGCCAACCCCGGTAGCCGCGCCTTGGTACGGCTCGATGGCGGAAGGGTGATTGTGGCTTTCTATTTTGAACACGCAGCCGAGGTCGTCGCCGATGTCGACGAGGCCGGCGTTTTCTTCTCCTGCGCCCACGAGCAGGCGTGCGCCTTCGCGCGGCAGGGTTTTGAGTTGCAGGATGCTGTTTTTATAAGAACAGTGCTCACTCCACATAACCGAGAAAATGCTGAGCTCGGTAAAATTGGGCAAGCGGCCCAGGAGTTCTTTGATTTTTTCAAATTCGTCGGCGGTAAGGCCCAGGTTTTTGGCAATTTCTACAGTCGGCTCCATGCGATGCGTGTCGTGTTTGTATTGTGAGAGGAAGAAACGTATGTTTCGCGGCGCAAAAGTAGAGAGAGTTGGGGAGAAAAGTGGTGGAATTTGGTTTACCTTTCGACTTAGTGATTTTCACCACGGCAATGCTGCGTGTGGCTAAAATTGAGAGAATGTCCAATGTCCAACAAGGAATGTCCAATGTCCAAGAGGGCGGAGCGTGTGGTCACATCATATCGTAAGCCAAACGCAACGCGCGCTCGTTAGGGTCTGCGGCCCGTTGCGTTGTTCCGTTTTCTTCGTTCAAGTCAGAGACTTGCAAAAGCTCGTTTCGGGTCGCAGACCCTAACGAGCGCGCGTTGCTTTTGGGGTTGGTGGGGGGAGCTATTGCTTGTGGAACACTTATTGCAAGCGGCGAGAAGACAACGTGAGGCGAAAATGGCGCTGGGAAGGAGTGGTGTGGCAGAGCGTTCAATTTTGGGGGTTACCGTTTATTCAGATTTTTTCAAGGGTTTCTACTTTGCCCTCCAAGTGGGCAAGACGATGCATCATCTCCTCTTGTTTTTCGTGGGAATTTCCTGAATAATGGTTGTTGTCGCCTTCCTGATTATTGTTGAAGCTGTTGAAAACAGGGCGCTCTCCCAGCGACATCATCATAATGTTCAGGAATTTCCAAAGCCTTGGCTGCCGCCTTCATTTAAAGGCGGGTCATTTCACGTTCCCCAAACTCATTCTTAAGGTAGGTGCGTTCTGACTGGCCGATCTGCTGCGGCGAAAGACCGCGTAATTCGCGGAGTTTACGTAGGTTGTAGCCAAAGTCTCTCATTTTTGTGTTCTATTTTCGGGGCGAGTTAAGCCAAGTTTCCAAAAGTTGCTACACAAATGAAGAATGTTGCCTAGATAATGCAGGTTTCTGCAAGAGGGGGGAGGGTAGAATTCGAATCTTGCTGCAATGACTTTGCTATTAGCAAAGAATTCCGTGATTTAGTAGTTGCAGGCACAGCCTGGCATACTATCTCAGGGAATAGGCGGGCACTTTACACCATTGCACTTAATACGACAGCAGGGAGCACCTCTCCTACATTTCCTATTCCAACATCTAGTTCAAACGGAAATGGAATAGAAGGCGGCAGTGTGATGGTTTATTATTGGGAACCTTGTATGACTGGGTGTGAGTCACCATTGCCAGGCTGTGGAATTTTTTCCTTTAGGCCGACTTACACTGGTACCGCCAGTACCGCGAAAGCAAATGTCACAACTCCTGTATTTTTGATGCATTCAGAAACAAAATGCGAAACCAGCAGTGGGTTTTTGTGTGCCCCGTAACCTCCCTTCCTTTTGTGGAGGATAGGCTCATTATTTCTATGGACGTGAAACATGGACAACCCCAACACTCTTTTTTACACCTTACTTGCAAATGCTTCTCACTCACTTGCTCAAAAATTAAATAAATCATGAAAAAAACATTGATTTTTGCACTTCTTATTGCTTTGTTGGGATGTTCCAAAGAAAATCCCGCACAAAAATTTATTGAGGACATTCTTTTATCTCAACGCGACCAGATGCCCTCTGAGATTCAAATTCTTGAATTATTACAGTTGCCAACTGATGGTTATGCCTCAATAACATCATACGCAACGCTTTCCACACAGCCTTTTAGGGGTCCAGAAGTAATGATTCGGGGTTTTGGATATAGTAAAGGGGGTACCTCAAGTGACTTTGGCCCTTTGGCGTTTAGCTCTATCATCACGAGTACTATAAGTGGAACAAATTTCGACTATCTTACAATTGGGGCATCAGGCTCAAAGGATTTGTATGGTACAGTTACGCCCGTCTCATTGGCTGGCAAAGACGGGCTGCCAGGTTTTAGTAGTAATTTTTATATCCCTAAAATGATGACTATAACAAGCCCCTCTTTTTCAAACAATTCTATAATTTCTCAAGGAACAACAATCAGTTGGGAAGCAGACAGCAACAATACCTTTGGAGTAGGCATTGCAATTCGTTATAACCCAAATGCATTTGAAAACTATGACCTAAATCAAAGCGGGAGTACTGTAATTAACCTTGTTCGTGTTGAAGATACAGGAAACTATACAATTACGGCCAATGACCTTGTTGGGATTCCTTCCGGTGCGCACTTAATGTTTGGGATAGGGAGAGGAAACTACCAACGAGTTTCTATGCAAAATGACTACCATTTTGGGTTAATAGCATATTCAGTAGTCACGCATCCATTTAGAAAGCAATAATCTACTTTTTAAATCAAATTGTAAAAACTAAAGGGGACAAAGATACTGCCACAAGCATTTTTGCCCCCTTTTTGTCATGAAAAATTAAAAATTGATGTACCCAGATGTCTCATATTTGCTACAGGACATTATCGGTATTACTCCTGATAATTTGACCGCTATTTTTAAAACCTACGGAATTTTTCTTTTTTTAGGAATATATATAGCGTCTAAAATCTTTGAAAAAGAAACGAAAAGAAAATTGGGGTTTTTAATTGAGGAAGGGCCAAGAAAAGCCTTACCACCTAATTTCAGAAACAACATCCTTTTCATTGTTGCAGTAGCTGGTATCGTTGGCTCCAAGATAATAGTCTTGATCGAAGAATACGAGGTTTTTTATAATAACGATATTATTGATGCAATTTTCAGGAAGATAGGCATCTCATTTTATGGTGGGCTAATAGGGGCTGCAATTGCCCTAATCTTTTACATTAAAAAGGCAAAAATGAATATTTTGCCCGCCTTAGATGCTACAGCCCCAGCTATTCTAATCGGATATTCATTGGGGCGGCTGGGGTGTCATTTCAGCGGGGATGGAGATTGGGGGATTGCATCAGGGGTTCAGCCAAATTGGTGGCTCTTACCAGATTGGATGTGGTCATATAACTACCCTCATAATGTTGCGAATAGAGGAAGTTGGATTGAAAACTGCGATTTTAATTATTGCAAAGTTTTGGACATTGCAGTTTTTCCAACTTCAGCATATGAGTCAATTATCTGCCTATTTATTTTTATTTTTATTATTTTTATCAACAAAATTTGGATTGCTTTACCTGGTACGGTTTTTTCAATTTACTTAATTTTGAGTAGCATAGAGCGTTTTTTTAATGAGTTTATTAGGATTAATAAAAAGCATGATTTTTTTGGAGTCGTCCTTAGTCAGGCTCAATTCATCTCGATAATACTAGTTTTACTGGCTTTTGGTTTACTCTTAATTCTTTACAGGCATAAGATCATGAAGGGCTTGTGGTTTTTATTTAACAAATAAGGGCCCAATGTGACTACAGAAATAAAATTTGCGGACTTGTCTAAACCAAAGCTACGGCGCTTTGCAGCCCAATCATTACCTGCACGTATGCCCAGCAAAATGACATTGGTGTCTAACAAATAATGTTTCATGCAGAAAGTTGGGCTAGCAGTTCTTCAGTACTTTGTGGAATATCCATTGCATCCCCTATTTCTTTTACTTTCTTCCAATCAGTTCGTACATATCCACTTTCCTGAATCAGGTCTTCTGCTGTAACCTCGCCCTTGCGCATTGGTTTTACGGCCTTGAACAATGGGCTGTCATGAGGTAATCCATCTAAAAAGGATTCTGATGCATTGCCGAACTCAGATTTAGCTTTAGTTACCTTTTCAATTTCCACATAGCTGAGCGTTTGCAAGTAGGCCAAAAAGGCTTGCAGATATTTATCGTCGATGTTGATTCTGATTTCGGACATGGTATTGTTCTAATAATTACAGAACAAAATTAAGCAATTTCTATGAAAACTTAGGGTAGTTTCTGTGACTTGACAGTTTAGCGCCGTGTTTTTTCGTTCAAGTCAGAGACTTGCAAAAGCTCGTTTCGGGTCGCAGACCCTAACGAGCGCGCGTTGCTTTTGGCGTTTGTGGGGTAGGTGGTGGTTGGTGAACACTTCTTGCGAGCGGGCCATTCATCGCATTTATTCCTTCATCAAATAGCCGCAAAAATAGTTTTTGGGATAATCCTCTTTGTTGTACCCGACAGGAAGCGCTCGTTTTTCTATTACACTTTGCTCACGGAGCCTAAGTAAATTAAAGCCAAATCGTTTTGTGTCAATGCCATCCAGGCTGCTAAATTCCTCAAAACTGTCTCCGCGATATGAAGGCCAGGCGAGGCGAAATTGCTATTGAAATTCAAGGTAGTTTATCCGTGCTGAGCTAAGTACGTGAGCCTGAAGGCTCTCGTCCAGACCGCGTGAACGCGGTGCTACCAGCGCTTCGTGGGCGCATTCGTATTGTAGCTTGCGCCGTTTTGGTATATACCAGATATGATGCTTCCACAACGTGCCATTCCTTGCTCAACAAAAGAACCAACGCACCCACGGAGCCCCGGTAGCACTGCGTTCACGCGGTCCAGATAGGAGCCTTCAGGCTCACGAAACAAAAAAAGCACCTTGAAAACCCAACCTCCCGCCCCATCCCTGCGTGTTCCCTTAAAATTTTAACCGATATGAATAAAATCAACCAATTCCTGCTTGTGGGATTTATCGCCCTGCTTTCAACTACTCAACTGAACGCCCAACAATTCTTCTTTTCCGCAGAACTGCCGACAACCTGCGGGGCTTCCGATGGAATCATCACCATCGTGCCGACCCGTGGCGTGCCACCATTTAGTTATGCATGGAGCACCGGTGCCACCACCCTCAGCCTGCGCAACATTCCCAAAGGAACCTATGCTGCCACCCTTACCGATGCCTCCGGAGCAACGGTGGTGCATTCCTATATTTTAAACAGCAAGGAGTTTGACCTAAACCTGAGCAGTGCTTTGCCTGCCAGTTTTTGCAACCCCAATTCCGGCAAGCTAACTGTTGACCCAATTGGCGGCAATGCGCCCTTTTCTTATACCTGGAGCAATGGACAAACCGGGGCAACAGCACAAAACCTGGTATTTGGTACCTACAGCGTAACCGTGCTGGACGCTTCGGGATGTACCGCCGCTGGGGAATACAATGTTGGCCATGCACATTCCAACTATTTCCCAAATGCTTCGATATTTAATACGGATGAACCTGATTGTGTGAATACCAATAGTGGTTTCCTCAGTGCCGTGCTGCAGTACAGCGGTTACCTGCCTTATTCCTATCAATGGAATACGGGAGCTACTAGTCAAACAATCAACAACCTTGCTCAAGGCACTTACAGCGTTACTGTTACCGACGCATTGGGTTGCACTGCTGCCGCCGTTACACAGTTGAAAAACAAAACAACCATGACTGGCAGCGTTGTATGTACAGGCAACAATACCGGGACAGTAAGTGCGCTTTTGGTAAATGCGACAGCACCGGTGTCATATTCCTGGAGCAATGGTTCATCGGGACCATCGCTAAGCAGCCTTTCCGGGGGCAGTTATGGGGTCACCGCTACCGATGCCAATGGTTGCAACTCAACTGGGGCTGCGGTGGTGTCTATTCCAACATTGACTTTGATCAACCAGTCTTCAAAATGCTTTAGCGGCAACAATGGTATTGGTTATGTATTTACAAACAATGATTCAGCCAGCAGTTATTTATGGGACAACGGGGAAACGAACGCCTGGAACCCAACCTTAAGCGTCGGGACGCATTCCATTACCGTTACCACGGCCTTAGGCTGTGTGCTGAATGGCACCCTGAATATCACCCAACCTGTTGCGCCTGGGATGGTTATTAGCAGCGCTCCCACAGATGCTGATTGCACCAACAACCAGGGTGGGGCTATGAACATCTCCGTTTCAGGGGGCATTCCGCCGTACAACTATGCTGTTTATGGCCAGAATGGTTTTATTTCCTCAGATCCTGCAAGTCTGCAAAATATAAAAGCGGGCGACTATAATGTTTATGTAAACTCCAGCAATAATGCTTGCAGTGTAAGTGAAACCATATCCATTCCGGAAGTCAACGGCTTTGAGCCAAGATTGGTGGTTAACACTATCGATTGCCTGACCGGGTTTGGCTCTGCTGCCATTATTAATGTGGCCATGCCAGCCTCAAACTATACCTGGAGCCATGGCCCAAGCACACCTGCGCTTTTTGACTTGACAGAAGGGTCGTACAAGGTCACGGTTACGGGTGCGGGCTCTTGCCTCAAGTATTTCCA
>Ga0105044_10008310_pt1 | contig 14249 bp, 16 predicted proteins | sample MAT01_FD_78092 | JGI IMG/M metagenome (GOLD analysis project Ga0105044, IMG submission 78092) | Freshwater microbial communities from Lake Fryxell liftoff mats and glacier meltwater in Antarctica - MAT-01 | ecosystem: Environmental > Aquatic > Freshwater > Ice > Liftoff microbial mat | place...
CAGAATCTCTTTACGCAGAAAGATATTGATTTTCAAGTTGATTTTCAGATAAAGCCCGATTGTCTTCGAAGAAAAACGCTATGACAGACCTACATATGCATTCCAGAAAGTTTTCCCCGCTCATGCTCACGCTTATTTTGCTCGCATCTATGGCGGTTATTGGTTGGTTTGGTATACGATTGTTTCATGCCCTGATCATAGAAAAGGCTGATGCTATCCAAGAGTACTATGCAACTCGTGAGAACCGCGAGCGACAGATAGAGAGACTCCCTGAGCTTGAGAAACAATTTCAAAGCATTACTGAGAACAAGGAGGTGCTCGCTATTCTTCTCTCCGAAGAACGCATTGTTGATTTTGTGCAGACGCTCGAGAAGTTGGCTCAAGAAACTGGCACCCACGTCACTATTCGAGCGAAGAACACTGACATTATCGAAGAGAAAAAACCAAGCAAAGCGGTCGTGAAAAAAAGTGAAGAGGAGTCTTCTAGTGATACAAAAAAAATAAATGAGGCCACCACTATCCTCGATACGGTACCATTTAACCGGTTTCTCCATGTAGAGGTAGTCGTCAAGGGAGAGTACCGCACCATTGTTTCTTTTCTTCACAAGATGGAGTCTCTCTCCCTTGGTATTGATGTGATCGGTATGTCAATAAAAGAAAGAGAAGCGGAAGAGGGTGGCGTTGTACGGCCTAGTCCTGGTCGCAACCCCTTTCTCATCTTTGCTGGGGACGAAGGCGCAAGCGTGACCACTGATCAATCAGAAGAAGTCTACCCCGGTACTCTTGAAGCGTCGTTTGATACCCTTGTTTACCTTAAAAGCAAATAAGTATGGTGCGTGTTTCTCTCAAAAAATTTGGAAAAATATTTTCTCTCAGGAGCCTGATGTTTTTTTGGTATCAGCACTATAAGAGCATGTTTTTTGCAGGGTTCCTCATCGTGCTTGGCTTTGGCGGATATTTCTGGTACGACACCCTGTATCGTCACGGGTGGTCAGCTGAGGAGAAGAAGACATTTATTGAGAAGACTTTCAAGGAAACAGTCTTTCAGGAAAAGGAATTTCACCTTCTTGTGAAAAGCCTAGAAGAACGAAAAGAGCGCCTTGATCAGTTGCCGACCCTTTCTCGTGACATCTTTACTGGTCGGCCGTTTTGATTGGTGCGCTCATTTTTTTCGGATTGACATGACATCTTTTTTGGGGTAGAGTATTGTGATATGATACCACTTTCCCGAAAAGAACAATTTCAAACGCTTTTCCCAGATGCCCCGAGCTTTCGGTTGACCCAGATGGAAGAAGCGCTCTTTTCTTCGCTCATTGAAAGCTTTGAGGAGATTTCCAATATGCCTCTGACCATGAGAGAGGTGCTTTCGGAGAAACTCTCGTGGCTCGCTGTCAAAGAAGTACAGATTCTTGAAAGTGCAAAAAAAGATACCTATAAGGGCGTGGTAGAAGTCGCAGGAGGTAAACGGGTCGAGACGGTACTTATGAAAAACGCCCGAGGCGCCTTTACGGTCTGCGTGTCTTCGCAAGTGGGCTGTGCTATGGCCTGTACGTTTTGTGCCACCGGAACGATGGGCTTTACTCGCAACTTAACTGCCGATGAAATCGTGGATCAGGTACGGTTTTGGAATATCTATATTAAAAAAAATAAGGAAAAGTTTTTTGAAGGAGCTCGCATTTCAAATGTCGTGTTCATGGGTATGGGGGAGCCACTCGCAAACTATGATCATGTCAAGGAGTCGCTTCGCCTCCTCCTCGCTTATACCGATATCGGCATGACGAGGATTACTGTCTCAACTGTCGGACTCCTTCCGATGCTTCGGAAGTGTCTCGATGATCCACTGTGGCCAGCTGTACGTTTGGCGGTGTCGCTACATAGTGCGGACCCAAAGACACGTAAAGAAATGATGCCAAGCTCGTACGATAGCTTTCTCGAGGGCCTCGTTCAATGGACAGAGGATTATTTTGCGAAGTTTGAAAGTAGGCGTCGGCACCTTACTTTCGAGTATGTGATGCTAGGCGACATAAACGACACTGCTCACCATGCCGAAGCGCTCATTCATTTTGCGAGACGGGTTGGGAAGGTGCGTATCAATCTCATCCCTTACAACTTTACTGGTTCCGTGTATCATGACAGTCTCCCAGGAGATTTCGAGCGTTTTCAGAAGCAATTGGAAGAAGCGGGGGTGATTGTGACCAGGCGTCGCACTATGGGGGATGATATCGCCGCCGCCTGCGGCCAGCTCATTGTCGAAAAAAATATGACCGCCTAGTTATGCCAGAAACCTTTTTTCTCAAAACATTTGGTTGCCAGCAAAATGTGGCTGATTCAGAGCGGATTGAAAGCTTTTATCGTTCGCGTGGCTTTGCACCGGCCTTGGTCATGGAAGAGGCTGATATCTTGGTCATGAATACCTGTGTTATCAGGGACAAGGCCGAGGAACGGGTGTACGGTCTGGTACGGAGCCTCAGTGAACGGCTCGGTGAAAAGACGCCGCGCATCGTCGTGACAGGGTGCCTGATCGGCGCAGCATCTCGTGAACCTTCAGGCAAACTGATGAAGCGACTGAGGCGACGCTTGCCAGAGGCTGAGTTTCTGCCACTAGAAGAAGTGGGTTTTGAGCATGCGCCAGTGCGCGCCAAAGGCAGCATGGCCTCTATCGTGATTTCTAATGGCTGCAACAATTATTGTGCTTTTTGTATCGTGCCGTTTTCCCGAGGTAAGGAACGCTCGCGGAACTTCTTTGATATTTTGGAAGAAGCGAAACGCGTCGTGGCAGATGGATACCAAGAGATCACCCTTCTTGGTCAAAACGTCAACTCCTACGGAGCGGATTTTTTGCAGGATAAACTCAAAGAGGGTGAGGCCTATGTCCTTCCTGACGGCAAGAAAGTCACACCTGTGATGGTCAAGCACTTGGGTCGTCATCGTATCCCGACCTTGTTTCCGTTTCTACTCGAGGCAGTCGCCGCTCTTCCTGGGTTACAAAAAGTGAGTTTCATTTCTTCTAACCCTTGGGATTTTTCCGACGAACTGATTGATGTCATGGCGCGCTATCCTGCTGTCGATCGGACACTTCATCTGCCAGTCCAGTCGGGGAGTGATGTCATTTTGAAAAAGATGAATCGCTGGTACACGAGAGACGAGTACTTGGCGCTCATTGATCGCATTTTAAATAAAATTCCGGATATCTCTTTTACGACCGATATCATCGTGGGGTTTCCAGGTGAAAGCCGTGCTGATTTTGAAGATTCAATTGATCTGGTGAAACGCGTAGGATTTTCCAAAACCTTCATTGCCTGGTATTCACCGAGGCCCGGCACGAGCGCGACCAAAGGCATGGTTGATGATATCTCAATCGTCGAAAAGAAGCATCGCTTTGCTGAGCTGGACGCCATTTCTTATAAGGGAAAAAAACATAAAAAGGCTCTAAATAAGGGAAATTAACACTTTACCCATTGACAAGAGCTACCTTTGGGTGTATAATAAATTTACCGTTACGAAGACTCAATTTTTTGTGACGACTCACCAGTTCGTTTCATCAACTGTACTTTTAGGAGGTCCCATGAGTCATGAATTCTCCTGGTGGCAGGTGTTGGCGGCCTCTGCAGTCGTCTTCGTTATCTTGCTTGCAGACGACTTATGGCCATTGATTCGTCGGGACTGGATTGCCAGTCGGACCGATTCTCTTCTTCCATTCCCCTTTCTCCGGCGTTTATTCTCTGGTAGGGGGAAGCATTGATGATGTACCAACGCACGCCCTTTCTCCATTGGCGTAGGATGGATGACATCCCGCCATCGCCGAAGAAGGGGCCTACCATCGTGTGGTGGTTTACCGGCTACCTGGCAGTGGCTGTCGTTCTTCTGGCAATTGCCGTTGACCAGTACATCCCGTTCTTGTGACTGGTGAGGCAGCGTCCTCGCCATCCCCGGCCACCATGCTTTCGAGCAGGTGGCCTTTTACTTTTTCGTCCCTCCTTGCTAGTATGTAAGAAGAGTAAACAACAAAGGGGCGACAATTGATATTGATATGAAGAAACCAACAAAAATATTTTCCTGGAATGTCAACGGGATTCGAGCGGTCCATAATAAAGGACTGTTTTTGCCGTTTATTGAAAAGTATCAGCCCGATATCCTCTGTCTGCAAGAAACCAAAGCCATGCAGGGGCAAGCAGAAATCGATCTGCCAGAATATAAAGAATATTGGCATGCAGCTGAACGCAAGGGCTACTCTGGGACAGCGATTTTTACCAAGACCGAGCCGCTCTCGGTACAGAATGGTTTTTCCCAAAAACTGATCAAGCGTTTTCAGGTCACTCCAGATGCCTATGGCGACCCAACCACTGAAGGACGAGTCATCAGTGCCGAATTTAAAGACTTTTATCTAGTAACGGTCTATACGCCAAATGCCAAGGAAGACCTGAGTCGTGTGCCGCTCAGAGCCAAACAGTGGGACCCAGTTTTTTTGGCACATTGCCAAGAGCTAGAAAAAAAGAAGCCGGTGATTTTCTGCGGAGACTTAAATGTCGCTCATACCGAAGATGACCTCGCCAACCCCAAGGGCAATATCGGCAAGCATGGCTTTACCGATGAAGAGCGACAGGGATTTAAGAATTTTATAGACGCTGGCTTTGTCGATACCTTTCGCCTCTTTCACAAGGGGAATGGCCACTACTCTTGGTGGTCGCACTTTGCCAAATCCCGTGAGCACAATGTGGGCTGGCGTATTGATTATTTTCTGTTGAGTCCTCTTCTCAAGTCTCGGGTACAGGATGCTTTTATACTCCCCGAAGTCCTGGGCTCAGACCACTGTCCAGTCGGTATTGTCCTTCACTAATATGTCACCACACGTGCCACTGGCGGAACGGATGCGCCCGAAACGATTGGAAGATTTCTTAGGGCAGGAAAAGATTTTTGGCACAGGATCATTTTTATCCGAAGCGATCTTAGCTGATCGGGTACCGTCACTTATTTTGTGGGGACCGCCTGGGAGTGGAAAAACGACGCTCGCACTCCTTATTGCAGAAAAGACACGGGCGGAGTTCAGTCAGCTATCGGCGGTCGGGAGCGGTGTTAAGGATTTGCGTGCAATCTTTGCTTTGGCCGAAGACAATACAAGGCAGGGAAAGAAGACGCTCCTTTTTGTAGATGAGATTCATCGTTTTAATAAGTCGCAGCAGGATAGCTTGCTCCCACATGTCGAACAGGGGACGATTATTTTTATTGGGGCCACGACAGAAAACCCAAGCTTTGAAGTGAATGCGGCGCTGCTCTCTCGAGCGCGGATGTTGGTCCTTGAGAAGCATGATGAGAAGACGCTCGTACAGTTGCAGGAGCGTGTCCTGCTCAAAAGCGAGTTCTACTTCGGAAAAAAGGTCACGGCGGAAAAGGAAGCACTCTTTTTTATTGCGAGCGTTTCTGGTGGTGATGCTCGTATGACTCTGAATACTCTAGAAGCCGTTGCTTTGAAGCAGGAGCGCATTGATGTGCTTGGAGTGGAAGCTGTAGTCAAGCGTTCGCACCTCCTGTATGACAAGGGCGGTGAAGAACACTATAATATCATCTCGGCCCTCCATAAGTCGCTCCGAGGGAGTGACGCCGATGCATCGCTTTATTATCTCGCACGGATGCTCGAGGCGGGTGAAGATCCGCTCTATGTAGCGAGGCGTTTGGTGCGCTTTGCTTCAGAAGATATCGGGATCGCCAACTCATTCGCACTTCCGCAAGCTGTAGCAGCATTTCAGGCCTGCCATATGCTTGGGATGCCTGAATGTGAAGTACATCTAGCTCAACTGGTTGCTTATCTGGCGCTTTCAAAAAAATCGAATGCTTTGTACGTGGCGTATGGCAAGGCCAAAGATGATGTCCACGCCTATCCAAATGAGCCAGTACCGCTTCATCTGCGTAACGCCCCGACTAAGCTTATGAGGGAGCTCGAGTACGGCAAAGACTACAAGTATACGCCAGACTTCAAAAATGCCGAAGAGGCCAAGCAAGAATATTTCCCTAAACGACTAACGGGAAGAAAGTATTTTTCGTAGTAACTTGGGTTATAAGTTCTAGAGGGTAATATATGTGAGTGAGATTCTGTGTTAGAATACACCCTCACTTGCTCATTTGTTAATAAAAAAATATGTTTCCTAAGCTCGGCATAAAGGCAAAAAATTTTACTCTCCCAGACCAGGCAGGAAATATGCATAGTCTTAAGGATTATGCAGGTAGGTGGGTGGTGCTTTACTTTTATCCAAAGGACGATACACCCGGCTGTACTGTCGAGGCCTGCCAATTTCGTGATAATTTTCCCAAGTTTAAACGTTCTCTAGCCGTCGTACTGGGAGTCAGTGTCGATGCAGTGAAAAAACATGCCAAGTTCGCGACTAAGTATAAGCTCCCATTCACTTTACTTGCTGACGAGGAAAAGAAAGTGGTGGAACTCTATGGTGTCTGGGCCAAGAAGAAATTCATGAGACGAGAATACACGGGTATCCTTCGAACGTCATTTCTCATAAGCCCCGAAGGCAAGGTTGCCAAGGTGTACGAGAATGTGAAACCGGACGGACATGCGGAAGAAGTTTTGAAAGATATAAAGGAGTTAAGTAAGAACTAGAGCACTTTATTTTCGGGAGAAAATCCGCCCGAACAACCTTTTCAGGAGCCACTCGTTTTCCCGGCGTGGAAACTCACTCTGTTGAAAGTCACATTCTTTCGCCTTTGGCGGAAACCGTGCCCGCGCTGACTTTCAAACGCTCCTGAAAAAATTCTCGGTCATATTTCTTCAAAGATATACAGGTAATGAATAAGTATTGCAAACAAGTATGATTCTCAAAACAGTATCAGGAGAAAAAGAGGGAAAAGGAGCACTTCGTGTGCGCTTGGCAAAAGAGGACAAGGACGGAGTAGTGGAAGTGGAGGGTGGGATAAATACACTAGTGCTCGTCATTGGCGAACAGAAAGAAATGACAAGACGCAAACTTATGCTTCTCGCCAGGCGAGTCGTACGAGAGGCGCTCGCCAAGAAGTATGAATCTATCGTTCTTGATTGGAAAATGTTTCAGTTTCCGCATTTGAAAATAACACCGGCGGATCTCGGAGAGCTTCTCGTCACGAACTTTATTATGGCAGAATTTTCTTTTCATGAGTTTTTGACAGCGCCAAAGAATGGATTCCCGAAAATAAAGACGTTGTTTTTCCAGAGTGCTGATAATAAGGAGGTACGGGCTGCCGTAGCTCGAGGGAAAATTATCGGCGAAGAAGTCAATCGATCGCGCCATATTGCCACCATGCCGGGTGGCGAGATGACCCCAGAGATACTGGTTCGCCATGCGAAGGCTTCGGTCAAGGGTCTCCCGGTCACGGTCAGAGTGCTCGACGAAAAAAAAATGACAAAGCTCGGCATGAGCGGAGTTCTTTCAGTTGGCAAGGGTTCCGACGCGAAGTCGTATTTTATTATCATGGAATACTTCGGGACCAGTAAAAAACAATCACCGGTAGTTCTCATTGGTAAGGGTGTGACGTTTGATACTGGTGGCATCAATTTGAAGCCGAGTGACTCTGTCCTCGGGATGAATATGGATATGTCTGGTGGCGCGGCCGTTATCCATGCCCTGACAGCAGGAGCTCGTTTGAAACTGAAGAAAAATATTGTGGTGCTAGTACCAGCTGTTGAGAACATGATGTCGGGGTCGAGTTATCGTCCAGGTGACATTATTCGTTCCATGTCGGGAAAAACTATTGAGGTGCTAAATACTGACGCCGAAGGCCGGATCATCTTAGCCGACGCCCTTCACTATGCGAAGCGTTATCACCCATCAGTAGTGGTCGATGTGGCGACACTGACTGGGGCGGCGATGGGCGCTCTTGGTGAGCGAGCGAGCGCACTCTTTACTGAGGATGAAAAATTGGAACTTCGGTTAAGACACCTGGGTGAGGAAAGCGGCGACTACGTGTGGCCACTGCCACTGTGGGACGAGTATGACGACGAAATCAAAGGGACATTTGGTGATGTGGCCAACCTGGGTCGGACACGCTATGGTGGCGCCATTACCGCCGCTGTTTTCCTTAAACAATTCGTCGATAATACCTATCCATGGGTACACCTTGATATCGCTCCGCGTATGACCACGCTTCCTGACGAATTTCTCTCCAAAGGATCAGCTGGCGCCCCAGTGCGGTTATTGGTAAAATTACTACAAGCAGACAATCTTTTGTTGAAAAAGTAGTCTATGTCTCATTATTTACCCGTAGATGAAATACACCAAGAACTTAAACAGGCTGTGGAGGAATTTTGGCGTGCTGAAGCGGAACTCAAGAAAGAATGGCAACAGCTTGAAGCGGATATGGTGCAGGCGCTAGAACAGAAAAAGGTGGATGCAATCAAAAAGAAACTGTCCGTATGATTGATACTTCTGAAAATATCACTCCTGCTCCCGCCGAGACGGAACAAGCGCCTGAGAAGTCTGCTCTGCGGGAGCAACCCGATGATAGTTTGGTCGAGACGTTTGCTCAGTTGAAAAGCCTTCAGAAAGAATCTGTTCCAAGCCTTGAGGCGATGGCTAATGATATCGCTCTACGCTTGGGAGTAGATGCGGAACAAAGAAAAGTGGCGGAGTCTGAGGTGCAATTTTCTCTGCGAGCAGCTAACTGGGTTGAAAAAAGGACCGCTCTCAGAGAAAAATTGCAGTCTGCAGTCAGTCGGGCACTTTTGCCGGTGGTGACGGCGCTGACGATCACTGCTACTCCCGCGCTTGGTCAAGAAACACGCACTGATCGTCCGATGACGACTCCCGAGTCGCTTGTTGCCACATCAGAAAAGCGCGAATTGAAAAATGGAGAGGTGTTTGATCTTCACTCACCACTTGCTATCGCTGGAGAAAAAATGAAAGCCCTGAAGGGGCGACTCAGATATGAACTGACCGACGAGGAGCTGGCGTTTGCGCTTGATTTTCAGCGCAAGGCATGGCAGGAAAAAAATGAATGGGGCATGGTTTCAGGACAAGACAAAGATGGTAAATTTTTGGTAGCAACGGCCGAGGGTGAAGCTCATCGGGTACGACTCCCATTTGAATTGAGTCTTCAAATAAAAAATCGTCTTTTATTGACTCATACCCACCCAGTTGAGTTAGAGCCCAATTCTCAGGCGAAGGAATCGATGCATCGGGGCGAGCAGCAATCCTTTGTCGCACCTCCCAGTGCCATTGATATTATTATCTCCTGCCAAACCAAGACCATGAACCAAGTCGTTGATCCGAGAGGAGTTTGGGAGTACACGTGTGAAGAAGAGATGATTAAGAAATTTCAGGAACCCCAGATGCAACTGAAAGCTGGTATAGAAAACATCATTTTATCAAACGCCCTGTCTGAGGATGATCGAGCTCGGTTGCTGGCTGCCTTTCGAGGGATATCAAGATCACCTGGTGAATATCGTGATGAATACTTTGAAGATCTGGCTTTGAAAAATTTTCAAAATATCGTAAATGCGTCGGTGGCTCAAAAGTACCCCGGTCTTGAGCAGGGAGTAGCATCTCTCATCGAGGTATACACGTTGCAGAGAAATGTCATGACTGAAAATTTGATGGACCACGAAAGCTGGAACTCATGGATCAGACGCAATGCTGCTAGTTATTCTGATGAAGAACTGGCTGTGAGAATACAGAATCTCATTAAAAATGCTGAGGACAAGGGCGTCGCCATGTCCTACACTCCTTTTAAAACACGAGTTGAAAAAAGGGGATTAAAGCAAGAATAGAGCTCCCGAGGAGAGTAGGATATCAAAAAACAGCTTATCTTGGCTGTTTTTTTGGTGTATAACTTTTGTGTTGACGGGTGAAGTGCAGTGGCGTAAAATGGGGACTAGATACAAAAAAGTGGGTGAAAGTGGGGAATCTAGAAAAACAAAGGTTTCAAAACACAAAAACCAAAGTTACTAGTCGCATTTTGATTTTTTGGTTTGGTATTTGTAGTTTTGGTTTTGGAATGTACAAACATCATGTTCATCGGCGAATACTCACACACGATCGATCCCAAGAAGCGCCTGGCGCTTCCTTCGAAGTTTCGTGGCGAACTCGGGAACAAAGTGGTGGTGACGCGCGGACTCGATAACTGTTTGTTTGTCTATCCGATGAAGGTGTGGGAAGAATTGGCGACCAAGTTAGGGACGTTACCAGTCGGCGAAGCGGGAACACGGAGCTTTATCCGTGTCATGCTCGCTGGTGCCACCGATGTTGAGCTTGATAGCCAGGGACGCATCCTCTTACCAGAATATTTGAAACACGATGGTGGACTGAAAAAGGATGTGACGATTGTCGGACTTTTCAACCGTTTGGAAATCTGGGATACAGCCAGGTGGAACAAGTACAAGAGTCAGGCAGAAAAAAACACCGGCAAGATTGCAGAGGATCTCGGGAAATTGGGAATCTATTAGTGACGAGGTATGAGCCTGCCCACAATGTTACGCATAACGTTGCAGGCGGGGCAAGAGTAATGAGACAGGAGATTCAAAAATCAAACATCAAAAGTTACCGTGAAGTTTTAATGTTTGAGGGTTGAAAAGAAAGTTATGACCAAGCATATCCCAGTACTGCTCGAAGAGGTGAAAAAAGGACTGCACCTTACAAATGGAATGACGGTAGTGGATGCCACGCTCGGTGGCGGTGGGCATACACGGATGATGCTCGAGGCAGTAGCGCCCGGGAAAGTCATTGCTTTTGATACTGATAGAGAAGCTATCGACCGTATGAAAGAACGTGCCTCGTCCGATTCTTTTTTCGGAGAAGCGCTCCGCACAGGGCATCTGGTGCTCGTATCGGGTAACTACTCGAGTCTCAAGAGTACGCTCACAGAGCTTGGTATCGATACAGTTGATGCCATACTCGCCGACCTCGGATTTTCTTCCGACCAGATAGAGGCAGGGGTGCGTGGGTTTTCGTTTCAAGAGGATGGACCGCTCGATATGAGGCTCGACCAGTCTCAGGGTATGACGGTAGCCGAGCTCGTGAAAAATAGGTCAGTGTCAGAGCTTACCCACATACTTCGTGAGTATGGCGATGAGGAGGAGGCGAAACGTATTGCCCTTGCGATTGAAAGAGTGCGAACAGAAGCGCCGATCAATACCACCAGGGAACTTGCTGATCTCATTATCTCCGTCTATCCGAAGAGTAAGCGGCGCACGATGAAGACGCATCCGGCCACCAAGACATTTCAGGCTTTCCGAATCGCCGTGAACCAAGAATTTGTTCATCTCGAACGCTTTCTCGAAGAAGCGGTAGCGTCTTTGTCTCAAGGGGGGCGTCTCGCCGTTATCACCTTTCATTCCGGTGAAGACAAGCGGGTCAAACAGTTTTTGAAGCGAGGTGCCGAAAGCTGTATCTGCCCACCAAATTTTCCAGTCTGCTGTTGTGGGGAAGTAGCAAGGGTTCGACTCATTACGAAGAAACCGATCAGAGCTAGTGAAAAAGAGACTACAGGCAATCCTCGTGCTCGGAGCGCCAAACTGCGGATTGCTGAAAAAATAGAGTAAAAGAAAGGGCCGTGTCCCTTGTGAAGAAGCAAAAATAAAAATACAATCTATGTCACGCAGTCGTCATAAAAATGTAGTATCGTTATCCCACGTAAAGCCACCTCAAGCCCCACTAGTAGGCTCTACTTCTCTTTTGGTAGTAGCGGTGATGATGGCGCTCTTTGTGTCAGGTGGTTGTTATCTCTATACCGTCAACCAAAATGCGGTTCAGGGATACCACATGCGTACCTTGGAAAGGGAGATCGCAACTCTGTCTCAGAAAAATGCGGAACTGAAGATTGTGGAAGCTGACCTTCGCTCACTTCATCGTATCGAAGAAGTCTCAATTGATCGGCTTGAGATGCAGAAGTTTGAAAATGTTAAGTATCTTGAAGAACCTGCTTTACTTTCTGCTCGAACCATTCCGGTCGAGGCAGTTGGGCCGATGGCGTTACGCTAGGGAGCTTCTCTCGAAGTGTCCAAAAGACTTGCTATGAGAAATCCTCCCAATTTACAGAAAAATACCAAAAAACAGAAGCCTCTCTCTGGACTCTGTAGCTTCTGGCGAGTCAAAATACTTTTTCTCTGTCTTCTCTTGGTAGGTGTGCTTGTTATAGCACGCCTCTTTTTTCTCCAAGTAACCTCTCACGGAAAATGGGTAGCGCTCGCAGAAGGTCAGCACAGTAGTTCGCTCCTCCTTGCTGCTGACCGGGGAGAAATCTATATGCATGATGGCGCAGAAGATGATCGTTATCCGCTCGCCGTCAATCGCGAGTACCAGATGGTGTTTGTGGTGCCAAAAGATGTCACCGAAAAGGAAAAGGTGGCTCTTGATCTGGCGCGCATCCTCGATCTCGATGCCAATGATATCAAAGCGAAACTCGACCTACCGAATGATCCTTTTGAGGTTATAAAAAAACGTCTTACGGACGAAGAGGTGAGTCGTCTTCGTGAGCTTACATACGACGGTATTTTACTTCGTGGAGAAAAGTATCGGTACTATCCAGCCGGAGAACTTGCGTCGCAGGTAGTTGGCTTTGCCAGTTTGGGAGAAAAGGGTGGGGCCGGAGGTTATGGTATCGAGGCCTCACTTGATCAGGAGCTTCGGGGAGTGACAGGGACTCTCTTGCAAGAAAAAGATGCTAACGGACGCTGGATATCACTCTCTGATCGAGATGTAACCCGAGCCGAAAATGGTGACAGTATCACGCTGACACTGGATCGGGTGATTCAGTACGAAACGGAAAAAATCCTCAAAGACTCAGTAGAGCGCTACGAGGCTGATCGAGCGACAGCGATTGTGATGGATCCAAGTACGGGGAATATCCTGGCTATGGCTTCGTCGCCACAGTTTGATCCAAATCAGTATGCACAAGTAGAAGACTATTCCCTGTTCTTGAATCAAGGAGTGAGTTCTGCTTACGAACCAGGATCGATCATGAAGCCACTCACAATGGCTATTGGTATCGAGGAGGGCAAGGTAGTGCCTACAAGTGAATATACGGACCCAGGCGCCGTTGTCGAAGCAGGCTACACTATCCGCAATGCTGAAGACAAGGTCTACGGCCGGAGCAGTATGTACAAAGTGCTCGATGAATCCATCAACACAGGGGTTATGTATGTAGGAAAGCTAGTTGGCAACGACTTGTTTGGTGAGTATTTGAAACGCTTTGGTTTTGGCGAAAAGACCGGCGTCAAGCTTCCAGCGGAGCTCGCAGGAAATCTTAAAAACTTGCGAAATACCAAGAGCACCATCAATTTCTATACAGCTTCTTTCGGTCAGGGGATTACCACTACTCCCATTCAGATGGTCGCGGCCTACTCGGCGCTTGCAAACGGGGGGAGACTCTTAGAGCCTAATATTATCGACAAGGTGGTGCATGCCAATGGGACAGTAGAACAACGAAAGCCCGTTGAGGTGCGTCGCGTGGTAAGCGAAGAAACGAGTCGTCTCATGGGGCAAATGCTCCGGAGTGTCGTAGTTAATGGTCATGGAAAGCGCGCCGATGTCCCCGGTTATCTCGTCGGTGGCAAGACGGGCACAGCCCAGGTGGCTAAAACTGGAGCCAAGGGCTATGAAGAGGGCGTCAGTATCGGATCGTTTGTTGGGTATGCGCCGATCAATGACCCAAAATTTGTCGTTTTAGTGAAACTTGATAACCCGAAGAAAGTTAAGTGGGCCGAATCAAGCGCCGCCCCAACCTTTGGTCAAATCATGAAATTTTTGCTAGAGTACGCCAAGATTAAGCCTACTGAAGAAACAGCTAAGAAATGACAGGTCTATGAAAGTGAACAAAAGACAGGTGTTACAAAAAATACTCCGCTTCATGACGCGTCAGATCCTTCGTAAGTATCGACCGATTATCGTGGGTATCACTGGCTCAGTCGGCAAGAGCTCTACGAAAGAGGCGGTAGCGCTTGCTCTTTCGGCTGGTTTTCGGGTGGGAAAAACAGAGGGAAATTATAATAACGAAATCGGAATTCCACTCACTGTGATTGGAGTCGAAGGTGGCGGCAGCTCTCTTCTGCGTTGGTCCCGTGTTTTTTTGAAATGGTGCCGTCTGATGATTTTTCCGAGTCGCTATCCAGAAGTGTTGGTGCTTGAGATGGGAATTGATCGGCCAGGGGATATGGCATACCTTGTTCGATTTATCCCCCTTAACATCGGGATTGTAACTCAGATTTCTGCCAGTCACTTAGCGTACTTTGGAACTCTCAATAATATTGCTCGTGAAAAAGGAGAGATAATTGCGGC
>Ga0105044_10008311_pt1 | contig 14249 bp, 11 predicted proteins | sample MAT01_FD_78092 | JGI IMG/M metagenome (GOLD analysis project Ga0105044, IMG submission 78092) | Freshwater microbial communities from Lake Fryxell liftoff mats and glacier meltwater in Antarctica - MAT-01 | ecosystem: Environmental > Aquatic > Freshwater > Ice > Liftoff microbial mat | place...
TAGCCAAAAAAATGATAATTTTCAATTAAGCTATTTTAGATTAAGTTAGTTGATTGTAATCTAACTGTTTTCTTTAATAAAAAAACCTCCATGAATTGAATCATGAAGGTTTTTTATTTTGTAGCGGGGACAGGACTCGAACCTGTGGCCTTCGGGTTATGAGCCCGACGAGCTACCAACTGCTCCACCCCGCGTTATTGAGAGTGCAAAGATACAATTTTTTAATTAGAAAATTATTATTTATTGATTTGTTTTGGATTTTATTTTCACTTAGGAATTAATCTTCTGATTATCAAGTTATTAAGAAATAATTGATTTAATAGCTTGTGTTTATTGTTATATTAAAAAGAAACAATTGTTTAGAATTTGCTAAATGCATCATTTTATTATAGATGGATTCCTAGAAAAATGTGGAGTTATCTCCTTTCTCTAGTTTCCGTTCTTCTTTTTCCTTTCTTCCGTTTTTCGAAAAACCTAATACCTCTCAACTATTACCTAATACCTAACCCACTACATCAACCTATTGATAATATCATCCATACTAATTCCATCAGCTTCAGCTTTGTAGTTTCTTACCACTCTGTGTCTTAATACGAGATTAGCTATGGCTTTGACATCTTCTATGTCAGGTGAGTATTTGCCTGATATCGCTGCGTGGCATTTAGCTCCTAATACTAAGTATTGTGAAGCTCTCGGACCGGCACCCCATGAAATGTAGTTATTGATTTCAGCAGTAGCAAGAGTTGTCTGAGGTCTTGTTTTTGCAGCTAGAGATACAGCATATTCCAATACATTGTCACTGATTGGAATCTTCCTAACCAAATCTTGATAGTAAAGGATTTCTTCTCCTGTTAAAATGGTGTTCAAATCCACCTTTCTGTTGGAAGTTGTATTTTTTACCACATTTACTTCTTCTTCATAGCTAGGGTAGTCAAGTGTAATGTTAAACATAAATCTATCCAACTGTGCTTCAGGAAGTGGGTAAGTACCTTCTTGCTCGATGGGGTTTTGAGTAGCAAGTACGAAGAATGGCTTAGCTAATAAATGCTTCACACCTCCTACTGTTACTGATCTTTCTTGCATTGCCTCAAGAAGTGCCGCCTGCGTCTTAGGTGGAGTTCTATTGATCTCATCCGCAAGGACTATGTTTGAGAATAATGGCCCTTTATTGAATTTGAACTGACGATTTTCACCTAATATTTCTGAACCTGTGATATCCGAAGGCATCAAATCTGGCGTGAATTGTATTCTTTTGAATTCTAGATCAAGTACCTCTGAGATTGTGCTCACTAATAGAGTCTTCGCCAGACCAGGTACTCCAACCAACAAACTATGACCGTTACTAAATAAACTTATAATCACTGCCTTCACCACATCATCTTGTCCAACTATCACCTTACCTATTTCATTTTTCAATGCATGATATGATTTTGCGAGACTATCTACCGCTTCTACGTCTGAAGAAAATTTTTGATTCATATTTTATTTATTGCGTTGGAATAATTTATTTTTAAGAACGACAAAAATAGGATAATGATTTGATAAATGAGATTCGAATAGAAAAGTTTATGATTTTTATAATTGAATCTTTGCTTTGCAGCTATTTTGTGTTTAATTATTTCTTTTCTCTAACTCCTCAACTGCCTCAATCTCGTCTAATGAAAGTGAAATTTAAGCTACTTTTCATTCGTAGTCATCCCATTCGCTCTAAAAAAGAGCTCCATTAACTCAAAATTGAATTAGTTTTGATAACCTAAGTAATACACCTGAACTCTAACTTTTTCATTTTTCTTAGTAAGCTCAGCTTATTTTTTATAAATTCCTTTATTTAAAATATATTAAATTAAATAGATAATGGAATTGAAAGTGATTTGCTTTCTTTAATCTTTTCAAAATAGCTGCCGATTATTACCTATATGCTACCCTTCAAAAATACTATTTAAAAAACTAGTCGTGATCAAGTATGTAGGCTTTACACCATCTAGTCCCAAACTTCCTGAGGCTAGGGTGCTCCCAGTCTCAAGTGGATTGTCAGAAGCATAGTAAGCGTATCTCAATACTGTATTGCTGTTGATACTGCCTCTGATCTTAGATGCTACTTGGATGGCTTTCTGATAGTGCGCACCTTCCATCTCTAGGCCGATCATCCCCCACGAACTCTTCATGAAATAAGTAAGTATATCTTTGTTTTGTAGTGATGTACCCAGTACACTGATCATTGGTCCTTTGTAAACACCTAACTCGTGGCCATAAAAATCTTTTTCGTTTACTTGATTATCAAAAGGGTAGTTATCAGTACTTCCCTCAAATACATGTGCAGTAGGTATCATGATGTCACCTTTCTTACCAGTAAGTATACCGGCTTTACCCATGATATTAATAGATTTTACGTTCACTGGTAACTCCATGCCTCTTTTGTCAAAGGGTTTTAGTAGCTCATCCATTGTTTCATAGGCCTGCTCACCAAAAGCGTAATCCATCACCACTAGCACTGGCACATCTTCTATATTTTCTGGTTTTACCCATTTTATTTCCTTCGGTAGACTAGCGCTGTCAAAGGCACTGAGATCAAAAATTTGCACAGGTATATTCGTTCCAGCAATGTCTTCAATTTGTATCATGCCGTGAGCAATTGCGTGTTGTTGGACTATTTCACGAAGGGGTTTGCCATTAATGGTACTGAGTTTTTCAGCAAGGTCCTCCAGTGATTTTTCAACCAAGTGGGTTTTAAGCGCTTGCTCAGCGTATAAACTGTTCATCACACTATGCATATTAGCACTGATCACGTGGATTGGTCTATTGAGTAGATTTTCTTTGTGTAGATGCTGCTTTATATTGTCTGCCCATATCTCACCAAATTGATGCGAACCTAAATTTTGTTGTAATAGATTTGAGAATAAAATTACCCTACTTTGTTTGTTGATAAACTCATCTATAGCCATTTTGCCTAGCCAATACACAATGCTAAAAAGATCATTTACTTGAGAAGATCTTTCGAATTTTTCACATGCCGTTGCTGTTTCCTCATAAGATCGGCCAATCAAAGAGCTTAAGTACGTGTATGCTAACTCTTGAGAATAAGTTTCGCCTCGTTCTATTTGATGAACGATTGTTTCAAGCATAACCCATGCACGGTTTTTTCTTGTTCCAGTCAGGGCGGCTCGCTTTATTTTTTCAGCTTCTATATACATGAAGGTGAGGTGAGTCATTATATCATAGATATCACTTCGCCCGCGCGTCATTTCTATATACATTTGCTCTTCATCTATTCGATAGCAATTTCGTTTCCTCTTGGTAGGTATGATGGGTTCAAATTTTGAATTTTCGTACCCTTCACGGCTTATCAAGGTGATATATCTACACTCTTCTATGCCTTGAGGTAGCCTTTGAAAAACATATAGTAAACCACTAATCTCTAGTTTTTGAGGATCAGCAATACTGCCATATATTTCAGGTCTGAGATCTAGCAATGCTTGAATCATAGATTCACCAGACATGCCCATAGGCTTGTAGTTGCCCCGGAAGAACAAGTGCTTCATAGTGATGTATAACCTTTGTATGGCTATACGTGAAATCTGAGCATTGCTCAAAGTATATTTATCATGGATTGAATTGCTCATTATTATGTTTTACGGTTAAAAGGCTGATTAGCTATTTTGCAAAGATAGTATTTCATTTTTTATCAAAAACCAATCCAAATCAAAGAAGTTGAAATGAATTTATTGGTTTTGACATTTTTACCCATCAGACAAACCATATTTATTTGTTATAGTTCCAAAATGAAAATATTCGTCGTAAAGATTTTAAAATCGACTTGTTAAAAATAATTTGCAACATTAATACTTAAATGCTCCCGTTTGATTGATGCCAGAAAGGAAGATTTTTGTCCTAATCTTGCTTGCTTCCATGATTTTTTTTGCCTGATCTCCTATAGCTTGCGCGGTAATAGTGTCTGTGCAAAGGGCAAACATTGATGGACCAGCGCCGCTGATAGAAAATCCAAGTGCTCCCTCCTTAAGTGCCATTTCCTTGATGGTGTAAAAGTTAGGGATAAGATGCGCTCTTTGAGGCTCAACGATCAAATCTTGCAAGCATCTACCCATAAGTGCGTAGTCAGAAGTATATAAAGCTGCTATAAATGAAGCGAGATTACCTGATTGGCTGATGGAGGTCTTAAATGCAACTTCATCTTTCAAGATTCCCCTTGAGTCCCTTGTCAGTACTTCTATCTTTGGATAAATCACCACTACATAAAGTCCTTGTGGTACCATGATCTTTTTTATATCAAGACTAGGATTGTCTCTAATTAGAACCATGCCACCAAGTAGTGATGGAGCAACATTATCTGCATGAAAAGCTCCGTCAGCTATTTCTTCTCCTTCTACTGCGAATCGAAGGATGTCAAGCTTTGATAAACCAGTCTTTAGAAACTCATTTACTGCGAATACCCCACCCACAGCACTTGCGGCAGAAGAGCCAAGGCCACTTCCAAAAGGCATTTTCTTATGGATCTTCATTTCTAGTGGCACGTCCAAAGCACCTATATGCTCTAGTAGTCTGTGAGCAGAATAGCCTGCAGTGTTTTTCATCACGTCAAAAGACAGTTTGCCACCAGCGCCTGTAATCTCGGTGATGACCAAACCCGATTCCTTACCTTCGCCTACATGAATCTCATCACCAGGTGCATCTAATGCAAACCCTAATATATCAAACCCTACAGCCACATTGGCAACACTTGCAGGGGCAAAAATTTTGATTGGACTCTGAATCATCTTCTTTAAATATAGTCTGTTTTTAATTGATATTCTAAGCCGCAAATGTAGCAATTAAATTTTTCATACCTTTATCTGAAATTAGAAATTAGAAGGCAGCAGTGATGAATAGGTATAAGGTACTAGATTTTAGGCATCAGGTTTTCTAAAAAAAATACTTTTTTCTACTATTATGCCAAAGAAAGAATATCAAAAAAATAAGCACTACTTAAATATTTAGATGAAATCTAATTCAGGGAGTATGTGATGCGCTTCTATTGCTTTAATATGTTCTATTTGTTTGTATATAAAGTGATTATACGCTCACTAATCTAGTATTTCTTTTTTTTAGAAAAAAAAGTTTCTTTTTATTTTGAAAAGTAATATTGATGTAATGTGTAATTTGATCTAAAAGCGGATATTAAAGGAAGTTGTATTGGTTTTGATTTTAAATTTTGTATGCTAGCTATCTCTTTAAAAGTCCTAATCTTTTTCTGTCACTTATCATTAGTTCCCTATTTTCTGTCACCTGTTCCCTGTTACCCTTTTAACTTTTCCCTCTACATCGTATTGGTGAAAACAAAGATTTGACCTATATTTGGTTTTTATTGAATCTTGTGAACATGAGTATGAATTTTACAAATCCCCAAATTAGTATCGATCAACTGCCAAGTACGGCTACTTTAGAGTATGAACCGCTGGAGAAATCCTTTGAATGGTACAGCATGACATCTACTTTAATCTCCATTCTTTTGTTAGAAATTGGATTGCTTTGTGCCATTTATTTTATTGCTGATGAGAGCCGACAGTATTTAATATTTTTCGTTTTTATTGCTGTGCTTATACTTTTACCACTTATATTTTTTGCAAAACTGAGTTATAAGTATGAAGGTTATGCAGTTAGGCAAAGGGATATTACCTACAAAAGTGGTATATTCTTCAAGGTAATTACAACTCTTCCATACAACAGAATACAACATATGGAAATATCTCAAGGGCCTTTGGAGAAGTTATTTAAGCTTTACACTTTGTCATTATTTACAGCAGGAGGTTCAGGTTCTGATGTGCAAGTACACGGTCTCAGTCAGGAGAAAGCCAATGATATGAAAGCCTATATTTCTGAAAGTACAGTAAAAAAAGTAGATGAAGAAAAATAGTAGCATCTACAAATCGGCTAGGCAAAGTGCAATTTATGGATTATTTGAAGTTTTTAGGCTTATCAAGGTCTTTGCAACAGCATTTATCATTCCTATTGTTTCATTGCTAAGAGATAGTAGAGTTGCGTCAAAAGTCTATTATGTGCATTTAGGCATGATACTACTATTGATATTTATCATCTTTTTTGCAATTGTCAAATACTGGCGTTTTACTTATTATTTATCTGTGGATAATGAATTCATTGTAGAGGAAGGAGTGTTTTCAAGGTCTAAGATATCTATCCCTTTTGACAGAATTCAAAGTGTTGACTTTGAGCAGAATCTAATCCATCAAATATTTGGTGTCGTAAAGTTAAAGATAGATACCGCGGGCTCAAAAAACGAAGAAGCATCACTGAGAGCAATAGATATAAATAAGGCAAAGCTTATCAAAAGTGTTATTTTATCTTATTCAAAAGATGTGACCACAGTTGAAGAAAGTGAGGAAGTTGAGAAAGTAGAAACAGAACATACCATATTTCAACTAGATACATTTAGCCTTGTCAAAGTAGGACTTACTAAGAATGTATTTTCATCTTTATTGCTCATCATTGCACTTGGCTATCAAATTATTGACAATTTGAATCAAGTTGGGTTTAAAGATAGTGTAAAGAATTACATTGATGGTGCAACCAATGAAATTGCTAAGACAGACACTATATTCATTGTAATAGTTTTAGGAATTTTTATTTTTATTTCATTCATAGTGAATCTTATCAGGGCTGTAATCACTCACTTCGAACTACGATTAGAAAGACAAAATGATAGCTTTGTTTTAAGCCAAGGTTTGTTCAACCGCAGGATATCCACTGCTAAGGAAAGTAAAATTCAGACGTTGAGTTGGAACAACAATTTATTTGAAGGCTTCTTGAAAATGAACGAATTGGTTATAAAACATGCAAGTGCAAGTGAAGCTACGAAGAAAAATTCAATGATTGTTCTTGGGGTGAATAAAATGCATATTCAAACGGTCATGACTATGCTATTTGGTAAGCATTTTTCTATTCCGCAAGAGTTTAGTAGTGTAAGTAGGAAGTTGTTTTATCGTTTGATTTTATTAGCTACTCTTCCTTTGTGCCTATACTTTGGATTAATTTACCTAAAAGTGCTTTTTTACAGTAATCTTTCTATTTTCATATTTGGTTTTGCAGTGTTGACATTTCATTATTATCAAAAGAAAAAGTGCTTTGCAATTGACAATGATTTTTTATACATTAAAGGTGGTGTATTTGGATATTCGCAAGTGATTTTACCCCTTCATACTGTTAACAATGTGACTCTCAAATCTACACCCTACCAAAGGCAGAATAATCTTGCCACCATAAAGCTATATCACGGAGCTGGATTTGAGTCTATACCCTATATAGATTTCTCAACTGCGCAAATCTTAGCTGATTTTATACTCTACAAAATAGAGATCAGTAAGAAGGTTTGGATGTAAAAAAAAAGCCCCAAGGTTTTATCCTTGAGGCTTAGATTTCTTTGGAAGAACTTTATTTTATTTCTTCCCCTCTCCTAGTATATACCTAACAGAAAGTGCACCACCGTCAGCACCAAATCCATTTCCAAAACCAGTAATTGAAAATACAGGCAACCAGTCTACGGAAACATTTATTGGTAAGTCCTTAAACCTGTAGTCTAAACCTAAAGCTCCAACTATTCCTATTCCTAAAGATGAACTGTTGTCACCAACAAAGTTATCTTTGAAACTAAAAAGATTGACTCTTCCACCCCCTCCGAAATACCACTTTAATCCTTCAACAGATTCAATTGGTTTATGGATGAGATAAAGTGCTGAAGCACTAATGTAAGAATAACCCGAAAAAGATCTGAAACCTAAAATACCTTCTACCGCATTATTTTCAGATAAGAATTTTTTTGCAGAAAGCGATGTTGGATATCCAAATCTCAAACCCACAGCTGTTTTATAGTCTTGTGCGTTACCTTTTTGTGACATCATCATTGATGCACCGACGAATAATAAAAATAAAATTTTTTTCATAATGATTGATTGTTAAGTTACTAAATCTTTGTTTGACCAACCAAAAGTAGAGTTTTTTTTGATATATACAAAATTTCAATACCTTTAAAATTCTGGTTGCATTATATTTAAATGTTTGAACACCATGATTTAAGGGTAAACCCTAGTATCTTGGTGGGTGTTTTATCTAGTATTTGATGTCTTTGCTTGTCCTTTTATTTTGAACGCTACAAAAATGATCATTTTCTATGTCGTAAATATTATATGGCGAGTAAGTAATTTTCGAATCTATTTTATGCACTACTTCAACGTATGGTTTCTATAAATTGAAGTTATGAAATGACCATATAAGCAAGAAAGCTTTCAAATTTTTGTCGGTAGTTTTAATTGGAGATAGATTTGCATTTTGTCTATTGGCAGATATTTACATTTATTATTAGTTTCCTGAAAAATATTTGTTGGTAAAAAAAAGTGTTAATTTTATCGTTTCATTCAACTAACTATTATGAATTCTAGAAATTTTATTAAAATAATCGCCTTCGTCATTTTGATGTCTTCTTATTCTTGCAAAGAAGAAACGGCTAAAGGAAGAGAAGCTGTGGGTTTAGCTCCTAAAATTTATTTACCAGATGAGTCTCTTGAAGAATTGTTTCATGATGTACAGATGGCTCAAGTTTTTGCAGATGGCAAAACATTTGTAGATTGTATTGCCAAAAGGGATGCAGCGGAGATACTAAAAGACTATCGTGAGCTAAATAAAACAGAGGGTTTTGATCTAAAAACATTTGTCCTAGCTAATTTTGAAGTGCCAGAAGCCCCACTTGATGCGTATAAATCTGATACTAAAATCTCAACCTCCGATCATATTACCGGCTTATGGGATCAGTTACTTCGCAAGTCGGACACTATTGTGAGCGGCTCAACACTTTTGCCATTGCCAAAACCTTACATTGTACCAGGTGGTCGTTTTCGTGAGATATACTATTGGGACAGCTATTTTACCATGCTAGGGCTAAAGTCAAGCGGTAGAGAAGATGTAATGGAAAACATGGTTTCAAATTTTGCATCGCTCATAGACGCTTACGGCCATATACCTAATGGCAATAGGTCTTACTATTTGTCAAGGTCACAACCTCCATTTTTTACTCCCATGGTTCAATTACTATCAGAAGTGAAAGGCGAAAAAGTACTTCTTCAATACCTTCCTCAAATCGAAAAAGAATATCAATTTTGGATGAAGCTTGGTGAGGTCACAGGAGATAGTATCACAACGCTAAGAAGTATCCAGAAAGACAAGGCCTTGGTCAATAGATATTTTGATGATAAGGTTATTCCTCGTCAAGAGTCATACCGTGAAGATGTGGAAACAGCTCAGCATCTTACTTCTCTAGCTGAAAAAGAGAAATTGTATCGTAATCTACGTGCCGGTGCTGAGTCTGGTTGGGATTTTTCTACAAGATGGTTTACTGATAAAAATGACATAAAGACCATACGAACTATTGATATTTTACCCATTGACCTCAATTGTTTGCTTTTCAATACTGAGAAACTTCTGAGTGAGCTGTATGTAGCAAGTGGTCAGAGCTCTAAAGCGGCACTCATGGCTACGGCATCTTTATTACGCCAACAATATATTAATGGTGTAATGTGGAATGATAAGGATGGTTACTATTCTGATGTAATCATTGCGGATGAAGCTCCTACAGGTGTGGCGAGTGCAGCTATGATGTATCCATTATTTTTTGGCGTTGCTGATGAGGAGAAAGCATTGAGGACAATTACTTACTTTAAGAATAATCTGCTAAAACCAGGTGGGGTTGTCTCTACAAATAACAAAAGTGGACAACAGTGGGATGCTCCCAATGGATGGGCTCCGCAACAATGGGTAGCGATGAAAGGTTTGGTCAATTATGCTGACACTCTTACCGCTAAAACACTTGCATTAAGGTGGACAAAACTAAATGATAAGGTATTCAAGAATACAGGAAAAATGCTTGAAAAATACAATGTAGAAGACCTTTCACTCACAGCAGGTGGTGGCGAATATCCTGTTCAAGATGGTTTCGGTTGGACTAATGGTGTGTACCTTGCCATGAAGGAGTGGTTGGATAAGATAAAGTAAATTTATTGGATTGTTTATTTTAATATTTGTTGCTCATTTTAGGTATTCACATGTAGATTCTACTAATTAATATGAAGATAAAGCCATTTCAAGGTTCTTTGCTGCAAACTTCACTCATTGAGGACACACCTCAATTTCTTTATGAATTGAAAAACGATTTTTCAAGGGAGATTGAGGCGCAGTACTATTTGAAGAGCGAAAAGCAATCGTATTATATTTATCAAATCGTAAAGAATGGCAAATCGCACTTAGGTTTGATCGTACAGAATGACCCAGAAGATATATTAAAACACAAATTTCTTAAACACGAATTAGTTCTCCCTCAAAAGTTTGAGATGATAAAAGGGATGATTGATGCAGCTGGAACCATGATTAAACCAATAATGGTATTCCATAAACAAGTGAATGAGCTTAATGAGATTCTTTTAAGCCAAGTAGAAGTATTGTCAACTACAATTTCAGTCATAATTGAAGAAGAGATACACAATATTTATATAGTTATTGATGAAAAAATTATTGAAAGTATTACTCAACTATTCGCTGATAGAATTCAAGAAGCATTCATAGCGGATGGGCACCACAGATACGAATCCATAAGACAATTGACAGAAGAGGGCGTCGCTATGCATCCACCTCGAAACATCAATATGTTGAGTGCATATTTTGGTGCTGATATGTTGATGATTTTACCAATCAACAGATTGATTAATCTGCCTGTAGGTATCTCAAATAGCGATGTAAAGACGATGCTAAAGGAAATTGGAAAGGTAAAAAGGATCAAACAATTATTTCAGCCGGATGAAAAATATAGATTTACTGTAGCGCTTGGACAAAAGTACTACAAAGTGAAAATTAAAAAATCTTTCATAAAAGAATATAAGATATTGAATGATCCAATCTTTACTGTTGAAATTGTGGAAAGTGAATTATACAAAGGTATTAGTAGACTTACTTCTGATAAAATGGAAATTGATTATTTGATAGGAAATATCGAAATAAATACCATCTTAGAAAAGGCAGATGGAGTAGAGATGATAGTGCTTTTACCACCGATCAAACTCAAAGACGTTAAGAAAATATCTCGTCAAGGACGCACCCTGCCAGCAAAGAGTACTTGGTTTGAACCCAAGGTGCGAAGTGGCCTCATCATCGGTAAAATATAGATGAATTTGGAAGACATTCAACTGACAAATGAAAGTACCCGAAGAGGCATTAAATACATGCTGATTGCATCATTTTGCTTTGCGCTCTCGGGTGCATGTACTCGTATAATGAGACATGATCTTGGCCCAATAGAAATGGTATTTTTTCGCAATTGTATCGGTGTGGTTTTTATCCTTTTCTCTCTTGCTAAGAGACCTGCAAATGAAGAAGGTGGCAGATTAGGTTTGCTTATATTCAGAGGGGTGATAGGTACACTTGCACTTTACACTTTTTTCTATGGTGTGACCAAGATCGGACTTGCAGTGTCCATAAGTTACCAGCAGTCTTACCCTATTTTTTTAGCTGTATTTGGGGCTTTTTTTCTAGGTGAAAAGCTTCTATTGCGAGAATGGGCGGCTGTAATGGTCGGTTTTTTAGGGGTGATCCTTATATTTTTTCCTCAGATAAGTATGGAAAGCATTAGTACAAAGGCAAACATACTGGGTATAGGAAATGCCATCATGACGGGTTCTGCATATCTAAGCATAAGAGGCTTGAGAAAATACTACGATACGCGAACAATCGTACTTTCTTTCATGGCTACTGGTATTGTATTGCCTGTTATTTCAATATTGATTGGTACAAATATGGATACAAAAGGCTTCGATTTTCTTTTTGAAAGATTTGTTATGCCTCATGGTACCACATGGCTATGGTTGCTCTTGCTAGGATTTTCAGCCTTGATCGGTCAGATATATTTGACCAAGGCATTCACTCATGAACGAACAGGTATCATAGCCGCGGCAGGATACTCTAACATTGTTTTTTCGGTACTTTTTGGAGTCATATTGTTAGATCCGATTCCTTCGCTTATTACATTTTCTGGAATTGGTTTGGTAATACTTTGTGGAGTTTTGCTTGCTGGGAAGAAGAAGGATTAATTGTTAATGGACAATCGACAATTGTTAATTGTTAAAGGTTAAGAATATGCTTCTTCAAGGGGATTGTTATTTTTCACTCAAGGTGTTTTACAATTTTTGAATAAGAAAGTAGAGATGAAGGGATAACTTTAACCACCACTTACTATATTTTCATGGTGAAAGTGAAAGTCTGTATTTATAAGTGGTATCTTGGAGCGCTATCAGCATAGAGTCAAAAATAACTTTTTTACAAATGTCGCTAAACAATATTTTAAAATGACGAAGCTTATTTATACGATTTTGATCATACCGTTATTGTTTTTCGGATGTAGGCAAAACACTTTGAAAGCTGACCTTCAGCAAGAAACCATAAAACAATGGGCTTTTAATAATTTTGAAAAGGTAGATAGCCTAAATCCCATTTTGTTGCCAACTGCTAGCTTGACTTTTGATTGTCCAATTGCAGGTCAGGTAATGAATTGGGAAGAGCGAAATGTATTAAATCCCTCTGCAATAGTAAAAGGAAATGAGATCTACTTATTTTATCGAGCACAAGATTCAAGTGGCACTTCTCGCATTGGTTTAGCAATAAGTTCTGACGGACTTCATTTTAAAAAGCAAGGGAAGCCAGTTTTTTATCCAGATAATGATTTCATGAAAATATATGAGTGGAATTATAGAAAGTTGGATAAATCAAAGAAGCTGGAGGATTGTAAAAATTGCTATTTTGATGGGGTAGAAGATCCAAGAATTATAGAAAGTAGCGATGGAACTTACATCATGACTTATACTGCATATGATGGTAAAACGGCTCGTCTCGCCATTGCCTCCTCTAGAGATTTACTTACTTGGACAAAGCATGGACTTGTTTTAAAAGAGGAAAAATACAAAGACGAGTGGTCAAAATCTGGTGCCATTGTTGTAGAAATAAAAGGCAACAAAAATATTGCTAAGAAAATTAAGGGTCAATATTGGATGTATTTTGGCGATACAAATTTATTTCTTGCAACATCAGATAATTTGATCAATTGGACAGTATGTGAAAATGAAGAGAATGGGGAAATGATATCTGTATTAAATCCTCGGCCAGGATTTTTTGATAGTAGATTAGTCGAGCCAGGACCTTTTGCCATCTACAAACAAGAGGGTATATTACTCATTTATAATGGAAGCAACGCCGCCAATTACAACAATCCAAGTTTACCAAAATTTACTTATGCCGCAGGGCAAGCGCTTTTCGATATGGAAATGCCTTATAAACTAAAAGATAGAACAAACAGTTATTTCATTCATCCAGATAAGGATTATGAGAAAACAGGGGAAGTAAATGAGGTATGTTTTGTAGAAGGGTTGGTATTATTCGATCATAAATGGTACTTATATTACGGAACGGCAGACTCAAAAATTGCTGTAGCAACTAGCTTTGAGAAATAGAGTTTTGATAATTGGTTTTGTTTGATTTTCATAGCACTATTTTTAGAATCGGAGTTTTAACCCTAAATAATAAGTTAAGATTTTTAATGCATGGTTATTCAATGAGTGCGAGTTAGTGAAAGTAAGTTTTAAGAGGTGGAATTTTATTATTATCTTTAGATTCTACAGTTTAAAGTACGGCTGAGGAATCTAGTCTATTGACTCATAAGTTGGAGTTAGTTCAATGGCTATCTACAATTGAAGATTCATCATTAATAAATCAGTCAATGGAAGTAAGAAGAGGACATAAAACCGATTGGTGGGATTCAATATCTGATGAAGACAAGAAGTCTATTGAGAATGGGCTGGCGGATGCTAAGGTTGGAAAACTTAATTCACATTCTAAAGCAAGAGAGTTATAAGAGAAGTGGCTTTGATTTTTCTTTTGTCGTAGTGTTAATTTATAGATGGTTTTAAGGACCTTTTGAAATGTAGTTGATTTTAATTAGAACACAATTAAAAAGTTGCTAAATATTATTTGCATTGGTATTGTGAATACATTTTAGGTAAATCAAAAAATGAGCCACCATCTTAAGATGTTGATTATATTTTTGTGAATTGTGTAATAAGAAATTGTGTATGTTTAATGCTATAAATCTAGAAATTATAACGCTAGAATTATACTTATTATTTTATGATTATTAAATTATTTTTTTGTGAATA
>Ga0105044_10008314_pt1 | contig 14248 bp, 3 predicted proteins | sample MAT01_FD_78092 | JGI IMG/M metagenome (GOLD analysis project Ga0105044, IMG submission 78092) | Freshwater microbial communities from Lake Fryxell liftoff mats and glacier meltwater in Antarctica - MAT-01 | ecosystem: Environmental > Aquatic > Freshwater > Ice > Liftoff microbial mat | place...
CATCAGGCCGGCGCCGCCGTCGCGCAGCAGGGTCTGCATGTAGGCGCCCGCACGGAAGTCGCGCAGACGATTCTTCACGTTCTTCTTGGTGGTCGGGCGGCGGTCAGGGGCGCCGCGCTCCCAGTTGCGCGCTCGATCGGAGAACTTGAATGCACCCCAGATGAGCAGCACGGCACCGGGGATGTTCTCGAACACTTCCCGGCTCGGCGTCCTTTCGTTGTGCCAGTGGGTGAACTGCGAGATGATGCCCGACGCCATCGTGAACACGCCCAGGCCGATGGGGCTTGAAGCCTTCAGCCAGGTCTTCGCGGAGCCACTCTTGGCGGCGGCTTCGTCGGTGTCGGTGGCGGGGGACCCATGCGTGCTCATAGCATCGGCCACCATCATTGGCAGTCAAGGGTCCGGTCGCTTTCAGATCTGTGACGCGTATACCTTGTTGACATCCCCGCGTCTCGCCTGCCGTTCCGTTTCGCACCACCCGATTTGCCGATCGGGGTTGTCCATCGTGCGCGCCTGTTGGACGAGTTGCGTGGAAGGTTCGACCGACGACTCACGGTGGTACGTGGAGGGGCAGGGTTCGGCAAGACAACGTTGCTGACTCACGCTGTGTTGGAGAATCGGCTGGATCCTCACGGCGTCGATGTGTGGGTGCAACTCTCTGAAGCCGATCGATCGCCTGAACAGTTTTTGGTGGCGTTGATGACCGGCGTGCAGCACGCGTTTGGAATTGCGGGCGATGTCGGCAGCTGCGTCCGCGACGACATCGTTGATGCCGTCTGGTCGCGCAGTCCTGAACCTGTCGTGTTGGTACTCGACGACGTACACGTGCTGGATGGCTCGCAGGCTGCGGTCATCCTGGCCGACCTGCTTCGTGAGTTCCCAGCCAACGGATTCTTTGTCGTCGGCACGCGAACCGTTCCTGCGTTGCCAATCCGGTCCCTCCAATCGACCGGTCGCTGTGTGGTGATCGATGAGGTCGATCTGGCATTCACCACGCTCGAGCAGCACGACTTCGCCCGCCAACGAGGCCTGCAGGTGGACGACGAGACAGAGCTGCCGTCATGGCCCGCGCTGGCGGTGCTGATGTCCAGTGTCGGGTACCCGGCGTCGATCGAGTTTCTGTGGGACGCGGTGTTGGCCTCACTTGACGAGACGCGGCGTAGCGCATTGGGACTGCTGGTGAGGTTCGGTCGGGTCGACCAGGCGCTGTGCGATGGGGTGCTCGGCGGAAATGAACCTTTGGCCGATCTCGTGCGCGATCTGCCGCTTGTGGAGATCAGCGACGGTAACGCCCGCTTCCACGACCTGTGGCGTTCTGCCCTCGCCCGTGAACCTGAGGCCAGCGAATGGCGCGAGGCGCTCGTGCGCGGCGCGGAGGTCTTCATCGCTCGCGGCGACACGATGCGGGCGGCACGCTGCCTGCAGGATGCCGGAGCGGACACACGACTGGTGGCTCTTGCACGCTCGTTCGGGGCGAGCCCGATCAGCGCCGGCCTGAGCGGAGCGGTGGCGGAAGCCCTGCTGGACTGTCTGCCGGCGGCCGATCGCGCCGGACCGCTTGGGCGCTACCTGAGGACCATTGGGAACAGCTCGTCGTTCCAATCCGAGCGGGTGCTCCGCGATCTCCATCAGGTGTACCGCGACGCCGAAGACGCCGGCGACTTCGAACTTGCAACACTCGCGCTGTGGCGCCAAACGCAACAGATCGGTGATGTCAGCCCGGATTACCTCGGTGGTTCGGAGGTCGATGAAATGGTGGCTGCGGTCCGCAAGTATGCCGACCTGGGCTGGCCGCTGGCGATGAACGCTGATGCGCTGATGCTGTCTCATGCTGCCGAGCAACGACACGACGTGCGCGGCGCGTTGGCCTTCGCCGGCTTGTTCCGCGGGCCGACCGACGAGGTCGCTCGCGCCTCGGTGACGTCCAGATACTTGGCGCTGGGCCACCCGGAACAGGTGGCGGTCACGCTGGACGAAGTGCTGGCCGGCGGCGTCAGCGACCCTGTTGGGGCGCAAGCGGTGTGGATGCGCGGTGAGATTGACCCGTCCGTTGCCTGGCCGATTGCCAGTGACCTCCCTGCGGTGTACAGCCGCCGACGGTTGCCCACGGTGCAGGTTCCATTGCTCGGTGTGTTGACATCGGTTGCCCTCGCTGCTGGCGACATCGTGAGCGCGCGTCGGCTTGCGGACGAAGCACTTGACCTCGGTCGCCGCCTGCTGCCGCGACCCGGTTTGTTCGCTGGTGTCGCCGACATGCTGGTGACGCTGGCGACGGACGGAGACGACGCCGCAACTCGCAAGCTGGCGAAGCTGGCCGACTTGGTGTCCATTGCTCCGTGGCCATCGTGGGCGTACCTCGGCGGAATCACCGCCTTGCGGGCGCTGCATGCCGACACTGCATGGTTGGACGACATCGAGTTCGGTCCATCGCTGGCGACTGCGGTCCGTGCGGGTAGAGCAGTGCGCGAGTTGCGAGACACCGGCGACCGTGCGTTGGCTGCAGAGTTGCCATGGCATGCACCAGACCTGCTGCGCGTCCATGTGCCGCCCTCGATGTTGTGCGAGTTGGCGGTTGCGGCAGGCACCGTCCATGCCCGCGCGGTGCTCGAGTCGGTGCCGGACAACGCCCGATGGGTGCGAAGGCTGTTGGACCATCCGTGTGCAGCAGTTGCGACGGCTGCGCGTTCGCGTTCGGCGGCGCTGGCTGTGCAGCCGGACTATTCCCTGCGGATCTCCTGCCTCGGCGAGCTGTCGATTCGCCGATCTGACGGGGTCAATGTGTCCGAGCGGGTTCGGGGAGGAAGGGTGCAGCAGCTCTTGGCCCGCCTCATTCTCTCCCAGGGCGCACGACGCACGGAGTTGGCGGAACGAATGTGGCCGGAACTTTCGGAGAAGCAGGCTGCGACCAATCTGCGCGTCACACTTGCCTCGCTGCTCGACGCGATCGAACCTGACAGAGACGCGGGGAGCAGTTGGTTCGTCCGCACGCTGGATGGACGATTGTTGCTGACGACCGAGATGGTCACAGTGGACGTTCGCGAGTTCGAAGAACACGTCGCCGCGGCCCGCCATGCGGAGCGTTCATCGCACCTGACTCGGGCATTGGAGCACCATCGAGCTGCGGTGGCGCTCTACGGCGGCGAACTGCTGCCCGGGGTCGTTGATGACGATGTCCATCATGAGCGCCTGCGGTTGCAGTCGCTTGCGTACAACGCGTGCTGCCGTGCCGGCGAGCTGCTGCTTGCGAAGGGCGAGCCGGAGGATGCGTTACAACTTCTGTCCAGCGTGGGACGCATCGATGCGTTTGCCGAACGAGCCCGGCGGGCCGAGATTCGATGTCACCTGGCCTTGGGTTCCACCGGTGCTGCCCGAGACCTGTCGCAGCACCTTCGACGCCAGCTCCTCGCCGACGGGATCGACCCCGAACGCGAAACCGAGCAACTGCTGGAGAAGGTGGCCGGCCCGCGCTGACGAAGAATGGCTGAGCGGGTGACGTGGGACCAATCGACGACTTACGCGGGTGCTCACGCACGTGCGTTTGGATACGAGCATGGTGGAGCTTGTTCGGGGATTGTTGTCGTTGTTGCGGTTCTGGGTGGCTTCGCGCCGCCTATGGGCGGTGCGGGTCGGGCTCGCAGTTGCGGTGGTGTGCCTCGGTGTGCTGCTCGTGACGCGATCTACAGGCACGGAGAACGAGTCGGGCACGTGGACGGCCGATGCAGCGCTGCAGGTGACCGCGGCAAGTCTCGACGGCGATGGTTTGCCCGAGTCGGTCTCGCTTGCGTGGCCGGCTTCGTCGGAGGCGGTGGACAACTACATCGTGCGACGTGGTGCCGGCGTGGTGGCCACGCTGCCCTCCACGTCGCTCACCTTTACGGACACGACTCCCGTCGCAGGCAGCACGCATGAATACACGGTGAGCGCTGAGGTGGGCGGGTCGCTGAAGGCCACGCTCGGCTCACCCAACGTGCGGTTCCCAGCCAACGTCAGCTGCACGCTGTTGTGGACTGGCGGCAAGTCGTCGGTATGGAGCGACGCGGCCAACTGGGCACCGTATGGCAAGGCCGGCCTGGAGGGCCCGGTTCGCGCACCCACGACCACGGATCAGGTGTGTGTCGATGTCACCCGCAGGCTTCCGATCACGGTCACCGATGCTGGGAACGTCGCGGGCGCCATCGATGGCGCGCTCTTCAACCCCGTCACCCTGCGCGTCGAGGGCGGCGATTTGAAGGTGTTCGGCGAGTCGACGATCCCTGCTCTCGCGATGGCTGGCGGCACGCTGCTGCTTGCTGATGACACCGAGCTGTGGCGTGCCGCCGGACGCGATCCGCTCACGTTGGGCGGCGGCGTCTTGCAGATCGGCACAGTAGTGCGAACGGTCAACCCAGCCTTGGGGACCATCAGCGGTGATGTCGGCGTGGTGTCCGCAACGACGACAACGGTCGAGGGTGGGGAGATCCGCACCATGATGCTGAATGCATCGGGCGGTGCCAGCCGCGAGGTCATCGGTCGCGGCGGCCATGTGTTGCGCGTTGCCGCGAGCGTGAAGTCCGGCGACGGCCTGACCATGTCGGTGGGGCCAGGCGGTGCCTCCATCGTCGCCAGTCCTGTCGGAATCGAGCACCTCAATGGTACGGCGACGATCGATTGGCAGGTCGGCTACGAAGCTGGCTCTGATGGTTTGCGGGTGGTGGTTGATGGCGACAGGCTGACGTTGAGTGACCTCGCCGACGTCGACGTAGGCCTCGGCGATGCAGACACTGACGTGTCGAGCTTCGAGCTCTTCGGGAAGCTGGTACTCGCGGAGGACGTACGGAGCCTCAGCGGTGAGGTCTACATCGGCAACGAGGGCGCAGCGCTGCTCTCGGGTTGCGACACCCAATCCTTCGAACACGTGGAGTATGTCGAGAACCTTCGCCTGATCGCGCCTGTTGTGGTGCGGGTGGCAGGCGACCTCACCGTGGCGGCACTGCAGATGGCTGATGGCGCCGACCTCGGTGTAGCCGGCGAACTGTTCTTGATCGGCGGCGACGACCTTGAAGCCCGCTACCACTCAATGTCCGGGTTTGGCGGCACGACGAAACTCCGTGTCGGAGAGCCAAGTGTCGTTCCCGAGCATGCCGTGCTCACCCTGGGAGGTGATGTCGAGATCTTCGGTGATATCACGATCCGCGGCACCCTGGACACCGGTGGAAACGGTGGAGAATCCTTCTACAGCGTGTTCGTCACGTTCCACGATGACCTCACGTTGGAAAGCACTGCGACCGTCGAAGTCTTTCTCAGGTCGCTGGAGAGTGACGGGCAGTCGCGGGTCGTTGTTCTCGGACGGCTGACGATTGCGGGGCGGCTGCTGGCGTGGATTGGCGCTGATGAGTTCCCGGTCGACACAGATGTGCTCATCATCGACGCCGTCGACAACACCGGGGAGTTCGACGAGATCGAGTTCGTCGGTGACGATGTGGATGGTGACGCCACCGGCTGGGCAGCCACGGTCGAGGACGACGGTGTGCACCTCGAAGGCGGCGGCGGGTCTGGTGGAGGCCCCACGTGCGATGCGGTGCCCGACGTCAACGGCATGGAGGCAGCTGGCTGCTGGGTGTCACTGGGTGGCGAGCAGTGGTACAGCTCCGACGAGGTCATACCCAAGCCGGCCGAGAACCCGACCCTTGGCGGCCTGACCTTTGACCCGCAGGTCGACGTGACGCTCTATCTCGACAACTCTGATCCGCGTCTGCCGTTGCTGTACGCGCTGGACAGCGACGATGACGTCGGCGGCGTGCGGGTCACCACCATTGTCACGCCAGTCGGAGAAAGTCCCGAATCGATTGACCTGGGCATCATTCGTCTGGATTGGGTGCTGGATGGCAGCGTGCTCGACCTGGACCCCACGGCGTTCCTCGGGCAACGTCTCAGCGGCGGCGCAACGGTGACGTCGGACGAAGGCCCGTGGCAGCTGAGCGTTCGGACGCGACTGCCTGCAGCATTCGGTGGCGTTGTGCTGAACCACTCGCAGGAACTCACCGACGCTGGGCTGACCGATGTGTCGCTCAGCGGCGTCAACATTCCGTTCGCCGGCGTCTCCCCGATCGAGGGCGCGTTGGTGGAGTACGGCGGCGAGGGTCTCTGGCGAGTCGACAAGGCTGGCCCGGTGTCCATCGACGCCGCTTTCAGAATGGACGAGGGTGCCGTCATCAGCGGATCGATGTCGGCATCCGGGCTGAGCGCCGTGGGCATGGCGTTGCCGAACCTGGTGTTGGACTACGCCCAAGCCACGAATTCGTGGGTCTCGCGGACCCTCGCACCAGACGGAACGGCTGCGGCGGTTCTGGTCGAGGCGGTCTCCACCACTGTCGGCACCGGCTCGCGGATTGTCACCACGGCAGTCGACTTCGCGGTGGCCGCAGCCCCCGACGGGCTGGAGCTGGAGCGAGTGGTAGGCGGGTGGGCATTCGACGGCCAGGTCGAGCGCAACGGCGTGGCCATCGACGTGTCCAGCCCCGAGCTCTTCCAGTTCTCCAACGGCCTCGCCAACGGCGGCGCAATCCTGATGGAGGGCTCGTATGGTGCATTTGGGGTGCTGGAGGATCTGGTGCTGACCACGTCCGACCTCGTGATCGACGGCGTCGATCGCGCTGCCACGGTTTTCGAGATCACCGCCGACATGGCAGCGAATGGTGGGTCGATAGTTGTCAACGGGACGCTCGCACTTGTCGATAGCACCGTTGCCCATCTCGAGGTGCCGGTCAACCTCGCACTCGGTGAGCTCGGCGCGATCGAAGGTGTATTGCGCAACAACCTGATTGGTGTTGTCGAATTCGTCGGCCTCGCGCCAGGTACGAAGCCGACGTACACCTGCACGGACACCGCTGGCACTCGCGAGATCCCGCTCGACGTCGTGTCCGGCCTCAGCGGTGGCACTCCAATTGCGCCGGTGGTTCTACCTGAGGTGTGCTTCGGGCCGTGGACCCTTCGCGACGTGACGGTGGAACCGGCGGTCCAGCCCGGCACGGTCGACATTTCCGGCAGCCTTGGTGGTGGCCCCGTCACGGGCAGTTGGGAGATGGACGGTGGCGACCTGACGAAGGGTACGCTCGACTTGCCCAGCAGCGACATCGGCGGCTGGCTACCCGTGCCCGCCATGTCGCTCGACGTGGCTGACGCCGTCGGCACCGATCGATTCGTGTTGGCCGACGCCGCTCTGCCGGGCGCGCCGCTGCGTGGCTTCTCGCTGGGTTTCCTCGATGGCGAGATCAGTCTTGGCGACATCGACCTTGGCGACATCGCTCCGGCGCTGCCGGACCTTGCGGATGTGGTGGCGGACGCCGGCGAGTGGCTGCCTGTCGGAGGTGTCAGCATCGACTACGACGTGGCCCGCGACATGTGGACGCTGAACGGTTTCCTGGAGCAGCCAAACGTCATGTTCGATGCCGCGCTTGTGCTCTCCGACGGAAAGTTGATCTCTGGTTCGGTCGACATGAACATCGTCGACCTCGGTCCGCTGGGTCGGGTCGACGTGCGCCTGAATGTCACCGGCCCGTCCAGTTTCGCGGTGGTCGGTCTCTGGCAAGGCGCCGAGTTCGCCGACGATCGCACCGTCGGTGGGTCACTGACCTTTGCCGACGGCGAGTTGGTTGCCGGGTCGCTGCAGGTCGACGAGCTGCCCATCGGCGAGCTGTTCGTGATCGACGATCTGGCCGTAGCGTTCGAGGCGGGCGGTAAGTGGAAGCTCGATGGTCTGCTCCGCACGGACAGCGACGAGATCGCCGTTGGCGGGGCGCTCACCTTCAACGAAGGCTCGGTGACCAGTCTCCGGTTCGATGTGGCGGGCATGCCCCTCGGCAGCTTCGTTTTGGACCAGTTCCACCTCGAACTCGACCGCACCAAGGGTGCCGAGTGGTTCGACATCGGGGGCGCAGTGCGCGGTCCCGCCGAGACCTCTTCCGGCACTCCTGCAGTGGAACTGGTCGAGTTCGAGGGCTCAGCCGAGTGGCGTGACGGTCGGCTGGAGCGTTTCGAGCTCGAGGTTCCGGTCTTGGAGATTCCAGGGGTTGCGTACCTGCGCGATCTAGCGGTCGACTACTCCAACTCGACGCCTGCTCGACTGAATGCGGCCGGCACCGTGGTGACCGCCGACGAGACCGCTGCCTCGACGGCACAGTTCGGCGGAGCCTTCGAGGACGGACGCATGCTGACCGCTCGAGTGTCAGCGCAGCATGTCAGCCTCGGGGGCTTCATCGCCATCGACGATTTCGAGTTGCTCTACGAGCGCGATGCGTCGGTTACATGCACTGGCCCAGCGAATCGAGACGCCTCCACACTGTTGTTGTCGGGCGAGACCAGCGAGGGCACCGCCGTCACCGGTTGCCTCTCGTTCGCTGGCCGCAACCTCGTTGCCGGCGAACTCGACATCGAGCAACTCCGCATCGGCGACTTGATGGTCGTCGACGACTTCGAAGCTCGTTTCGCGAGTAGCGCGCTGTACCCGGCGCAATGGCAGCAGGCGAACCCGCCGGCGGCTCCGGCCCTGTCGCGGGCACGATTCGATGTTGCCGCGGTTGTGACCGTGGGTGACCTGGCGCCGTCCGCGGTGTCCGGCGCAATCGAGCTGACCGACGGTGGCCTCTCGCTGTTCGAGCTGGCCGTACCGCGGATGGCCGTGTCGTCCACCGTGGAACTGCACGACCTGACGATTGCCTACGCGCAACCGAGTCGCTGGGACGGCGTGTCCGACACGTCGTTCTCGATCGCTGGAACAGCGGTGCACGACGGTGGTGAGACGGCGGCCGGTGGCTCGCTGACCTTCGGCGCCGATGGTCAACTCGAGGCGGCCCGGTTGTCAGTGTCGAACTTGCCGCTGGGCCCGGTCACCTTGAACTCGTTCGAGTTCGTGTACGACGGTGGCGCCGAGACGTTGTGGCGCATCGAGGGCGTAGTGGAGACACCGGACGGCCAGGAGTTCGCCCTCATCGGTGAGGCGACGCTCGATGAGGGTCGGCTGGAGGCAGCTTCGCTGACCATTCCCCGCTTGTCCGTGGGCGAGCTGGTGCTGCTGACCAAGGTCGAGCTGTCATTCGAGCGCGACGACGACGACAGCGAGCGCTGGTTCGGTGCTGCCGATGTCAGTGGGCTGGGGCAGTCCAACGATCCGTCGACGGCGTTGTTCGAAGTGATCATCGACGCCAACGGTGCCCTGAAGAAGGGACGCATCGAGGTATCAGAGGTGCGGTGGGGCGGCCTGTTCACGGTGAAGGACCTGGTGTTGGCCGGCGACCGTGTGAACGCGACGACCTTTGTATGGTCGCTGGACGCGAAGTTGTCGATTGGTGACGGGGGCCAGACCTCGGTCAGTGGCCAACTGGAGCTGCGTGACGGCGTGGTGCACACGGGAGCGCTCTCGCTGCAGGATGTGCAGGTCGGCGAGCTGTTGGTGGTCGACCTGGATCTCAGCACCGACACCGGTGGTGGGTCGGCGGTGTGGTCCGCTGCGCTCTCGGTCTTCGCAGTCGACAGTGGCACGACGACGACCGGCAGCGGGACGCTGCAATGGAGCGACGGCAGGCTGGATGTGGCGCTACTGCAGCTGGGCACTATTCCAGTGGGTGAACTGTTCACACTGAACAGTGCAAAAATCGAGTTCGAGAGCGGCCGCCGGTGGGCGCTGTCGGCGACCATCACCGATGACGATGGCACCGCCTCGGCGAGCGGTTCGCTGATCTTTCTGGATGGCAGGTGGGCTTCGGGCTCGCTCGAGCTGTCGAACCTGCAGGTCGGGCCGCTGGACCTGCAGCAGTTGCTGCTGACCGTGGATTCCACCGGTGTGCTGGCAGCCAATGCATGCGGCGTCGCTGATCCTGGCGGCAGCGGAATCCGTTTCGGTGTACAAGCCAGTGTGCGCACCGGTGACGGCGACGTCACCTCGATCGGCGGCAGGTTCCGCCTCGACGACGGTCGTTTCGTCGAAGGCGTGCTGTGCGGCGACAACATCCAGTTCGCGGACATGGTGGTACTTGACGATGTGCTGCTGAATTACTCGCAGACCGGCGCCGGCGCCAACCGCGAGATCACCTTCGATGGCGCCGCAACCTTGACCGACGTCGACAATCCGTCGGAGAGCGCTTCGGCCAGTGTTGGGTTCGACATCCGCGACGGCCAGCTGCAGCGGTTGGACCTCACCGCTGACGGTCTGAACCTTGGCAACATGGTGAGCCTGGCCGAAGTCGAGCTCCGCTTCGATCGCGGTGTGGACGCGTCAGCGTGGGCTTTCGGCGGGACGCTGGAACGTAGTGGAGCGGCGAACACTCGGTTGGAGGGCGACCTCGAGATTGTCGACGGCGCAATCGCCGCCGGGTCGCTCGCTGCGGCCAACCTTCCCGTTGGCGACCTGTTCACGTTCGTGAACCTGCAGATCGACTTCCAAGGGCGTCGCTCGGTGCCCGACGCGGCCGAGTCCACGGCCGGCGTCCTGGCTGGCAACACCACGGACTGCGCTGCCACCCCCAACGACTCGAACGTTCCCGTCGGCGTTGGTGGCACAACCGGTACGGGGGCACGATTCAGTGTCAGCGCGCAGATCCAGGCCAACGATGAGACGTTTGCGGTTGCCGGCTCGCTCGACTTCGCGAACGGCCGCCTGACCCAGTTCGACGTGTCGGTTGCCTGTGTTCCGATCGGGGACTTCAAGACAATCGAGGGCTTGCGCATCGCCTATCGCGGCGACATGTTCATTGCTCGCGGCCGCCTGAAAGACCCTGACGGAACCACGGTTGTGGCAGCCGAACTGATCTTCGATGCAGGCCGCCTGACCGGCGGGCACCTGTTGTTGAACGATGTGCCGCTGGGTGCCGTCAAGGTTGACGAGTTCGACTTGGCGCTCGGTGAGAATGCGACCGGTGACACCACCTTCGCCATCAGCGTGGCCGTCGAGCGCCGCGACGGGTCGACTGTGGGCGGCGGCGGCAGCCTCACCTTGCGAGACGGTCGCATCATGGCCGGCTCGATCACCATCGACGAACTGCCGTTCATGGAACTGTTCACGCTCGAAGACTTCGAGATCACCTTCGACAACACCGTTGCGGGCGCGGCTCGCTTTGCGGGTGAGGCGCGGGTGGTCGTCGGCGGTGGTCCGTCGGTCGGGATCGACATCTCCCTGATTCACGAGGATGGGCGTCTCGTCGGTGGCTCGTTCGCGATGGAGGCGATCAAGCTGTTCGATGCAGTTCCGCTCGCCGGGTTCTCCATCGCCTATGACGGCAGCCTCAGCCCACCGCAGTGGTCGGGCTCGTTCGCGATCGGGTTTGCTGGCAACGACAGCGGCAGCGGTGCCGGCGCGCCGTTGCCGTCCATCAAGGCTGGCGTCGAGTTCCGCGGCGGCCGGTTGATCTCGGCCCTGATCGGCTTCGACGGCAACGGCGACGGCGTGGTGGACGGCGGTGGCGAAGGTGCCGCACCCACCACCGGTGGTGGAGGTGGCTTCAGTGGCTTGCCGTTGAAGGGCATGTACCTCAAGTTCTGTTCCGATGACGCGGTTTCGGCGTACTGCGAGGACGTCATCGGCGGCAACGTGTGGGAGGGCCGACTCTCCTTCGAGCTCATGACTGAAACGTCACCGGGTCTCGATGCCTTCTTGCGCATCGTGGACGGGCGGCTCAGCGAGGCCAGCTTCGAGATCAGCGGCCTGAACATTCCGATTTACGCCGGCGTTTTCCTGCAGTCGATTCGCGGCAACATCGCCGTCTACCCCCGCTTCGCCATCGGCGGCGGTCTCGGCATCACCATCGGACCATCCATTGCCACCATCGTGGCCATCGACGGCTACCTGGAGGTCAGCGAGCAACCCGACCCAGCACCCGGCAGCGACCCAGCGGACTACGAGTCGGAGTGGATTCGCATTTACACCGAGGGCTCGGCCAACTTTTTCAACTTGCCGTTCGGGTTGTTCGCCTACGGCCAGATCGACACCAACGGCTCGGTGGCCTTCGGCGGTGGCATTCGTCTCGACATCGTCGATGGGGTGCTGTACGTGAATGGCGAGGGCGGTGGCGCACTGTTCAACGCCGAGGCAATGGGCCTGGTCAACCCGCGTACCGGCGATCCGATCAATGGGGTTGCAGCCCAGCTGTACGGGCTGGTCGAGGCCCGAATCCTCGGGCACGAGATCGCCAGTGCCCGCTTCTTCGCCAACACCATCGGTGCCGCTGGTTGCGCAAAGCTCAACTTGCTGGTCACGGAGGTCTCGGCCGGCGCCGGCATCTACTGGTCCGACGGGGACACCGTGTTGACCTGTGACATGAGCAGGTTCGAGATTGCCGGCATCGACATCGGGCCTGTGGGAAGCGGCCTTGACAGTGCGGGGTTCGCCGGCAGACGGACCGAGGCGAGGCCGTCGGCCGAGTTCTCGACGTTCGAGGTTGCGCCCGGCGAGCCGGTGCTCGGTGTTCACGTCACCGGCGTCGGCGGCAGCCCCGATGTCAGCCTGATCTCGCCGAACGGCACCGTCTACGCTGCCGACGACGGCGACCCTGCCAATGGCTCGCTGGTGGCGACGAGCCCGGACGCGCGTTGGTTCCTGATCGGCCAGCCGGCGGCCGGCACCTGGCGGATTCAGGCGGCGACATCGTCGCTGCCGCTCGACGAGGTGACCGTCTCGGTGAAGCTACCCCCGGTGGACGTCGCTGCGACGATCACACCTGCCGGCCGGGACGTCAAGGTCGACTGGACCGCGGCTGCGATTCCCGGTCAGCAGATCGCTTTCGTTGAGCGCTCGCTCGTTGGTGGAGATGACGTGACAGCCGGCGTCGGCAGCGCCGCTGGCGGGTCAGGGTCGTTCACGTTCTCGCCCAGCGGCCCCATCGGTGGCGAGGTGCGCGAGCTCGTCGCGATCGTGATGCAGGACGGCCTGACACGGACCGAAGTGGTGCTGGGAACGTTCACCGCTCCGGACGCGGCAGTGGCTGGTGCACCGCAGGCGGCAACGGTGACGGAGGTGCCGGGTGGGGCTCTCGTCACATGGGCGCGTCCGCTGGACGACGGAGGCCGAGCCATCACGGCGTACCGCCTCTCGGCGTCTTCCGGCTGGTCGTTGTCCACCGATGCCGACATCTTCAGCGCCACGCTGCCGATTCCGGCGCTCTACCCGGGCAAGCAGGTGCCAGTCTGGGTGCAGGCCCACACCGGTGCTGGCTGGGGTGCAGCGACCACGGTCATGTTCACGGCCACGCAGACCACCGGTCTCGAAGCCACTTCCAATGCCCGCATCGAGTCGACACCCGCTGCCGTGGCTGCGGACACGACGGCGCCAAAGGTCTCGGTCGAGCAAGGCTCGCTGCAGGCAGACCCGACGTCGGGCACGCCGATCGTCTTCGACGTGATGTTCTCCGAGGCGGTCACCGGCTTCGACTCGAGCGACGTCCTACTGGGAGGCTCTACCGGAGCGAGCTCTGTGAAGGTGATCGGCAGTGGCGGGATCTATCGGGTCATCATCAGCGGCATGACTGTGCCGGACAACGTCACAGTCTCCGTGCGGGCCGCTGCGGCGGTGGACGCGGCCGGCAACGGCAACGGCGCCTCGACCTCGGTCGACAACTCGGTCCAGTTCACCGGGGCGACGCTGCCACCGACCACGCCACCGTCCACCCCGCCGCCGTTCGCTCCTGGCCGCCTACCTGCGACCGGTCAGAACAGCCTTGACGTCGTGGCCTTCTGGCTGTTCGTTACGACACTCGGCGCCATTCTGTGGCGTCGGTCGCGACGCGACCGTCACCGGCGTGTGAACGTCCACGACTAAATCGTAAGGAAGAATGCTGAACGTGGCTTGTCTGCGTCGGCTTCCCCAAGTTCTGTTGATCTGATAGTACTGATCGTGATTGGATCAGTCGCGGCGTGGGTGGCCGTCGGCCGGTTGGCAGATGCCGTGGAGCGGTCGCTGGTGCAGGTGGAGGACTCCATCGAGATGGCCAAGCTTCTGTCCGAAACAACGGCCGCCTCCGCCGCCAATCATCCCGCCGTCGTGTTCCAGAAGCTCGACCGCCGCTGGCGGCCGGCGCGACCGTCCAGTTGAAGGTGATCCCAGCGAGCCTGACGGGGAGTGGTTCGGTTTCTATTTCTTCTGAGCGCCGGGCAGCGCATCGGCGACGGGGCGACCGACGACGGAGTCACCGGTGGCGATGGGCGTTGCGAGGTTGGCCAGCGCACGCTCGCCGGCTTCGATGGCGTCGAGCAGGTGGATGGAAATGTCGGCCACCTTCACTTC
>Ga0105044_10008316_pt1 | contig 14244 bp, 12 predicted proteins | sample MAT01_FD_78092 | JGI IMG/M metagenome (GOLD analysis project Ga0105044, IMG submission 78092) | Freshwater microbial communities from Lake Fryxell liftoff mats and glacier meltwater in Antarctica - MAT-01 | ecosystem: Environmental > Aquatic > Freshwater > Ice > Liftoff microbial mat | place...
GGACAGAGCCGCCTCTACATCCTCCCCTCTCGCACTGACTCACAACCGACACTTCAATTCCCGATTCAGCCGCAGTCATGTCAGTTCCGAGAGATGGGATCAGGCAGCGATCCTTCACTCCACCTTTGTCGCAAAGCCTCCCAACGCTGCTTTCAGGATGACGGCGTAATGGCAAATCAAGGCTCCGCCCACATATCCTTGCGCGCCCTTCTTCATTCACGCTGAATCCCGGCCTCTCATTCCACCTCCCACGATCTCTGCTCATGCGCCTCTCCGTCTCCACGCTCCTCGCCCTGCTCTCCGCCGCCGCTTTCACCCACGCCGCCGATCTCCCACCCGCCGAGACCCAAGCGCTGATGAAAAACCTCCAGGAGCACCGCGCAAAGTTCCCCTCCCTCACCGCCGATTTCGTGGAGGAGAAAACCACCCATCTCCTCACCAAGCCGCTGACCAGCGAAGGCACCATTTCCTTCCAAGTGCCGAACAACTTCCGGCGCGAAGTCAAAGGCAGCAGCCCCAGCCTCACCGTGAGCGACGGCACCAAGCTCTGGATCTACTACCCTGCTTTCAAAGAGGCGGAACTCTACACTCTCGGCCAGCGCCAGTTCTTCGATGACTCCATCGCCGCCCTCACCGCCGGGCTGAACTTTCAAAACGTCGGGAAATTCTACGCCTACACCGCCGCGCGTGAAGCCAACGGATACCGGCTCGCCCTCACCCCGCGCAGCGGCGGCCTCCGTCGCATGGTCAAAGAGCTGGCCGTCTTTGTGGACAGCGACTTCAAAATCCAGCGCACCGAAGCCACGCTCCCCAGAGGCGACCGCGTCGTCACCACTTACCGGAATCAGCGCCCGACCCCGCTGCCCGCCAGCACCTTCACCTTCAACCCGCCCGCCGACGCCCACATTTCCCAGCCGCTCGGAAAGTAAATCGCCGGCCCGAGGGCAGCCGCCTGCCGCCACAAATTCATTTACAAGGCGCGTCGCATCCCTAGCTTCTGCCCTCCCATTTTGCCTTATGGTGTAACGGTAGCACAAACGACTCTGAATCGTTTTGTCTAGGTTCAAATCCTAGTAAGGCAGCCATTTCCAGAGCCCGGAAATCACCCTGGAAAGCCGATGGATACAGCATCCGAAGGCGATACCTGCTCGGTCATTCGCCCGCAAAATCACGCCAAATGACGGCCCTCAAACGGCACTCGGGCAGCGCTTATTTTCACTGAGAGGGTGTCGCACGGGCTGGGAAGCCCGTGCTCCGACGTTTTCGCGACTTTTTAGACACGCTCTGAGGCGCGTAGCTGCTTGGGGACAGCTCGCTGACGCGGAGTTGGTTCGTGCGGTCGCGGACGAAAGCAAATTCCTCGCAGAAAAGCGCAAACCTCGCCAGACACGAAGGAGGCGCGTGGCGCGCTCTTGTTGACGCTCTGGAAAGCGCTCTCATTATGAACCGAGAAAGGAACCCCGCACCGCTGTGAAAATCCTCCACCTCATATCGTTTGTCGTCGGACCCTGTTTGGTCAGTCTCCTTCACGCCGCTGGCATCCCTGATTCGCCGAAGAATGTCCGCGCCACCGAATCATCGCCCGCCCACCTTCGCGTGGAATGGGACGACGCGGCGAACAACGAAACCGGCTGCCGCATTTGGCGGCGAGCGCAGGGAAAGCAATGGCGGCTCGTCGGCGAAACGGCGGCGAACGCCACCCACTTCGACGATGGGGGAATGGACCCCGGGACCCGCTACGAGCACGAAGTCGCCGCCTTCAACGAAGCCGGGGAAAGCCCGCGTGTGGCGACGGAAGGCGCGGAAACCGCGGCGATGCGCGCCCATCTCGTCTCCAGCGTGGTCGTGCCGGCGGCGACAATCCTCCCAAGCTCGCCACCATCCCCGGCACCCAGACCCTCGTCGCCGTGGTGCATTCCTATACCGACGGCACCCAGAGAAAAGACCGCCGCCAGCTCGCCTCCGTCGTCAGCACGGACGGCGGGCACACCTGGGACCGCTTCCGCCTCATCGGCTTCGCCCCCGACGGCAAGGACGGCTTCCTCCAGCACGCGCTCGCCTTCAGCGGCGAAGAAGCGCTGCTCTTTTACAGCGACGGCGCGCGAGGCGACACCAACGAAAGCAAGAACCTCCGCCTCCTCCGCCTGCACCATGACTTCTTCACCTCCCGCACACCCTGCCCTACGACTGGCGCGGGCGGCCGCTCCCACCGGAAAATGAAACACTTTCGCGATTCTCTGTCTGCATCTTGCCATCGCCCCAGCAGACCCCCTCACTTCCCGGGCACCGCCCGACGCCCGACCCGTTTCCGGCGCGGCGCGGTGAAAAGCGAATTCCTAGGAGTAGTCAGTTCGTGGCGAAAGTAGCCGGTTACCCACAAAGTTTGCAGGCAGCCTTGTCTCGCCAGTTTTCGACCGAATGATTACGGCTTCTATGAAGACATACGTTTCCACCAGACGGGACTTTTTGAGGCAAACGGCCACCGGAGTGGTGGCTCTGTCGCTTGCGGGTTTGCCACGGCGGGCGGAGGCCGCCGATGTCAGCGGCGTTTCGATCGTCGTCGAAACCAGCGATGCGATTGCCTCGGCTCCGCCGCCCCAATGGGCTGTTTCTCAACTGCAACAGGCGCTCCAAGGCGCGGGTGTCGCTGTCCAACTGGCGAATGCTGTTTCCCAAGCCACGGCCGGAAATGTGGTGCTGGTCGTGGCTGGCGCCACGACGGCGCTGGCCGGTCAGATCCTCGCCGGTGCGGGTGTGGCGGTCCCGGCTGCGGCGGAGTCGCTCGTCCTGGTGCATGGGAGTGTCGCCGGACGCGCCGTGCTTCTCGCGGCGGGACGCGATGCTCGCGGACTCGTTTACGCCGTCCTTGAACTCACTGACCGCGTCCTGCTCTCGACTTCCGTGGCGGGTGCGCTGACCGTCAACCCGGCGGTGGTGGAGCAACCAAGTGTCCGCATCCGGAGCATCAGCCGGCTCTTCCAGAGCGAACTCGAAGACAAGCCCTGGTTTAACGACCAGACCTTCTGGACCGGCTATCTCGGGATGCTGGCGGCCGACCGGATCAATCGGTTCAGCCTTTGCCTGGGGATGGGATACGATTGAGGCATGGTCGGCAGCGGCGTCGGGGATCCGTATTTCTTTTTTGCCTATCCCTTTTTCGTCTCAATCGGCGGAGTCAGCGTGACCACTCTGACCACCGTCGAGCGAGCCGCCAATTTGACGATGTTGCAGTTCATCTCGAATGAATGTGCCAAACGCGGCATCGGCTTCCAACTGGCGCTTTGGACGCATGGGTATAACTACCCCTCCACCACCTACGCAGTGCAAGGATTGCCGGGCAACGGTTCCACCGGGCATGCCCAGTATTGCCGGGATGCGTTATCCGCAATCGTCACAGCGTGTCCCGGGATTACCGGCGTGACCTTTCGGGTTCACAACGAAAGCGGCATTGACACGGGCAGTTACCCCTTCTGGCAAACGGTTTTCAGCGCCCTGACACCCTTCGCCCAAGCCGGGCGGCCGATCGAAATCGATTTGCACGGCAAGGAATGCTACCAGCAGCATGTGGATGCTGCCCTCGCCACCGGCAATCCCGCCGTCATTTCCCCAAAAAAAGTGGGGGAACATCAGGGTCTTCCCTATCATCAGATGTCGCTCCGCCCCAGCGAACGTTCGAGCAGTTCGGATCGCACGATCATCAATGGACAGGCTTCCCGCACCGGCTATTCCAATTTCCTGAAAGAGAATCGGACCCACGGTGTTCTTCACCGCATCTGGCCCGGTTCGCAACGGGTTCTTCTCACGGGGGATCCCGTCTTTGCCGCTGGGTATGGGAACTCGTCGAGTTTCTGCGACAGCGCGGGCGTGGAATGGTGCGAACCTCTTTCCGGCAAGGGACGCCGGAACACTGGAACGACCGGCAGCCGCTGCGGCTACTCGGACCTCTCGCTGAATCCCACCTACGACTACCAGAAATATCTCTATAGTTACCGCGTCTGGGGGCGGTTGCTTTACAATCCGAACACCGACCCGGAGGTTTGGCGCCGATACTTGCGCGCCCAGTTCGGGACCGCCGCCCAGCCTGCCGTGGAGAGCGCGCTCGGAAACGCCAGCCGGATCATTCTCCTTGTCACGACCTGTCATGGCGCGGGAATCAGTTGGCATGACTACTGGCCGGAGATGGATACGAATTTCCCGATCATGGAGGGACAGCCTTCCAAGGGCGACACCAATAGTCCGCTGAGGAGCGCGACTTCTTTCGATCCCCAGCTCTTTCTGGACATTGATGCCTATGCGGATGCCTTGCTCAATGGGACCGTCTTTGCCCAGGACAAGTATCTCCCGATCGAGTTTGCGCAGTGGATGGAAGACCTGGCAAACACCGCCGCCACCTCTCTGGCCACCGCGGCCAGCCAGGTCACCAATCCCAACGATCCGGTATTCCGCCGGCTGAGTATTGATGTTACCATCCAGAGCGGCTTGGGGTTGTTCTATGGGCGCAAATGGCGGAGCGCGGTCTTGTGGTCCATCCATCGAAAAACGAACGATACCACGGCCAAAGCAGAGGCGATCACGCTCTATAACAGCGCGAAACAGGCATGGACGAGTCTGGCGGCCACCGCCAGCGTGTACAGAACCGACTTAACCTACGGCCCCGATAGCCGGCAGCGTGGGCACTGGAGTGATCGCCTGGCGGCATTTACCAATGACATCAATGCGATGACTTCGGCCGGTGCCTTCACCACGGTGAACTACAGCACCACGGCAGCGGCGATCAACACGGTGAAAGGGACACCCACCCGGCCGGTGCCGGGTTGCACCCATATTCCTTCCGCATCTTTTTCCGCCGGCCAGTCCATGGCCATCGCATTGACCACGGACGGTGCGACGACGGGCGTCAAACTTTACTATCGGCAGGTCAATCAGGCGGTTGACTGGCAAGTCCTGACGATGACGCTCTCGAACGGCACATACACCGGGACGATTCCGACGGCCTATACCCAGACCATCTATCCGCTCCAATACTACTTCGCGCTAACCAAGGGGAGCAGTGGGGTTCTATATCCAGGCTTGGATGCCACGCTGTCGAATCAACCCTACTATGTGCTGCGTCTGGGGGCGGCTGGGACAGCCGTCACCGGGCTGACGGCGGCGGGAGGAAACGGCCAGATCATCCTGACTTGGACCGCCTTCGTGGGTGCCTCCACCTACCGCGTAAAGCGAGCCGCCAGCCCAGGTGGTCCCTACACCACGATTGCCAGCCCAACCTCCAACACTTTTACCGATGTGGGATTGAACCTTGGGACGCCCTATTACTACGTGGTGACGGCTGTTAACCTTGCGGGGGAAACCAACAATTCCGGGGAGGTCAGCGCAACACCTTCTCAAATATCGGTCTTTGAACCTTTCAATTACGCCACGGGCAATCTCCACGGAGCAAACGGGGGAATTGGATGGGCGGGGCCGTGGGCGATTGGCGTGAATTCATCCTTGGCAAGTGTGACCACGGTTGACACGACGATCAGCCCGCCTGCTCTTAGTTACACTCCCGCCGGCGGAGTGGCCGTTACGGGCGGCGGCACTGCGGCCGATATGGTCGCGACGGGAATCACCGCCAGCCAGCGGAACGTCTTCGCGACACGACAGTTTTCCCCGCCGTTGTCGCAAACCTTTTTTGTGGGCTACCTCCTTCACATCAAGGCTGGGAGCAATTTCGGAACGACAGCGGGCGAAGCTTTTGTCTCCTATTTCTCGGAAACTTCCCAAGGTACGGAGAGTAATCCGGACGGGGCCAATTTTGGGCCTCTCAACGCCAATAGCTGGCAGAATCGCGAAGGCGGTGGGGGTGGTGTCGCCGTCTCGAAGCCGGGCACGACCGTCGCCGGGTTCGTTAATTATGTCGTGGCCCGCTACACTCACAATGGAACGAAGTTTGTTTCCTGTGACCTTTGGGTTAATCCTTCCGTCGCGTCGTTGGCCACGCCGGATTCGACCTGGACGCTGGCCAATACCTTCAATGTCTTCAATTGGCTTTACTTTCGGGGGGGCACCACGCGAACGTCCACTCAGACGGATGCGTTTCGCGTGGATCAGTTTCGAATCGCTTCCCAGTGGGAAGACATCGTGCCGAAGCTTCCGTCCGCTCCCACCGGGCTCAACGCCACCGCGGCTAACCTGTTGGTCACGCTTTCCTGGAACGCGGCGTCGGGGGCGACTGGTTACAATCTCAAGCGCTCGGTTACGAGCGGGGGGCCCTATACCACCATCGCCACCAATTTGAAGGGACTCTCCTATTCCGATTCCAGCGTCGCTAACAACGTTACCTATTTCTACGTCGTATCCGGCTTGAACGCCGTCGTGGAGGGTGAAAATTCGGCGGCGGTCGCGGTCGTGCCACATGAGACTTTCGAGTCCTGGCAGCGGCAATAGTTCACGCAACTCCAGTTGGACTCGCCTTCAATCAGCAGTCCGGAGGCCGACGCCAATAATGACGGGATCACCAATCTCCAGGCTTATGCCTCCAATGTAAGCCCATGGATCCAGGCAGCATCCGCCTTGCCAGTGGTCAGTCTCGAGGGTGGCTATCTCACGGTGTCTTTTACCCGCCGGGTCAATCCCACTGACGTCACTTACACCGTTGCGGTGTCCGCCGATCTGGGGACGTGGAATTCCGGCGCGGGCTATACCACGGATCTACCGAGCATTCCGATCAATCCCGCCACGGAACGGGCCGTCATTCGCGATAACGTCCCGGTAACTACTCCACCGGAACGGCGTTTCATGCGCGTGACTGTGTCACAATAGTCGCGGGTCAGCGCGGCGTGGAACGGCAAATGTTCGCCATGCCTTGTGGGTTCCCGCTGATGATTAGCCAAAAGCGTTCTCGGATAACCGTTAGCCCTCCCAAGCCCATGTCGAACACCTCACTGGTCACCCTGGCCCATGTGGCGCTCTGCTTTCTCTGGATCGCCTCCTCCGTGGGTGCCGGGGCCAGGCCATGAACGAGTTTCACCAGGCGAACCCCACCCGTCCGTTGCGGGTGATCGTCCGCACCCACTGGGCGGATGTGGCCTCGCTCAACTCGGCCTGGTCCGGGCTGAAGGTGCCGCTGGAGATCAGCTTCAAATACTCCCGCGCCCACATGTATAGCACGCCCGCCCCGGCCTTTTATGCCAGCGAGATCAAGAGCGTTCCAGCGGGCCAGAAGATTTGGCTGACCGTGCGCAACGACGATACCTATGCTTTCCGGTGGGGCGATTCCGACTATTTGCGGACCTACGTCAAAAATATGCCGGTCGAAACAATGGCGGGGTTTTATGCGGGCGGGGACGGTTTCACTCTGGGGCGCGATTTTCTCACCACCAACGTGGTCGGGCCGCGCCCGTTGGTCATTTCGAAGCACTGGTATGCGCATACTCTGCTGGGAAGGCTGGGCTATGACCCGACCCTGCCCGATGCCTACTTCCAGCGCCTTGTCGGAGCGCGCTTTCCCGGAGCGCCAGCGGAGCAGTTCTTCACCGCCTGGACGCGGGCGTCGCAGATCATTCCGGAGATCAACCGACTGTATTTCTTTCCGGATGATTTTCCGTTCTATTCCGAGGGCTGCATGGGCCGCGCTTCCGCTGGCGGTCGGTTCTTCCACTCGGTCAACGACATGATCAACCCCGCGACGCGTGCGGCACCCGGTTATGATCAGACTCAGGGGCAACCGATTGGCGGCAACGGCAGCGCCATGAGTGGCGGCCTGTCTCAGATCTCCAAGGATCCGGCATCGGCGGCGAAGGTGGCGAGCGCCCTCGAAGGCCATGCGGCTGCGGCCCGCGCAGGCGTGGCCGGCATCTCGGTGAGCAGCGACCCCGAATTTTCCCAGACCCTCGGCGACATCACCGCCCTCGCGGCTCTGGGTGACTACTACGCCGCGAAGTTCCGCGGCGCAGTGGCCCTGCAGCAGGGAGACCGGCCCCAGGCAGTCACCCATCTGACCACCGCGCTGGCGCGCTGGAAAACCTATGCGGCAGCCTATGCGGCCCAGTACCAGCCGCAGATGCTGAATCGTCACGGGGTCTTCGATCCCACGGCGATGACGGTGTGGGCGGGCTACGATATCGCCCTCGCCACGGGCGCAAACGGGGCAAGCCCGACGGTCGCCCAACAGGCGGCAGCCGGTGCAATGACGGGCGGCAGCGCCGCCCTCACCGTGCTCGGGGCCGACGCGGACAATGCCGAGCCCACCCTCACCTACACTTGGTCGGTAGTGGCCACATCCCCGGCGCCGGTGACCTTTAGCGGCAATGGGACCAACGCCGCGAAAGCGACGACCGCCACTTTCTCCAAGCCGGGCAAGTATGTCCTTGAGGTGTTAATCCAAGACCCATCCTACAACGTCGCCGCGTCCAAGACGCTGACCGTGGCGGCAACGCCGGAAAGCCTCGGTAGCCGCAAGCCAATCATCGACTTTCCCATTCCTGCCGGATTGTTCCATGGGGATTCCAATGTGTGGGTTTCCGCCGCCGCGGATGCTCCCGATGGCAGCATCGCCAAGGTGGAGTTCTTTGACGGGGAGAAGAGTATCAATGTGCAGGCAGACGAACCATTCACCTTTGTGAAATTGTTCACCGTCGGAACTCACATCCTCACTGCCAAGGCGACGGACGACAAGGGCGTGACCACCACTTCCGCACCCGTGAAGCTGGTCATCCACGCCGCCAATGGCAATCAAGCGCCGACCATTGTCCAACGGGCGGCCGTCCCCGAAAATGGGCAGGTCAAACCGCCCGCGAACATCATGCTGTCTGCAACCGCCACTGACGCGGACGGCACGGTGACGCGGGTGGAATTCTGGAACAGCCGAATGCTGCTCGGCACGCTGACCGCGCCAACGTCCGTCGATACCTATACCTTCAACTGGGTCAATCCGCCGCCGGGTGATTACGATATCGTCGCGCGCGCCTCTGACGATCAAGGGACCGTCGCGGTGGCTGCGACGATCGCCAAGTATCATGTCCTGCCGGGGCCCACTCTGCCCGTCATTCAGACTCAGCCAGTGAACCAAAGCGTCGGGGTCGGTATGCCGGCCACGTTCGCAGTGAGGGCGTCCGGCGTCCCGGCTCCCACCTATCAATGGCAGTCGGCCGCGCCAGGCAGCAGCACCTTCATGCCGCCCTCCTCTCAGTCAGTCTCCAGCCTCCCGCCGGACCGCTCATCTCGCAGCAGCCGGAGAACACGGCGGTTCCCGTGGGACGCAGCGCCCACTTCTTAGTCGCCTCAAAGGATTCCGGACCTTTGACCTACCAGTGGCAGAAGAACGGGGTCTCAATCGAAGGTGCCACGACGGATGCCTATGATTCGGCCGCCGCAGCCAGTGGCGACAGTGGGGCCACCGTCCGCTGTCTGGTTTCCGGTCCGACCGGAACAACGACATCGAAGGACGCGGTGCTGACCGTCACGGCCGCGCCCGCCCCTTTTGCCCAGGACTCGGGTGACGATGGAATCGTTTCCATGGAGGCCGAGAACTACACCCACATCGTCAGCCAGGGTGGTCATAGCTGGATCCCGACCAAAGATCCGGCCGGCTTCACCGGGTCCAGTGCGATGCTGGCCGACCCGGCCGATGGCGCCTCCGTCAAGTCACCCAAGCATGCGTCCTCCTGCCCCCGCATGGATTTCAGCATCAATTTCGTCAAGTCCGGCGTCCATTACGTTTGGGTGCGTGGGCTGGCTAGCTCGAAGGTGGACAACTCCTACCACGTCAACATCGATGGCGACTATGGCACCGGGGCGGTGAGCGCGGAGAAGATGAGCGGATTCAATAATCCTGCCTTCGGAGCCTACGTTTGGGATAATCAAAAGGGGGTTGATAACCAGCCCTCGATCCCCGGCGTCATCACGGTCAAAAGCCCAGGGCTGCACGTCCTCCATGTCTCCATGCGCTCCGCCGGCCTGCGGATCGACAAGATCCTGCTGACCACCAATCCCAAATATGTCCCGGCGGGGAATGGCCCGGCGGAGACCTTGGGTGATCGTCCGAAGAAGTAACCATTTGGCAATAAGAGACTGTGGAATAAGTCGCCGGCCCGCGCGCGGGAGCGGCCGGAGCGGCGCGCAGGAGCGGCCGGAGCGGCGCGCAGGAGCGGCTTGCCTCCGGAGCCAAGCGCTCCTGCGCGCCGGCTACGCGCTCCCGCGCGTGGTCTGCCAGAACGCGCCGCAACCAAAGTCCCTTCGCCAAACTCGAAACCTTCCTCAGAGGGTGTACCGGTACTCAAAGAGCGTGTCATCCTGAGCGGAGCGAAGGCGGATAGGCGGGCGCAGCGCAGTCGAAGGACCTCGGCGGTTCGAGAAAGCGCAGCACGTCAGCGAACCGCCGGGATCCTTCGACTGCGTTCCGTCCCATCTTCGCCCGCGACGGAACTCCGCTCAGGATGACTCCGTGAGTTTCGTTACAGCCTCTCAAAGGCATACCGCCACCAGCTTCACCGCCATTGGGACCGGCAGCACGACTACTACGGTGGCTCAGGGATACGTCCTCGGTCTGAGCGCGGGGTCAACTACCTTCAGCATCACCTCTTCCGGCAGTGGCAAGAATCCTTTCGGGGTTGCGGTTTTTGGAGAGGCGGGAGTTATTCCCCCACCGGTCATCCCGACGCTCAACCAATCGGACGCCGCAAATAGGAGCAGCTTCGCTCCGTTTGGAGCCAGCGTCCCCCAATGGAGCAACGGAAATTTTCCCACAGCCGGCCTTAACTACATAGTGGGAGTGGACACGGGAACGGTGAATACGATCCTTCTTCGGACTCCCACCGATAGTACAGACCGCACTTTCGCCGGAGACTCCCTGAAGATCAACACGACCGGGACACTCTTCATCAAGGGCAATACCGGGGTCACGAACACGATCAATCACCTCATCCTTAATGGTGGCACCGTGGCGAATGGTGGAGATGCCGCCTCAAGTCCCTCCACAGTGACCACAGTGGCCGGGGCAATTTCGCTCACGGGAACCGGCGGAAGGTTTGAGGCGAAGGGGGGAACCCGCCAGCTTAACATCACGGCTCCGATCAGCGGTTCCGCGGGCGTCGTGATTGTGGAAAACAGCACCATAGGGGCTGGGGGTTACGTGAAATTCTCCGGGACTAACACCTATACCGGCGCGACGACCATCAGCGCGGCCACGCTCAGCGTGGGAGCGAGCGCGAATTTGGGCGCTGCGGCCTCCGACCTGGTCTTCGACGGCGGCGCGCTGCAAATCACCGGCACCGCTCTCACCGCCGTAACCACCATCGGCCACACCGTTTTATTCAATGCCACAAAGACGGTCGTCTTGGACATCGCCGATGGGACTAACACCTTTACGGTGGATCAGGTTCTCAACCAGACCAGCGGCGGCTTCACCAAGCTCGGTGCGGGCACGGCGATCCTGAATCAGGCCAATAACCTACACCGGACTGACCGACGTGCGAGCGGGCGGACTGACCCTGAACACGACAGGCTCCCCGGCGGTCTCCGGCAATCTGCTGGTCAGCGGTGGCACGGCGACGCTGGCGCAAAGCAATCAGGTGGCCACCGGCGGGACCGTGGCCGTGAGCAGCGGCACCCTCGCGATGCAAGGTTTCAGCAACACCGTAACGGGCGTGCAGATCACCGGCGGTGCCATCACCGGCACGGGCGGCATCCTGACCAGCACCACGGCATTCGATGTCCGGGCGGGCTCGGTGAGCGCGATCCTGGGTGGGACGGTCGGGCTGAACAAGACGACCGGCTCAACGGCGACCCTCACCGGCGCGAATACTTACACTGGCGCGACCTCGATCACCAACGGCATTCTCAGCATCAGCGCGACTGGAAACCTCGGCGACGCTTCGGGGACGAACACCATCTCGATCGACGGCGGCACCCTGCAAAATACCGGAACAGGCGTCAATTTGGGAGTCACCCGCACGGTGGCCATCGGTGGGAGTGGAGCCACGGTGGATGTCACCGCGGCGAACGATCTGACGATTTCCGGAGACGTCGGCGGCAGCGGCAACATGCTGACCAAGACAGGCAGCGGCACCCTGAATCTGAACGGCTTGCAGACCTACGGAACTCTGAAGACTAACGATGGGACGACGAACGTGAACAGCGCCTTCACCAACGGCACCGTGGACGCGAATGCGACGACCAACTTCACCGTGAGCCAGACTCTCGCTGCGCTGAACATCGGCACCGTGCCACTCGCCGGACTCGGCGCGGAACCGGCCTTCACGGGCGGCGGCGCGGCCGTGGTCCCGGAGCCCGGTTCGGCCGTTTCCCTCCTCGGAGGGCTCTCGATGCTGCTCGGCCTGCAAAGGTTTCGCCGCCGCGCCTAGCGGCGAAAACGGAAGGCGCGGCGTCCGCGGGTCGAGGCGCTTTCCACCCGGAAAAAGGGTCGCCGTCGGGGGACGGCGGCTGTTTCCCATCCGGTACTTTTATTCCTATGCCCACCTTCCTCGCGACTTGATCACTTCCCTGGCGTGTCACGGCAGCGCGATTGCCTTGCTCGTATTCGTCTCGTTGAAGTCGGCCACGCCGATTGCCGCGCCGGACGTTCTCGAAATCGGCGCTCCGCGACCAGACAGAACAAGAACTCCCAGCCCTGCCAATTGCGTTGCCATCGCCGGGCTACAGGTCCGTCCCGCATCTCCATCCCACCCATGAATGCAGCCAGACGCACTCGCGCTGCCATCGCTGCTGCTCGGCGCAGACGCGGTGCTAAAACCTGGGACGCCAGTCAAGATCGAGCACAAGAGCGCGATCCTCGGGACGACCGAGTGGTTCCACTTCAGGCCGCCGCCGGGCTCCTCGCGGCCGGGAAAATGCGGCGCGGAGATATCCGACGATCCTGTTCACGCAAACGCGCGGGCAGGAATGCGCGATGATGGAAGGGCATCCTGCCGCCGATGATCTGCATCGGCTCGGACGTGGATGGCGGCGAGGCGGCGTGGTCGAATCTCGGCGACGCGAAGAAGGGGCGAAGCGGAATGAGGGATTACGTTTTCCAGGAGCTGCTGCCGCAGGTGGACCGGCCCCCCTCACTCCCCGGCACCGCCCGACGCCCGGCCCGTTTCCGGCGCGGCGCGGTGAAAAGCAAATTCCTTGCAGACAGACAGGGATCAATGGCCGGGCGACGAGCTGGAGCGGCGCCGTCTGTTGAAGTATTTCCACGAGCGCAAGATCGCCAATCCCGTGGTGCTCACCGGCGACATCCACAGCAACTGGGCGAACAATCTGATTGCGGATTTCGATGGTCTCGACGGGCGCACCGTCGCGACAGAATTCGTCGGCACATTGATCTCGTCCGGCGGCGACGGCACACGCTCACGCCGAAGGGGCTCGAGCTGACGCTCTCGGAGAATCCGTTCGTGAAATTCCACAGCGCCGAGCGCGGTTACGTGAGATGCGAGGTGACGCCGCAGCGCTGGCGCGCCGACTACCGCACGGTCGAATACGTGTCCCGCCCTGGCGCGCCGCTGCACACCCGCGCATCCTTCGTCGTCGAAGCCGGCCAGCCGGAATTGCAAAAAGCCTGAACGACGCCACCTTATGAAAATCAACCGCCTCCGCTCCGCACAAAGAAGGTCACGCGCTCCATTCAAACCTGCTCCACGATGAACCCGATGCGCTCTTTCCTCGCTTTGCTCTTGCTGCTCGCTGCCGCGCTGCCGGGCAGCGCGCAGCACGATGTCGCCGGCATTTACCTCACCTGGCAGCGCGACCCGGCGACGACGATGACGGTGAACTGGGTGAACCTCTACGCCACCGGCGCGCCGAAGCTCTGGTTTCGCAAGGCAGGCGAAAAGGAATGGAGCAGCGCCACCGGCACGCACCACGCGGCGGAGCCGTCGGTGCTGCAAGTGCGCCGCGTGGAACTCACCGGGCTTGCGCCGGACACGATGTATGAGTTCGTCCACGGCGAGCAGCCGCCGAAAGCGCCCGCGCCGGTGATGACGGAGAAGGAGAAGGAGGCGGAGAAAAAGGCGAAGGAGGAGGAAGAAGAAAAGCAGCCGGAGAAAGAGCCGGTGCGCGTCACGGACACGCGGAGCACTTACAAGTTTCGCACGATGCCCGCCGAGTTGACGCGGCCGGTGCGCTTCGTCGCGGGCGGGGACATGATGCACTCGCGCGAGATGGTGGACGCGATGAACAAGCGCGCCGGTGCGCTCGACCCGGATTTCGCGCTGCTCGGCGGCGACCTCGCCTACGCAAACGGCGCGGATGCGACGCGGTGGA
>Ga0105044_10008317_pt1 | contig 14241 bp, 10 predicted proteins | sample MAT01_FD_78092 | JGI IMG/M metagenome (GOLD analysis project Ga0105044, IMG submission 78092) | Freshwater microbial communities from Lake Fryxell liftoff mats and glacier meltwater in Antarctica - MAT-01 | ecosystem: Environmental > Aquatic > Freshwater > Ice > Liftoff microbial mat | place...
AACTTCTTTTAATACTTCTTCAAGCTCTGAAACATTATCTTCTCGTGAGCACCGAGCGGCTTCACCGGTTAATAAGTCGCGAGCTACTCTACCCAAACCACTTCTGGCAGCAATAATCTGGCGAACAATATTGACACAACCACGCTCATCTTCATACATGCTCATGATGCCATCCAGTTGACCTCTAATTCTCCGAAGTTGAACCAAAACTTGATCAGATTTTAATTCTGACTCAGATAGTTCATCTGTGTCAAATGATGCGGTTGCTGGTGATACCATAGTGGTGTGTTTACTCTGTTGTAGTGCTTATACCAAGATACCCCTGGGGGGTATACTTGTCAAGAGGGAAGAGGGGAGTCGAAAAAGTGAGTGCCTCAGAATTACCCAAGCCGAACCACCGAAAATAAAATGACTACTTTCAGATAGAAATTCCCGTTACGATTTTTGCCGCAACCTCACAATCTCCTCAAGGAGGGCTTGCTGGCGAGCATCTTGATCTGGTGTTCTCTCCTCTTGTTCATCAAGGGTGTCAAGCTCCGCAGTAATCGCCACAATTCTGTCTTGGGCGGTGGCTTTTTTGAGGGCCATTAAAGTTTTGCGCCACTCATCAGCGGTATCAGTAGTCGGGTCAATACCCGCAGTCAAGGTGGGATCAAATAACAGGTCAAAAACATACTGCTGCATGTCGCTCGGAAGTGACTGAGACCATGAATCATTGCCAAACGAAGGGTTTTTTTCCAGCTGCGTGCGCAACTGCTGTAACTCAGGCGTGGTCATCTCTAGTGGCTGCAACTCTGTCCAAAACTGCATTCTTTGACCAGCTGTAGAAGCGAGCCACACATGCCAAAGATAGCGTTCCAGATGCTCCCGCCGACTGCGCGGCTTGGCCGCTCCATCCTTTTTAGCTACAGCGCCCAAACTTTTCTTGGCTACTCCAAACTGGGTAATGTCAGATCTGACCAAGCTTTCTTTAACGCCCAATGCCTTGGCCAACTCCTTGATGTAAAACTCCTTCTCTACTGCATGCGTGATGTGATTGAACACCGGCGCTAGCTCATCAATAATATGTCGCTGACCTTCTGGCGTAGCTGCATCATGCTGTGACAGTGCAACTTTGAGTAAGTAGGCGTAGACAGACAAAGACTGTTCAGCCGCTTTTCGCCACTCATCGGGATGTTTGCGAGCCAAATCATCAGGATCTTTGCCTTCACTCACCGATATTACCCGCAGCTCCAGCCCCGCTTGGGTGCAAATAGGAATAGCTCGCTTGGTGGCCTCAATCCCGGCACTATCGGCATCAAGGGCTAAGATAACTTTGCTCACGGTACGACTAATAATCCGAGCATGCTCGGCCGTCAAGGCTGAACCCTTAATTGCCACAATGTTGTTCACATGGGCCTGCGCTGAAGAAATGACATCAAACTCCCCTTCCACCACAATCACCGACTCTTTTTTACGAATTTCTTGGTACAACTCGCTCAACCCATAGAGTAGTTGTGACTTGTGATACAGCTCTGTTTCTGGCGAGTTAATGTACTTGGCTGTTTTGATAGTTGGATCCAACACCCTACCAGAAAAACCAACCACCCTGCCTCGGTAATCATTCAGTGGAAAAATAATTCTCTCTCTAAAACGATCGTACTGGCGCTTCTGCTGGTTCTCTACCACCAGCCCCGCGGCCACTAACTCAGAAATTTGGTATTTTTTCTTGTCATGTAAAAACTTAATTAAGCCGTCCCAGCTGGACATGGCGTACCCCAATTGAAAAATTTTGATAGATTCCTGCGTAATTCCGCGTTCTTGTAAGTACTCACGGGCTGGCTTACCGACTTCATGCTTGGTGAGTAAAAAATGATAATATTCTTTGGCTAAGTTTAAAATTTCTCTGACTCGCTCCCGCTGCTGATCTGCGGGTGAAGCGGAAGTTTTCTGCAACTCAATCCCGGCAGTCTCTGCCAAAGTTTGCAAGACTTCATAAAAAGTCAGACCTTCATAGCGCTGTAAAAACTCAAAAACATCACCCGCCGCTGCACAACCAAAACACTTAAAACGCTGCATTTGGGGACTGACAAAAAAAGAAGGAGATTTTTCCGAGTGAAACGGACACAAACCACGTAAGTAATTGCCCGACCTAGTTAAACTAACCCTCTGACCGATCACATCTTCAATGGCGGTGGCTTCTTTAACAACCTGAATATCTGACATAGTAATAGGCTCAGTATACCCGATACTCGTGCAATCTGCGGCGAGATATGCCATACTACTCCCTATATGACAAAATCTTTCTCTCCTTCTCAAGCTATCCAAACGGGTTGGAAGATTACTACCAAAAACTTTGGGCTGGTTTTAACACTGATGCTCATAGCCTACGGCATACCACAAATAATCATCATGCTCGCGGGAACAGATTATTCTAGTTCGAGAGGGATCGTCGAGGTTATCAACCTCATCTACAACATTGTTGTCTCGATGGGCATGTTAGCCGTCACTTTAAAATTAGTCCGCGGTCAATCAACCACTTGGCAAGACTTATTTGGTCAATATAAGAAATTCATTCCTTACATCCTTGCCACTATTTTATACTCCCTCATGATAGGGCTTGGTTTTATTTTCTTTATCATCCCCGGTATTTACTTGGCTCTCAAGTATCAGTTCTACACCTACTGCATCATTGATAAAAACATGGGTCCCATTGAAGCTCTCAAGGCCAGTGGCAAGATCACCAAGAATCAAGAATGGCGACTACTTGGTTTAGCATTCTTACAAATGGGTGTCGTGTTACTTGGCCTCTTGGCATTCCTGGTTGGATCATTACTTGCTCTTCCCGTAGTGATGCTGGCATCAGCGTACGTCTTCGAGCAACTCTCCAAAACGGCAACCAAGGTGGCTCCCGCCAAGCAGATAGCTCAAAAAGCTCAAAAATAATTACTCAATTTTGGGACCAGTGTTGCGAGGCTGTGAAACTTTCATCGCATCCTTGAGTAATTTTTTACCATGACCCTGATCTATATAAATTTCAATTTCTAGATACTTCTCAATTCCTGAGCCAGTCACTTTTTTGTGCAGCAAATCATCAACTTGGAAAATACCGGCGGTGTGATTCATGATGATATCCACATGTATTGGCGTTATGGTACCAGCTGAGATAGCAATGGTATCAATCGCCTGAGCCGAGACTGAGTGAATATCCACCTTGCCTGACTCATAGGGAATTCTCGATCTGCCTTTCGTCATATCTAGCGCATCTGCTACTCGCACTATGCCTGCTTCGGTTGTTAACGGCTGGCCGTCTTTTCGATGACTAATAATAGCGTGTTGGGTTTCGGCAATCATGAGCGTCCGAAGCTCGAGAGGTAAAAAGCTCAGCACTTCTTGCAAAATAGGCAGAGATACCACCAAGCTAAACTCCTCATGACCTTTTCGATTCACCGACATGCCTAAGTCATGCATCACACTCGCTAAAAACACTACTACCTCGGCGTGTTCGTAGGACAAACCATAGTCCTCGACTATACCAAAGGAAGCGTCTTTCTTCTTGAGTAATCGCATCATTTTGAGAGCAATGTTGGCCACCAATTGAAAGTGCACTGGGCCGTGATCGGTCATACCTAATCTTTTCATGGCGTTGATATTGAGCATGTGCCACAGTGTTTGAATTTGGACATTTTCATTGATATTCTTGAGAACTTTGGCCAACAGTGGATTTCTCTCAACCGGGACGCTCAGAGTAAATGGCTTTATATTCAACGAGCTTGTAGTATCGATCATATGGTTGAGATTGTACCGTTTTAATCTAGGGAAGCCAAGCTATATTTATGCTACATCATTTGAGATTATTGGGTATAATTGACATCCACTGAGTTTTGCTTTTCGCAGCTCACGGTGGGAGGTGTCGCATAGTGGTCAATTGCACACGCCTGGAAAGCGTGATCCGCAAGGATACAAGGGTTCGAACCCCTTCACCTCCGCAAAAAGCAGAAACATCTTTCCTGTATGTCAGAGCAAGAGCAGAAGAAAAAAAACAACCCCACTGAGCTCAGTCGGCGCGAATTTATCATGCGTATACCTCCTCTCTTGCATTTGGTAAGACAAATATTGATGGGTCAGACCAACGCAACTGATTTACCGAAATTTCCGGCTAACAACCATCCAAAACCTCTTGAAGGAGATGTCTCTCCAGCATTTCCAGATGATGAACTACGTTTTAGCCAGCAAGTATTTGATAGATTCCAGGAGATATTCGGCGATGAGTACAAGCTTGTAAGAAATTTGGCTGATCTAGCAGATTATCCTGAACTTCAACAGAATCTTACAGAAAATGAAAGAGTGATAGAGCCGCCTACAGCCATTCAAGTAAAACTACTCCATCTCTATCTGGATGCAATAAAAAAGGAAACCAACATATCTGAGTATGTTCACAGAAATGGCGAGCGATTGCCACTTCCTATTATCTTTCTCACAGACGCCTCATTTCATAGCCCTGAGCAGCCATTTTCAGAGTATCTAGGTCTATACGATTTTAATGAAAATTCTCAAGAAAGTGCAATTCTTCTTGATGCAACTAGAGGAAACACAGCTTTTCTCGATTTTGTCCTAGTCCATGAGCTCGGCCACAGGATGGCACACGAGAGTGAAGGAGACAGAGAAGCTGTTCTTGAAGAAATAAGATTTTTGATTGAGTCTGCGCAAGACTTAGTTAACGCAACAGACCCGACCCAGCAAACAGATTGGGATCTGGTATCAGACAAATTTTTAGAATTGATGGGTCAATTTCCTCATACTGCCCCCGAAGCTTTTTCACCTATAGAATTTATTTTCCTCTATTTACTGTTAGCGCCAGCTCGAAACAAACTGTTTGAGTCGCCTCAGGAACCGAGTGCTCCTACTTTCCCTATAAATGCTGGCAGACGTTGGTTTAACGGAACCATGTACGATGAACTCTACTTAGCTCATCGTGAAAATCCTCAGGATTTTTATACAAGTGATCAGAGGACTGCTGATTTTGTTGAAAGAGCAGGAGCAACGACTTCGATGCTGTATGGGGGGACGAACAAAATGGAGTGCATTGCCGTCATAAGTCAAGTTGTTGCTCAACACGGACTTGCAGGCTTTCGTCAGAACTTTAAACCGGGCCTGGTTGATTTTTTTCAAACTTGGGCACACGAATTAATTATACCGCCAGGAGAACTTTCTCATCCTGATTTTTCAGTTACAGAATTTTTTCTCAACGATCCCGTTCGGGCGTATTATTCCATGCAGTTCAAAAAGGTAGATTTCCAAGATTCAGAGGCATTGTCTAGAAAAGTAGATGAGGTAGCTGAATTTTTGTGCGAAAGAATTGTCAAGCTTGTTTTGACGAGAATTTGGCAAGTGCCTCAAGAAAAACTTGCGACTCTAGCAGAAAGAGGGTATATACTTTTCCCTCAACTGTCATATTCTATCTATTTGCCGAACTCCAGAAGATTTGTAGATTATGGTGCCAGAGTTGACAGAGATGACGTTGAAAATATGCGTCAAATCTTGCGCCTCTATGATGAGTTGCCGTGACAAACTCGCCGCAGGTCTTTCCCCGCCCCTCAATACTCGCCAAACGAATACTTAACTCGCTCAGCTGCCTGAAACAATCCAAACAAAAAGAAAATCGATAGCACCATATAAACCGCCAACATTCTCAAGGATCCGTATTTTTTAAAGCGCCGATCAGAAACAAAAATACTAAAGGGAGCCATTCCAAATGAACCATGCTTGGCGGCCGCCCGTATGTACGCAATATCATCAAAAACCAAGTTTTGATCAAAACCACCACTCTTACCAAAGATCTTTTTGGTGGTCAGGATGCAGGAGCCAGCTCCACTGGGAGATATCTTTTGAAAAAGAAAAAACAGCGCATCAAAAACCAAGTAGATTGCCGCGATAATGACAGTTGAGCGGTATGGTACATAATACGGACACACCGTTTCAACCTGATGAGCTTGAGCCCAAGAAAGCAGCTTCTCTAAAAACTGGTGGTGAGTAATTCTGGTATCAGCATCCAGGTATAGAAAGTACGTTCCGGAGGCTTGCTCTCCCCCAAAATTTCTTTGATGGCCCGTGCCACTTTTGGTCTGAAAAAAAGTGACGTGCTTCTGTTTTTTAAGTAGTTTTGCGGTGAGGTCTTGTGACCCACCATCAACCACGATAATTTCATCCGGCTGCAGTGACTGCTGCTTAAGATCATCGAGGATGTTCAGAATATTTTTTTCCTCATTCAGGGTAGGGATAATTATACTGAGCGTTTTAAACATAATTTTTGGGCAGAAAGACTACTAAAAAAAGTATAAAACCAATCACAGCATTGAGATATGGAAAGAGCCAATACATTTTGATAGTCGCTTGAGTAGAGCGAGCCGCTGCAAGAGCCATGAGCGGATAGACCAAGCCCAAGAGTGAAAGTGGCTGCCAGCCTAGATATTGGCTTGTGAGAATGGTGCTCAAAAGCCAAAGCGCACTACACAAGTATAAGCTTTTTTGAAAGCCCAAAACTACCGCGGTAGTTTGTAACGCTGCTTGTTCATCTACCTGAATGTCCGGCACCGCTGAAAATAAATGCATAGCCATAGCCCACACACTTGCCGCCAACAAAATACCAAAAGGAGGGAGGTGACCCGCAGTAATGAAGTAGCCAAAAACGCCCGGCAAAATATAAAGTATGTTTGACACCGAATCAACAAAAGGATGTGCCTTGAGCCGAAATGGAGGCAGACTATACAACAAAGAAAGCCCCAACCAACCCAACAAAATGGCCCAGCTAATTGGTGAGGCAAAAGAGAGCGTCAGAAAAATAAACAGCAGCAGGCTGACTATAACAGCCGCAATAACAAGTCGCTGCTGCTGGTGTTGAAGCAAAACTTCTCGATCTTGTTTCTTGGGATTGAAAGCGTCCGTATCACTATCGGCTATATCATTCACTCCATAGAGAATAGTATTGGCGGGGAAAAGAAAAAATAAACCAGGGATAATAAAAAGCACTGTGGCTAAGTCAAATTTTGTTGCCATGCCCGCTGAAAAACCAACAATATACGGTCCGGCCAGATAACTCCAAAAACGAGGTCGAGAGGCTTTTATCAAAAATTTGATGGCAGTTATGCTGTGAAGAGTAACCATACGGCCTGAGTGATTAATTGAGCTTTACTTGGTTTGACTTTTTTCTCAAAAATGATTTTTGGATTGCAGGCTATGGTTCTGGCTGTCCAGCCATACATTTCCGCCGCTGTTTGGATAGGCACCCGATATCGCTTAGGAATGTACTCAAATCCTGCTTGAGCCTGATCTTGCCAAGTTTGATAACGCTTGAGCTCGGCTTGGATGAACGCTTCAAATTGTTGCGGATTTTTTTTGTATGTTTTGATTGACAAATCAGCCAAACCATACTCTTTTAAGATACTCTTTGGTAAATACGTTCTGCCCAAAAAAGTATCTTCTTCTATATCTCGAATAAAGTTTAAGTACTGCATCGCTTTTCCTTGTAGAGCTGCAGCTGGATAACTTTCTTGAGGAAGTGATAGTATTTGAGCCATCATCAGTCCGATCACTTCCGCTGAGCCATACATATATGCTTCTAATTCTGACAAGGTCGCGTACTCTTTTTTAACAAGGTCTTGACGCATGGCAGTAAGAAATGCCTCCACCCAGCTTGGCTCTAAATCATATTTGTGCAGCAACTCAACGAAAGAAGCAATCAGTATATTCGAGCTGGCTTTGCCCGCCAAAGCTTGATGGTACTCCAAAACGAACGCTTCAAACTCAGTTTTTTTCTGTGGCGTGGCATCGACAAGATCATCCGCCGTTCTCACAAAAGCATACAGCGTAAAAACATCATTTTTAATATTTTTAGGGAAAAATAAGGAGCTATAGAAATAGGTCTTACTCCCCGTTTTAAAAATACTGCGAAAAGATTTATCCATACTTTTTTATCACTGCTTGCGCCGTTATCTGCGAGGAGATAAGACAAGTCGGCATACCAATTCCCGGATGCGTGTACTGGCCGGTGTAGAAAAGATTATGCACTTTTTTACTCTGATGTGCTGGTCGAAACAAAGCACTTTGAAAAACAGTGTGACTAAGACCCAAAGCCGTACCTTGATACGCATGGTACAAACTTTGGTAGTCATTGTGAGCAAAAGTTTTCAAATAGACTATGTCATCTTGGAACTTTTGACCAATGAGTTCTTCCAGATGGGACAAGATTTTTTTCGTGTACTGCTTGCGCACAGCTGGCGTGTCTTTGAGACCTGGGGCAACGGGGACCAGAATAAACAGATTTTCCATACCTTTTGGAGCTACACTTGGATCTGTTTTTGATGGCGCACACACATAATAGCTTGGCTCCTCTGGCCAACTGGGGTTATTGAAAATACTATCAAAATGCTTCATCCAATCATGATCTAAGAACAAGGTGTGATGTTCAAGTTTTTCAATCTTTTTCGAGATGCCCAGATACAAAATAAAGGCTGAGGGAGCAATGGTTTTCTTTTTCCAATATGAAGCTGGGTATGATTGATCAGCGGGAGACAATAAATTCATTTCTGTGTGAGGATAATCGCCACTTGCCACTACTAAATCTGCCTCAAAGCTTCTCTTTTGGGTGACGACAGATGAAATAGCGTGATCACTTACCACAGATAATTTCCTCACGTCTTGGTTGTATTTAATCTTGACTCCTTTTTCAGTAGCTATCTTGACAAGCGAGTCAATAAAAACAGAAATTCCACCCATGGGGTACCAAACTCCCAGCTCAAAATCAATGTGGCTCATGAGTGAATACAAGGCTGGGGTATTGGTTGGAGTTCCACCCAAAAAAACAATGTTGTACATCAGTATTTTTCGGGCGAGGTCGCTGGTAAAGTAGCGTTTGGTAAAAGCATCTATACTCTCAAAAATATGCATCTTGGGTCCATTTATCAAGATATCTTTTCTGAAAAAATCGAAAATAGAACGATAATCTTGGTACATGAAATGCTTAATTGCTTCCTCATAGAGAAACTTAGATTGTTGTAAGTACTCGGTGAGTTTTTGTGCACCATTTGGCTCGAGCTTCTCAAAAAGAGCTAAGGTTTTTTTGAGCTGAGCTGGAACACTCACTGTGGTTTCTTTATCAAAAAATATCTTGTAAGAAGGAGAAAGTTGTTTCAGCTTAAAATAATCTTGACTTCTCTTACCAACAGAGGCATAGAAATGCTCAAACACCTCTGGCATAAGGTACCAAGAAGGGCCCATATCAAAGGTGAATCCATCTGCTTTGATTACCCCTGCCCTACCGCCGGGCTGAGCATTTTTTTCTAGAATAGTCACATCATAGCCCGCTTGAGCCAACAGCGCTGCAGTCGATAAGCCACTTATACCTGCCCCGATAACAATACATTTTTTCATACTTTGATTTAGTCTCTAGAACAACTGTTCTGTTATAGAATTATACGACAAAAATACTGGACTGGCACAAGGTAAAAGAGTCTTTCAATCAAGAAACTGCAGTGGTAATTTCCTTGCGTGTGGTGTCTTATCCCTCTGCATAAGGTATAATCTACCCTTCATGGAAACAATTATTCGCTTTGAAAAAGTTTCGTTTCACTTTTCTTTTACCAAATCAATTCTGGATGAAGTCAGTTTTTCTGTCCGCAAAGGCATGAAAGTGGCACTGATGGGTCAAAATGGTGCGGGCAAGACTACTCTTTTTAAGTTGCTCACTGGTGCGCTCCGCCCCGATTCAGGGGATATTTTTATTGATAAATCCCTCACCGTTGCAACGGCTTACCAGGTGATTGCACTAGAAGATCGCGCTCTAACGGTAACTGAATATTTTCAAAAGCACACCAAGTTTGAGGCCCACGAGCTGCAACGACGCATGGCAACCGTCTTGGATGCCGTCAATCTTCACGCCCCAGAAACCAAAGCCATCAAATCATTTTCTGGCGGCCAACAGGCCAGATTGCTTTTGGCTGCGGCACTTATTCAAGATCCAGACTTACTTCTGCTTGACGAACCAACAAACAATCTTGACACAGCCGGAATTGCTCATCTAACTAACTTTCTCATCTCGTATCCCAAAAGCGTGGTGGTTATCTCCCACGACGCCGAGTTTCTCAACGCCTTTACGCAGGGAGTCCTCTACCTAGATAGTTATACCCAAAAAGTAGAACAGTACGCCGGGAACTATCACGACGTTTTGGGTGAAATTGAAGCCCGTATTCTCAAAGAAAATCGTCTTAACGCCCAAAAAGCCCGCGACATTCAAGACAACAAAGATAAAGCTAACTTTTTTGCTCACAAAGGTGGCAAGATGCGCCTCGTAGCTAAGAAGATGCGTGAGAAAGTGGAACTCTACGAGAGTGAAAAAGTAGACGTCCGCAAAGAAGATAAAACTATCCGGCCATTTACTATTCAAGTTCAAAACAACTTTCCCAATGACGCGCTGACCATTACCTCTTTTACGGTGATGCAAGACCACCAGCAGGTGACCAAAGCTGCCGACGTCATGCTCATGAAGAAAAGACACTTGCGGATAATTGGCCCAAATGGCATTGGCAAAAGTACCTTAATTGAGTCTATGGCGCATGGCACTCTGCCAGGTCTGAAGCTACCAGCTTCCCTGCGCGTGGGCTACTACCGCCAAGATTTTTCTACCCTGGATTTTTCTCAAACTGTCTACGAGTCGCTCAGCGACAACATGGGACGTTCAAGTGAGCAAGTCACCGAAGAGCGGCTACGTTCTGTGGCATCAGGCTTTTTACTCAACTCAGAAGTAGTCAAAGCAAAAATTGGCAGTTTATCTGAGGGGCAGAAAGGCTTGGTTGCTTTTGCGGGCTTGGTCTTGTTGCGGCCAGGGTTGCTGATCCTGGATGAACCCACCAATCACATTAATTTCCGCCACTTGCCTATTATTGCTCAGGCTCTGGATGAGTACGAGGGAGCAATGATTCTGGTTTCGCACGTTGATGATTTTGTGGCCCAGATCAGAATTGATGATGTCTTGGATTTAGAACGCTCAGTTTGAGGCAACCTGAGTCAGCTGAGAGTGCGGATAACCTGCACTTGATATCTTTTGATACATACTCGCTACGTATTTTATCCTATAACTTTTAATGTATAATCTGGTGCTAGAGGCTGAGGAATTAATTTTTTTTAATTACTTTTTAAGTCTCATAATAATAAATTATGTGCATATTTGGGCTACTAGTACTATTCCCAAAACTCACAAAGTTACACTAAAACTATCTCTAAAGTCATACTTTTAACTCTCCAGTAGAACTGGTAGAACTAAGTAATGACAGAAGATGAATTGGGAGACATAATGCCAAGAACAACTGAATCTTTAAGAGCAAGCCAGCGAGAAGTTCCATTTACATCTATAGCTACTGCTAATAAGAATGATGACGGAACAGGATCACTTTACCTTGATTCTAAAGGACCGAGCATAAGCCATCTTCCAGAAGCGATATCTGGGAGTTTAAATAATATCACCCCAGCTGAAGTTCTTTCAGCTGCAAAACGCATTATCGACGCTTTAGCTACCAGCAGCAATCGTAGTATTCAGCATCTCGAAAACCTTTTAGAGAGTGCTTCCAAGCCAGATAGAACTCGGTTGGATGTTGAAAAATCTTTTAGGGGTTTATCTAGTTTTTTCAATAGTTTAGACAATACATTTGATAGTGCTAGAAGTTTTGTTACTGCTTTTACTAATACTCAGGCCGCTGAGTTACTACAGGCCTTAAAAAAAATAAGTACTGATAACAGCGAACATGCTGAAGAAGCTCGAAGCTTAGCTGAGGCATTCATAGCCAATCTTAAAAGATTGAGCTCGAGTGTATCTAAGCAAAGTCAGCAAATGCTTCGTAGTAGATTGCAACTTGCTATCGATATGATGACTCATTTATTGGCTACTCTACCTGATGTAAGCTCTAACGAGAGCAATCTTGCTTCTTCAACAAAAAAGAGAGGGGACAGAATACATACACCTCTTGAAACCATTCCAGCTATAAAAAAAGTAGTAGCTATCATAGCTGTTGGATTACTAGGCACAGGCACACAAAGTGTGAGAGCTAATCCAGGCATATCAGATCCTTTGACACTTGAAGGTGGCGAGCTCAACTCACTCAAAGACCCAGATAAGATTACTTCTTTCCTTTTTGGAATTGAAAAACTATCCTCACATCTAGAAATTTTTATACAAGGTGGTGATTTTACAGATCCAGATGCAAACGGTTCACTACTGATTGGTGGTCCCATAACAAGAACTGAAACGGGGTCCGGAAATAGACCTGAATCTTCTCATCCCGCTAGCAAAGACTTTGCCCTAGCTGCTGAGGTAGCTCCGTCACTTGACGTACTAAGACAGGAAAGTAGCGCACCTACAGAAACTCATACCCCAACTCAAGACCTTACCGTTACAGCAACAATAAACGTCCGATCAACTCCCGAAATACCTAACGCATCTTCACAGAACTTGATTGGACAGTTCAGCTTTGGAGATCTATTGGTTGTGTCTGGGTATACAAGAGACGAAAACGGTAGGGAGTGGTATCTCGTAGCAAAACAAGCTAGTGATGGAAATGTAAGAGGTTGGATTAGACAGGATACTGTCCCAAATTTTGCAAGAACTCCAGACCTAATAAATATAAATACATCTCAAGAGGGTGACTTCTCAATTCAAGTTTTTGGTACTGCTTCTACTATGAAAGATTTATTAAATGATCCTGTGGCTAACCCTGAAGTTAGCAACTGGGATTTAGCTGCAATCCAGGCTGGATTGAGAGTATTAAGAGAACGGCCAGATCCCTCCATGGTGGGTGAACTCTATTTTTCACCAGAAACACTCAATCCAGGGAACCTGGCTCTTTTTAACCCATATGGAAATGTTATTGTAGTAGAAAGAACAACCGTACAACCAATGATTACTGGCGGTGAGATCACCAACTTCGGTGGCAGTGTCATATCTTTCACTGTTATGGGTGAAGGTGGTCAGAGAATAGTGATTGCAACCTACTTCGAAATAGGACAAGTACACACCCTCCTGATGAGAGCGGGTATTCCGCCTTATTCAAATCAACCAACTTTTTCACCTACTATCGAAACAGGTTATTCTGAGAACATGGAATTTTTACCTAGCACTGAGAAGGATTTCTTATTGATCAGTGACTCATCGAACCCAGCTACCGCCTTACTTCACCACACTAAAGCTTCGCTAGCGATAAGGGATGGCTCAGGTACTGAGGCAGCTATCAACGATGCTATTATTTACATTGCCGAAGGGGTACCTGCGGGTCCATTCACAGTTGATTATCAAAACGGAACTATTACTTTTGGAAATATCATTTTTACCATAACTTTTGTCCAGACCGCAGAAGGTGGAGCATGGCACGCTACGCGGGATGAAGCAGCAGCTGTGACTTCTCCCAGTGAGATTAATTACTTAGATTCAAGCTTAACAGATATAGAGGCTCTAGCAGCCCTAGAAGCACTGCCCGTAGAAAATCAGATCACCTCAGAGGGATTGCTGGCTGGCAATCAATTTGGTGTTTGGGTGGATGGAAGATTAGAGAGAATTACTCATTGGTATGGGGCTGAGAGTCAGTTTCCAGGCTTGGCATATTTTAGGTCTTTAGTAAATTCACCACAGATGACAATTAACGGAATTCACTATGAAAGTGAGATACATACTGGGTATGTTGTAGGTAAAAATCTCGCACTCTTTACCTTTGAAGGTATGGATGGAAATTCTTACACAACTTATGCGCTTACGGTAGCCATACCAATCCTTGATGATAATGGTCAGCTTCTCGGCTTCCAACGTCACGAGGCAACGATTAGTGGACATTCATTAGCATATGTAAACATTGGCTCAGACAGAAGCACGGGTGGTCAAGGATTTATTAATCAGGCTGCAGAGGGAGACATCTTTTCATTTCGACGTAATAATACTGCGCCTGAGCAAGGGTTTGCACCAGGTAGTCGAATTGCCTATGCAGTAGTTATGGATGGTGGTGAAATTAATCCTCCTCATTTTGCAGCCGCAGAGGCAACTCAAACAGCAGCTCAAGCAAGAGGGAATAACATTGAAGTGGATATCGCTAAATATCTTTACGCCGATTATGTAACGCAAAGATAAAAACAGCATCAGTTTCAAAGTCTGCCTGATTTAAAGATAATATACTATTGAAACATAGTCACTCATTTGATATTGTAGAAGATGTGAGTACAAAAAAAATC
>Ga0105044_10008319_pt1 | contig 14238 bp, 7 predicted proteins | sample MAT01_FD_78092 | JGI IMG/M metagenome (GOLD analysis project Ga0105044, IMG submission 78092) | Freshwater microbial communities from Lake Fryxell liftoff mats and glacier meltwater in Antarctica - MAT-01 | ecosystem: Environmental > Aquatic > Freshwater > Ice > Liftoff microbial mat | place...
AGCGCTACTTTGGCAACTCAAAACAAAATCACCTATGTGGTCAAGTCAGGTGATGTGCTTGGGACGATTGCCCAAAAACATGGTACCAACGTCACCAACATCAAAAACTGGAATAACCTGAGATCAAACACCATCAAGGTCGGTCAAAAACTCGCGGTCTACAAAAAAGAAAGCTCCTTCGAGACCAGCCTTGCAAACAACGCGTCTTCACCATCACAATCACCCGAATTCTACACTGTCCAACCCGGAGATTCACTTTGGATTATTTCAAAGAAATTTGACGGAATAACCATCGACCAGATCAAAAAACTAAACAACCTCAATTCCAATCAGATCAAACCGGGACAAAAATTAAAAATTGGTTAACCTATTTGATTAGTAAAATTTTTTCATGGAAATTTTTATTCCTAAATTGTAGCTATAATAAAAATATATTATGGGAAATTCAAAAAAATTAACCTTATCAATGGTGCTTATCATTGCTTCCTTTGCTTTTTGGAGCTGTGAGGAAGGGGAAGGCAGCTCCTCCACCAAACCAAAAGCAAGAGGCGCAATCGGCGAAATTATTTTAGCAATTGATTCTGTGAAGTGGGACGGGCCTGTAGGAGATGCCATCAGGGATGTTTTCGAGGATGATGTCCCCGGGTTGATTAGAGGAGAAAGCATGTTTGATGTCAGGAAAGTTGACCCCAGAGCCATGTCAAGGCTGTTTAGGGGTGCTACCAACATCATTTATGTGACAACCTTTGATGACAAAAAGAGCGGAAGCCAAAACATCAACGCCATTTTTTCTAAAGAAGCAAAAGAAAAAGCCGCAAATGATCCCAACCTTTATTTGTTGAGAAATGAGGATGAATTTGCCCAAGGCCAAGAAGTAATATACCTGTTTGGAAACAATGAGGTAGAGCTCATCAGCAACCTGAAAAAAAACAAAATCAAACTTCAAAACCTTTTCCAGGTGAGGGAAAGAGAAAGGCTGGAAAAATTGTTAATGGCCAGAAAAAGCTCTGAAGCCAATGTAATGGCAGCAAAATTGGGATTGGACATCAATGTCCCTGCTTCGTATCAGATTGTAAAATCAGAGGATAATTTTCTATGGCTCAGACAGCCAACTCCCACTACCCAAAGACCCGACATCAGCCTGTTTTTCTATTCGACTGACTACACCTCCGAGCTACAGGTTTTTCCGGATTCTGTCATCGCATTGAGAGATAAAATTGCCAAAACACATATTTTTGGAGATCCAAACAATCGAAATTCATACCTCATAATTGAAAAGGTTGACCCCTCTCCCATGTTCAAAAATTTTTTGATCAAAGACAATTATGGTGTTGAAATCAGAGGCGGATGGAAAACAAATAACCTCAGCATGGGCGGATCTTTTTTGGCCTATGTGATTGTAGACTCCAAAAGGGGAAAACTTTACTACATGGAAGGCTTTGTCTATTATCCTAATGAAGCCCACCGTGAAGCAATCAGAGAAATAGAAACCATCTTATTGGCCACCGACCTCCTTGGAGAAAAGGAACAGGCGGGCTGATGAATTTTAACAATTAACCTTTATGGCCATTAAAATCAGAAAACTAGACGCTTTAAATTACCATTCACAAGGGAAACCCGGAAAAATCGAAGTCGTACCCACCAAACCGCTTTCAAGCCAGTTGGACTTGGCGCTTGCTTATTCACCCGGCGTTGCTGAACCGTGTCTGGAAATTGCCGATAACAAAGAGAGTGTTTATAAATATACTGCCAAAGGAAACCTCGTCGCTGTCATTACCAATGGTACGGCAGTGCTTGGATTAGGAAACATCGGACCCGAAGCATCCAAGCCGGTAATGGAAGGAAAAGGGGTCCTTTTCAAAAAATTTGCGGGAATAGATGTGTTTGATATCGAAATCGCAGAAAACGATCCTTACAAACTGATCCAAATCATCAAATCACTAGAGCCTACTTTTGGAGGAGTCAACCTGGAAGACATCAAAGCCCCAGAGTGCTTTGTCATCGAACAGACACTGAAAAGGGAAATGAATATCCCGGTCATGCATGATGACCAACATGGGACCGCTATCATTTCAGGAGCTGCTTTGTTGAACGCATTGGAAGTAGTAAACAAGTCAATAGAAGAAATCCTATTGGTGGTGAATGGGGCCGGTGCCTCCGCCATCGCCTGTACCAGATTCTATATGACATTGGGCGTAAAATCTGAGAATATCGTCATGTGCGACAGAAAAGGTGCCATCAGGAAAGATCGGGAGGACTTGGATGATACCAAAAAAGAGTTTGCGACTTCCCGGGACCTGCACACACTTTCGGATGCCATGACCGGCGCAGATGTATTCCTCGGACTATCTTCCGCCAATGTCGTTAGCCAAGATCAAATCATGCTGATGGCTAAAAATCCTATCGTTTTTGCACTGGCAAATCCTGATCCTGAGATTGCCTATGAACTCGCCATGGCCACAAGGGACGATATTATTATGGCGACCGGAAGGTCTGATTTTCCGAATCAGGTAAACAACGTTCTCGGTTTTCCTTATATCTTCCGTGGTGCCCTGGATGTAAGGGCTACTTCCATCAATGAAGAAATGAAGCTTGCAGCATCTAAAGCCATAGCTGCTTTGGCAAAAGAACCGGTCCCCGATATTGTCAACAAAGCATATGGAGACGACAAAATAACTTTTGGGAAAACTTACCTGATCCCAAAACCATTGGATCCCAGGTTGATTACCACCATCGCACCTGCGGTCGCAAAAGCCGCCATGGAGTCAGGCATAGCCAAAACGGTGATCATTGACTGGGAAGCTTATAATGTAGAACTCGAGGAAAGAATCGGCATCGACCAAAGGCTCATGCTCAGAGTGGTGACACGAGCTAAAAAAAACCCCAAACGCGTTGTTTTCGCAGAAGCAGACAACGTCAAAATCCTCAAAGCATCCCAATTATTGAGGGATGAGCGGGTCGCCATTCCGATTTTGCTTGGAAATAAAGAAAAGATAGATTCACTCATAGAAGAGCATAACCTGGATCTGACTGGAGTGACCATCATTGATCCATATAAGGATGAGGATAAACTAAAGTTTTTTGGAAATATTCTCTATGAAAAAAGGAAAAGGAAAGGCCTGACTCCGGCAGAATGTATCCGACTCATGAAAGACCGTAATTACTATGGAGCCATGATGGTAGAGTTGGGTGAGGCTGATGCCCTGATTTCAGGGTTGACCAAAGATTACCCAAAAACCATCCTTCCGGCATTGCTTGTGATCGGTGTCAAACCGAATGTAAACAGGGTGGCAGGAATGTATATCATGAATACTTCCAAAGGACCATTCTTCTTCTCAGACACTACAGTCAATGTAAATCCTACTGCTGAGCAGTTGGTGGAAATCGTGGGACTGACAGCAAGCGGTGTCAGGTTTTTCAATATCGAACCTAAGGTCGCCATGCTTTCCTATTCAAACTTCGGATCGGCAAAAGGTGAAGTGGCCTCCAAAACTTCCATAGCCACCGCTATGGCCAAAGCGAGGTATCCGGAACTTGTCATCGAAGGAGAAATGCAGGCAAACGTTGCTGTGAATGAAGAAATCCAAAAAGAAACCTATCCTTTCAGTTCTTTGATCGGACACAAAGTAAATACACTAATCTTCCCAGACCTTAGTTCAGGCAACATTGCTTACAAGTTGCTTTCGGAACTTGGAAATGCAGAGGCCATCGGACCGGTCCTATTGGGAATGAACAAACCTGTTCATATATTACAGCTAGGAAGTTCTATCAGGGATATTATCAACATGGTGGCTATCGCAGTGGTAGATGCCCAAACCAAAGATTAAAAAAAATGATTGCATATTTAAAAGGGAAGTTAACGTACAAAGACCCTACATTTGTAATAATCGACATATCAGGTGTAGGCTATCAGGTGAGAATTTCACTTCAAACCTATTCACAGATCAAAGACGAGGAGCAAATTATGCTCCTCACTTATTTAAGCATCAAAGAAGATGGCCATACCCTTTATGGATTCAGCCAGGATTCTGAGAAAAAACTATTTCTCAACTTAATTTCCATTTCTGGAGTCGGTCCCAATACGGCACTGATGATTTTATCGTCATTGACTTCCGAAGAACTTGAAACTGCCATAGTAAATGAGGATGCCCGCACCATCCAAAATGTTAAAGGTGTGGGAACAAAAACTGCTCAGAGAATTATCCTGGAACTGAAGGACAAGATCAAGAAAGAATCATTTGGGGATTCGATCATTCCGTCAAGCTCCTTTTCAAAAACCAACAATAAAACAAAAGAGGAGGCGTTACAAGCCTTGCTGACATTAGGGTTTACAAAAGCGGTTGCAGAAAAAAACATTGCAACAGTTTTGAAAAAAACCGGTCCGGAAATTTCTTTGGAAGAATTAATTAAAGCATCTTTAAAAAACCCGTAATCATCACAAACCCGACTGACTTTTGTATCCGCAATTTTTTTCAAAAAAAAGCGCAACGTCCCTTTTGAAACCAATAGGTCTTCTGATACTGGCCTATTGTTTATTGTTTTTTGGAAATTTACAGGCACAGGAAACAAGGACCGACAGTGTTCAGAGCAGAATTGATTCTTTGAATAAAAGGAGAATGCTCCCCTCATTTTTGCTTTGGCAAAATATGAGGACAAATCCCCTATACCCTTCCCAAAATCCTTATCTCCCAAAATACTCGCCTTTTTCCCAGATGAATCCCATCCAGCCTAATATTCAGGTGGAAATGGACTCCATCCCTCGTTACCGGATTCAGGACCAAATGGATTCTACAGACGTAGATCCGGGGGTTTTATATGATTTTGATGAATTTTCAAAAATCCAGGAATACAGAGTCCGGCAGGAATATTGGAGAAGCAGGTCCAAAGGGCTTGATGGCGAAAGCCCAGTCAGCGGTAGAAATCTGATTCCTCCCATTACCACAAGCCCAAGCTTGGACAGGATTTTTGGTGGAAGTGATATCAATATCATCCCCACAGGATTTGTGGATCTGGATCTGGGGGCAATTTTTAGAAGGATTGACAACCCTTCCATACCTGTCAGGCAGCAACAAAACGGTAATTTTAATTTCAACCAACAGATCCAAATGGCCGTCAACGGCACTTTAGGTCAAAAATTGAAGATCGGTGCCAACTTTGACTCAAACAATTCTTTTGATTTCCAAAACCAACTCAAAGCAGAATATACCGGATTTGAGGAAGACATCATCAAATCTATAGAAATCGGGAATGTCAGTATGCCTGTCCAAAACAGTTTGATTCAGGGTGCCCAAAACCTTTTTGGAGTAAAAACCCAGCTGCAATTTGGAAAACTTTTTGTCACCGGGGTGGCCTCCACACAGCGTGGGAGAAGGGATGAACTTGTCATTGAAGCAGGGGGACAAGGAAGACAATTTGAAGTACAAGGCTCTTCCTATGATGAAAACCGCCACTTTTTTCTCGCCCATTTCTTCAGGGATAATTATGAGCGATGGCTGAGAGGCTTACCCCAGATCCTTTCAGGACTCAATATTACCAGGGTAGAAGTCTATATTATGAACCGTGCCCAAAACACAGAAACTCTACGGAATTTTACCGCATTCATAGATCTCGGGGAAGGTTCGAGGATTTACAAACCTGAAAATCCAAATATAGGAACAGGGAATCCAGGTGCCCCGGCATTCAACCAAGCCAATCTTTTGTTTGATAAACTCAACGGAAATCCTGCTTTCAGACCTTTTGACACAGGTTCGGGTGCTATCGAATCCAACCTTGGCTTGACCAAGGGGATAGATTTTGAGCAGGTCAACGGCGCAAGGAAACTCGCGCCGACAGAATACCAATTCAACAGAGAACTGGGGTACATTTCACTCTCAAGACGGCTTCAAAATGATGAAGTCCTTGCTGTTTCTTATGAGTACACATTAAATGGACAGGTTTATAAAGTCGGTGAATTGTCAGAGGACTATCAAAACCGTCCCATCAGCGACCTGTTATTTTTGAAGATGCTGCGCCCTGCAAGGATCAACATCAGGATCCCAACTTGGGACCTGATGATGAAAAACATCTATAACCTGAATGCCAACCAAATCCAGCAGGATGGTTTTCAACTACAGGTCATCTACAGGGATGACAGGACGGGACTAGACAACCCGACCCTTTTGGAAGGAGAAAATGTAAAAAACAGACCCTTGATCAGGCTGACCGGACTCGATAACCTCAACCCCCAAAATGATCCTGCGCCGGATGGCAACTTCGATTTTATTCCGGGGATAACCATTTTTCCGGAACGGGGATTATTGGTATTCCCTGTTTTGGAACCATTTGGACAGACACTCCGAAGTCAATTTTTACCTAACGAAGCCAATTTGGCCAACAAATTTGTTTTTGATACGCTCTATAGGACCACATTGGCCGACGCAGAATTGGTCACCAAGTATGATAAGTTCTTTATCAAAGGAAGACTTACCGCAGGTTCGGCATCAGAGATTCTATTGCCGGGATTGAACATTTCACCCGGATCTGTGATAGTCATGGCAGGAAATATCCCGTTGGCGGAAGGAGTGGATTTTACAGTTGATTACAATTTTGGGAGAGTCAATATCATCAATGAGGGAATCCTACAATCCGGAAAAAGAATTTCCATCAGTTTTGAAAAGGCTGATTTGGTATCTTTTCAAACCAGAAGTTTGCTGGGAACAAGGCTGGATTATATTCTCAATGACAAATTCAATATCGGGGGTACTTTTTTGTATTTGAACGAACGCCCGAATATAACCAGGATAGCTATTGGGAATGAAACCCTAAGGAACAGCATGTGGGGATTGGATGCCAACTTCAGCGACGAATCACGGTTTTTGACCAAGTTGGCAGATGCATTGCCGTTTACAAATACGAAAGAAAAATCGTTGATCCAGATCAGCGGGGAATTTGCACAGTTGCTTCCCGGTACTTCAAATCGGGTTTTGGGAGAACCTACCAACTATATCGATGACTTCGAGACAGCCATTATACCATATGGCCTTGGCGGATCAGCATCCCAAACATGGCACCTGGCCTCTACCCCAAAAACGGATAACAATTTGTTTGACTTGAGCCCCGTCACTCCTGACAGACTTGGAAATGCCTATCGGAGAGCCAAAGTAGCATGGTATAATATTGATAATGTTCTTTATAGAGACGGTGGAGATGCACCTCCCAATCTCAACCAGGAAGACAGAAGGAACCACTATGTGAGACCGGTATTGCCCCAGGAAATATTCCAAAACAGGTCACGGGATTTTGTGATTTTACCTGAACCTCTTTTTGAATTTGCCTACTTTCCAAATGAAAGGGGGATGTACAACTACAATCCTAACTTGACTCCAGAGGGATTTTTACCCAATCCCAGACAAAACTATGGTGGCGTCACCCGACCGATCACAAGCGAAGTGGACTTTGACAGGACCAATATTGAATACCTTGAATTCTGGCTGTTGGACCCATTTATTGAGGGTGAAAATGGTCGGGTTTTGGACGGTAATTTCAACCAAAACAACACAACTGGGGGAAAATTGATTTTCAACCTCGGGGAAGTTTCAGAAGATGTCATCAAAGACGGACGTCATGGTTTTGAAAATGGCCTACCTCCTGATGGAAATCCCGATAATGCCAATGTCACAGAATGGGGTAAAATCACCCAACAGCAGTTTCTGATCCCGGCTTTTGACAATTCACCGGAATCCAGGGTCAATCAGGATGTCGGCATGGATGGACTTCGAAATGAAGAGGAGGAGGAATTTTTCAGAAGCAGGTTCATAGACAGGCTGAATGTCGGCCCATCCGCACTACAAAATATCAAAACTGACCCTTCTGCAGATAACTTCCAATATTACCTGGATCAAACCCTTGACAACAGAGACGCCAAAATCCTGGAAAGGTATAAGAAATTCAACGGCATGGATGGGAACACGCCCATCACCAACAACAGTAATTTATCTTTTGTCCCTGCCGGCTCCAACCTGCCTGACAATGAGGACCTAAACAATGACAATACGGTCAATGAACTGGAAGCTTACTACGAATATGAAATTGACCTCAGACCTGGGGAATTGGAAGTAGGCAAAAACTATATTGTAGACAAAGTCACCACCAGCCAAAGCGGGGATCAAGTTAATTGGTATCTTTTTAGAATCCCCGTGAGAACACCCGACAGGGTGCAGGGTGAAATATCAGGGTTCAAATCCATCCGCTATATGAGAACTTACATGACTGATTTTGAGCAGCCTGTTGTCCTAAGAATGGCCAATTTTAGGTTGGTAGCAAGTCAATGGAGGGTATTCCAAGAATCGCTTTATGAGAGAGGCTTTTTTGAAATCCCTGAGCCTGACAATTCCAATTTCAGTGTGGATGTGGTCAATATTGAAGATAATGGTCAGGGAAGTGCTACCCAAAGCCCATATGTACTACCTCCCGGGATTATCCGTGACCGGGACAACTTAGCAACAGTTGAGAGGATCCTCAATGAGCAATCCATCAGGCTTTGCGTGGAAGACCTTCAGGCAAAGGATTCACGCGCTGTTTTCAAGAATGCAAATTCGCTGGACATGATCCAGTTTGAGCGGATGAAAATGTTCTTCCATGCAGACAGTGAAGATGCTCAGGATGGTGAACTGACAGCTTTTTTGAGGTTAGGAACGGACTATACAGACAATTACTATGAAATAGAAGTTCCCTTGAATATCACGCCCAAAGGTACCAGAGATCCTTTGCAGATATGGCCACAAGAAAATGCAATAGACATTGCCATCAATGAGATAGTGGGAGTCAAAATAGCGAGAGACAACAACCGAGTACCTTTAAATCTTGCCTTTTCCCAAAATATAAGGCAGTATAGGGTGACTGTAGTGGGGCGACCGGAACTCAGTCTGATACAAGGGATGATGATCGGGGTAAGGAATCCCGGCAGCGGTAGCGGTGCTTCCAAGTCCATCTGTATCTGGGCAAATGAATTGAGGCTGACAGGCTTCAAAGAATCTACCGGATGGGCTGCCAATGCCAGACTCAATGCGCAGATTGCGGATGTAGCCACTATTTCGACATCTGTGAGGCATAATACTTTTGGCTTCGGTGGCTTGGAAACAAGACTCTCCCAAAGAGCGGTCACTTCCGCTACCCAATATGATGTATCTGCCAATGTGAACCTCCACAAAATATTACCGGAAGGCTTGAACGTAAGCATCCCGATGTACATCAGTTTTGAAAATGCGACTACCAAACCCCAGTTTGACCCGCTAAACCCTGACGTTCTCTTTGATTTTGCACTGCAAAAATTTCAAAACGATTCGGAAAGAGAAATATACAGCGATCAGGTATTGGACCAAATGACCCGGAGAAACATCGGCTTCACCAATGTGCGGAAAAATAAAAACCCCGATCAGGAAAAAAACCGCATCTACGACCTCAGCAACTTCTCTTTTTCTTATGCCCACGGGTCAGTAAAACAAAGCAACATCAATACAGAGAGTTACCTTTTTGAGACTTATCTGGGAAATATCGCTTATGTGTATCAGCCAAAACCTAGGGTCCTTGTACCGTTTAAAAACTCAGGTTGGGCGGGAGGCGAGAAATTCAGCCTGATCCGGGATATGAATTTCAATTTTGTCCCGACTTCATTTGCAGCCCGGGTGGATGTGGACCGCCGTTTTCTCCGTACCCAATACAGAAATGACCAACTGACAATCGACGGGGTAGATCCTTTCTTCCAAAAGAGTTTCTTTATCAACCGTACCTACAACCTGAACTGGGACTTGACCAAAAACCTCAGGGTAGACTACCTCAGCAGGGTAATGGCTGTAATAGATGAACCGGATGGGGATATAAATACTGAATCCAAGAAAGATTCTTTGCGGAACAACATCAGGGATTTTGGCAGAACAACCAATTATACCCATCAATTGAATCTCAATTACAAGTTACCGTTGGATAAAATCGGACTTTTGGATTGGATTGGCATGGATTATAAATATGCAACTACCTATTCCTGGCTTACAGGAGCCATAGGACAAAGGGACACATTGGGTAATATCATCCAAAACACAAGAGATCAATCGGTAGTGGGCAAACTTGATTTTGTCAAGCTCTATAATAAAAGTGCCAAGTATAGAGCTTTAAATGCGCCTAAGCGACCCAGTATTCCGGGCAGGACCACAGTCAGCGCCGAAGATACCATTGGCACGCCATTCACAAGAAAAACCATCCAATTCCTTACGATGATCAAGGATATCAACTTTAGGTATTCTGTTGTAGAAGGGACTTTTCTTCCCGGATTTATGCCGCAGACCGGATTATTGGGTTTGGACAGGAGTTTCTTAAACCCGGGATTAGGGTTCATTTTTGGAAGTCAGGATCCAAATTTACGCTTTGGCCTGGCAGAGCAAAATCTGATGGCACCAAGTTCTGAAATGACACAATTGTTCAGACAAAACCAGACTAAAAATCTTCAGGTCACCGGTTTGGTTGTGCCGTTCAAAGATTTCAATATCACTTTGGAAGCCAGAAAAAGAGAAACAGGGGATTATACCGAGATTTTCAGAAACTCCACAGAAATTCCCGGACAATACAATTCCCTTAGCCCCAACCGCTCGGGTGCCTATAGCATCACCTATTCTATTCTCCGAACGACTTTGGTCAGGGATGATCAAAACAACAACTCCCCGCTATTTACGGATTTTGAACAAAACAGAAATATCATCCAATCAAGGCTCAATGCACTCAATCCGGGTGGAGAATATTCTTTGAATGGTCAGGATGTATTGACCCTTTCATTTTTATCGGCCTATTCTGGAAAAGACCCAAACACCATCGAGCTTAATCCATTTCCGAAAATCCCGATTCCAAACTGGAGAGTTGACTATAAAGGTTTGAGCCAGGTACCTGCTTTAAAGGAATATTTCTCAAGCATCACCCTGACCCATGTCCATACCTCTACTTACGATGTGAGTAATTTCTCCAACTCACTCTTATATACGAAAGGGTTGGAACTATACAACACCATACAGAATTTTCCGGGGGCCAACCTTACCAACGAATTCGGTGAATATATCCCTGTCTTTATATTGAACCAAGTAGTGCTTTCAGAGCGTTTTGCGCCATTGATAGGTGTCAACCTATTGACCAAAGACCGTCTCAACATTGTCATGGAGTATAATACCGAAAGGAATCTAGGGTTGAATTTTTCGAATGCCCAGGTTACAGAACAGACGAGCCGGGATTTTGGATTTGACCTTGGATACACCAAAGCCGGGGTAAAAATTCCCTTTAAAATCAAGGGAAGACAAGAAATCCTTGAAAACGACCTGCAGTTTAGGTTAAGTACCAAAGTCGTGGACACAAGACAGGTTCAGCGGAAAATCGAAGAAGGAAGTACCGTCACAAATGGGAATCTCAATATACAGATCCGTCCGACGATTGGCTACATTGTGAGCAAAAGTCTGAACATCACCATTTATTTTGACAGGACCATCAACGACCCAAGGGTCACTACCGCCTTCCGAAGAAGCTCTACTGCCTTTGGCGGACAATTACGATTTAATTTAGCACAATAGGTTTTTACATTTGCCGAAACCTTGTATTTTTGGGCACTTTAAATTAAAACCGATATGAATTTTCCAAAGGAACTCAAGTACACCAAAGACCATGAATGGGTCAAGATTGAAAATGACATTGCTGTTATTGGGATTACAGAATTTGCACAAAGAGAACTTGGAGACATTGTATACGTCGAAGTGGAAACAGTCGGTGAAACCATCGCATCAGGTGAAGTTTTTGGTACTGTAGAAGCTGTGAAAACTGTTTCAGATCTTTTTATGCCATTGGAAGGCGAAATCATTGAGTTCAATGAAGAGTTGGAATCATCACCAGAGCTTGTCAACGAATCGCCTTATGAATCAGGTTGGATGATCAAAGTGAGATTTTCAGGTGATGTTCCTTCGGATCTTTTGTCATTTGAAGAATATACCGAACTCGTGGGAGGGTAATTTTATTCCATTTTGATCCGGTTTTGGATATCTCAATAAGTTTGGAATTTGGATACAGGTAAAATGGTTTACGGAAAATCCAACGTTACAAAACCGGTAAGCAAGGAAAGAACGTATATATTTTAAACCACACCTTCCTCAGATTACAGAAATTATTAGGCCAATTAGTCCAATAATTTTGCACATGGCAATTTGATCTCTTGTAAAAATTAAAATAAATGGTTAAAATTGTTATCTCTTTAATTGTAAAAAAATTATCAACCTTATTAATCAACAACCATGGAAGCTAAAAAGACGCCAGAAGCGGATTTATCCAAAAAAACAGGAATGTTCCTGAATCTTGGATTAGCCATTAGCGTCGGGTTATGCTTATTTGCTTTCGAATATAAATCCTATGATGATAGGAATTTGAAAGATTTAGGCAGTGTTACCGATGAATTTGAAGAACTATTGGATATTCCGATTACAGAACAACCACCACCGCCACCGCCACCGATTGAGCAACCTGTGATTCAGGAAATCCCGGATGAGGTTGAAATTGAAGAGAAAATAGAAGTAAACTTCGATGTGGATGTGCAGGAAGAAACAGTAATCAAAGAAGTTGTCATAGCTGATGCTCCTGTGGTTGAGAAAGCTGACGAGATCTTTGACGTCGTTGAAAACTCACCAGAGTTCCCCGGAGGAATGGAAGCTTGGAATGAGTACCTAAGGAAAAACCTTAAATACCCAACCCAAGCAAGACGAATGGGAATCGAAGGTACAGTTTACGTGGTATTCGTTGTGAATACAGATGGTACTGTACAGGATGTTGAATTGCTCAGAGGTATTGGGGGAGGTTGTGATGAGGAAGCACTTAGAGTTGTAAAAGGAGCTCCAAAATGGTCTCCGGGCAAGCAGAGAGGTCGCCCAGTAAGGGTCAGGATGAGACTTCCGATAAGATTTAAACTAGGATAAAATTGATAAGGGGCTTAAAGCCCCTTATTTTTTTAACATTTTTTAATATTGTAATTTTAGTTAAAATGAAGGAATAGCGGTCAACTCTTTTTAAATTCATGGACACTAAAACTTACAACGATGGAAACCAAGAAAACCTCTTCTGCAGATTTAAGCCAAAAGAGAGGAATTTTCCTCAATGTTGGTCTTTGTATCAGTTTGTCAATGTTACTGTTTGCATTTGAATGGAAAACAGAAAAATCAAATAACCGGATCTTCAATGAGGCTGACATGCTCTTCGGTGAAGAAAATATTCCTGAGGTACCGATTACCATACAAGACCCTCCTCCACCGAAAATTGTCAATCCCATCATCGAATCAGTCCCGGATAATATAGCTATCGTTGAAAAATATGACATCATCATCGATACCGATTTAGAACCGATTCCGGAAATCAAGCTTGATGCTGCCCCAACAATTGAAACACCTGATGTCGCTTTTGATTTTTCAGAGGTGATGCCACAGCCTGTTGGGGGAATGGAAGCTTGGAACAGCTTTCTTTCCAAAAACTTGAAATACCCGACACAGGCAAGACGAATGGGCGTTGAAGGAACGGTTTATGTTTCTTTTGTCGTAAACAAATACGGGGAAATTGAGGATGCCCAAATAGTGAGAGGCATTGGGGCAGGTTGTGATGAAGAGGCCCTCAGGGTAATCAAAGAGGCTGAAAACTGGATACCCGGAAGGAACGGCGGTTTGCCTGTAAAGGTAAAAATGATGGTTCCCATTAAATTCAGGTTGCAATAAAAAAAGGGCCAAAAAGGCCTTTTTTTATTTTAGGATATGAAGACTCCTTCAGCACTTTAGCTTTGGACAGAAAAGCGGTGCCCTTGGTATTTGGGATCTAAAAGGAAAAGGTTGGATGGGGGTTTACAATAAAAACAGAAAAAGAATTCACTTGTATTTAACTCTTACCCTCACCCGATCCGGATGTATCGGAACCTTTTCCTTTTTCCGTTCAATACCGTCTCGTTACCCAAACAGCACCGAGAGGCGGTTTGCAACCTCCGCTTACACAGCGATTGCGGTAAACCTACACCATCTCCTATACAACATGTTCTTGATTCACATCAAGGACTTCACGAGAAGCCTACACTCAATGCGTTATCAGTCCGCCGCGGCGGAGCAAAATATCTGTAGCCCCGAGCAAAGTGCTTCTCAAATTTTTATACTTTCACCAATCTTTTTGTACTGCCGCTCGGGGTATTGATGTCCGCGACGTGAGTATTTC
>Ga0105044_10008320_pt1 | contig 14237 bp, 7 predicted proteins | sample MAT01_FD_78092 | JGI IMG/M metagenome (GOLD analysis project Ga0105044, IMG submission 78092) | Freshwater microbial communities from Lake Fryxell liftoff mats and glacier meltwater in Antarctica - MAT-01 | ecosystem: Environmental > Aquatic > Freshwater > Ice > Liftoff microbial mat | place...
CAATGGACAGCCCTGAAAGAGTATTCTATATTTCTTGGTTTTATTGCCCTCCCTTTTTTTATGGTACTTTGGATCTCCACTCTAAAAAGAGAAGCGCTATATTTATCTATTCTCGAAATATTTTTTTACACTTGAAGGGAAGGGATAAGATGTGTGAGCCAGAGTAGGGGACTGTTATCGTAATGGCTTTACAAAAGAGAAAAATCGTGCTATAATGGATTTACAAGGCTCAAAAGAGCCAAGAAAAAGAACGGGTGCAAGCCCGTTTTTTGTTTTTTAATAGTAGAAAGAGCCACTTTCGTTAATATGAAACAAAATAAAGTGCGGAGTACAAACAAAAAATACAGCGTACTGGCGATCACTTTTCTCGGTGTCGCCGTCTCCTTCGTGTTTGTATTTTCTGCTCTGGCGAGTACGCTTTCATCGGACGCGATCGTGAGTCTCGCGAACAAAGCGCGGAGCGAGGCATCACTTCCTCCACTTGTCGAAAATGCCAAGCTGAGTCAAGCTGCCAAGAATAAGGCCAATGACATGCTCAAGAATGACTACTTCGCTCACACTTCTCCGAAAGGAGTGGAGCCTTGGTATTGGATGAAGCAAGCGGGCTACTCTTACAAGGCGGCCGGTGAGAACTTGGCTATCAACTATACCGACGCCGAAGAACAGCACGAAGCCTGGATGAAAAGTGAAACCCATCGAGCAAATATTTTAAATACGCGCTATCAAGAGATTGGCATTGCTGTAGTTCGCGGAAAAATAAATGGCAAGGAATCGACCGTGACGGTCGAATTCTTTGGAACACCTCTTCAGGGGATGGTGACAAGTAAGGAATCGGCGACTGCGCCCGCCCTCCCGGCGCCCTTAGGTGTTCAAATAGAGGTGCCAGAAATAGTAGTACCTGAAATACCGGTCGTCCTAGTACCTGCCTCTCTTCCAGAAAGTGTTCTTCAGAGAGAACAGCAACTTCCTTTGGTCGAGCCAAGAGTAGGAGTCGAACCCCTGGTACCGGTTCAGGTCCTCCGCATCGTTTTCCTGGCTTTATTTGGACTCTCTGCCCTCCTCGGACCAGTAGTTATCATCGGACGAGCTGGTCAAGTGATCCGGACTACCATTTCACTGAAGTCTTTGAAGCAAAAAAAAGAAAATGTGCCAGAGGGACAAAAGCGAAATACTAAAGACAGTGTCACGAAAGGCATAAAAGAGCTCAAGAGCATCCCTGTTATGGGGTCACTTAATATAGACAGTATCCATCATCGCCAGGTAGGGGCGCACTAAAGAATAAAGAAGAGGTATTCATGAAATATCAAAAACTCTCCTCCAAAAGGGAAGAGTTTTTGATATTGACAAAAATATAATACTGTGTTAAAAATAACTTGACATGAGTGTAAGATAAGCATAGGCTTACAGGAAGCGCACCATAAGTACCTTATTTTGTTTATAATTAGCCAATTTTTTATTGGCAAACATTTAATTCTGGATCACAAGAAGTATGAAAGTCATGAAAAAAGGTGTCAAGCGTAGTGTCGTGAGATTACTTGAAAAAACTTTTAATCTTTTTGTTGTTTTGTCACTCCTCCTGCAACCAGTAGGAACAGTAGGCCTTTACGGGGCCTTTTCTTTTACTCCCAATATTGCTCGCGCTGAAACTGTAGACCAGGTTGATGACCAAGAGCAAGAAGAAAATAATGATGAAGAGGCTGAAGAAAGTGAAGAGAGTGAGGAAGGAGCGGGGGAAAATGAAGAGGGGTCGGAAGAGGGAGATGATGCGGGTACGGAAGAAGACGAAGAGGGCACTGGTAGTGAAGAAGGCGATGAAGAGGGTACTGAGTCGGAAAATCCGGACTCTCCTCTTTTGCCTGTGCCACCGGTCGCAGAAATCCCACCGATCGTCTCGGAATTACCGGGTACAGAAGAAGATGTAAACCCAACCGTTCCCAGTGACCTTCCTCCTGTCGATGAGACTGCTAAGGAAGTATGGGAAGATGAGAAAGACGAAAAAAAGGCTACAACAAAGGAAAATGTAGTTTTAGATATTTCGTATGAGGCGCCCTTTAATAAGGACGTTAAACTTATTTTTAGTAAACTGCCTGAAAAGAGTGGCACACTCTCTATTGAGGAAATTGTTCTGAGTGAAGAAGAGACGAAGGCCCTTGGCGCCCTTTCGAACGTGGCCTATGACATTACCTCGACCATGGAGGATGGGACATTTGAATATACTCTTACTCTCCCGACTCCCAAAAATACTGAAGCAGTGGAGATCTTGTATGCAGAGGATGTCGCGAGTTTAGACGAGGCCGAGGCAGTGTCGGGAGATGATCTCAAGATTGATGAGGACTCGGTGAGCACTACGCTTGATCATTTCACCGTGTTTGTAGTCGTAAGTCCTGCGCCAACTGGTCCTGCCTGTATATCTGAGGGAGCAACCACTGGTATGGGGTGCTATGCTTTGATTCAGGAGGCAATCAATGCGTCAGTCGATGGCGACACTGTTTTGGTGAAACCCGGTACCTATGTGGAGCAATTAGTCATTGATGGCAAGGATATCACCCTTGCAAAGACGGGTGTCGGCACGGTCACTGTCCAGGCGCCAACCACTATTGTCAGTCAGGCGGGAACTTTTACCGACACGCCCATTATCTTTGTTACCAACGGTGACGTCGTAATTAAAGACATTACAGTTGATGGAGCTGGCCTTGGAAACGACCTCACATACTTTGAGGGTATCGCCTACTACAACGCTACTGGTACTATCGATGGGGTGACGGTCAAAAATATGCGGAATACCCCTCCAGATGGCGTACAGGGCGGAGAGGGAATATTGCTTCAAAATGCTGATGCGGAAGCGAGAACGGTAACTATCAAGAACAGTCGCGTCGAGACCTTTCAAAAAAACGGTATCACGGCCTACGGCAACGACAAGCTTAAGGTGATCCTCGATAACAATAAGATTATTTGTGAGGGGGCACTCGATTATATAGCTCAAAACGGTATCCAGTATAGCGATGGTGCTACTGGGACCATCATGAATACTACCGTCACTGGCTGTAGCTATGACAATCCAGACGACGAACTCTATAATCGCGAAGCCGCCGCCATTCTTCTGTATGAAAACGGCAAGGACATGGTGATCAAAAACAACACCATTTCTGCGAGCGACAATGCCATTTATCCGGTCTATAGCGACACGGGGCTTAAAATTTCTGGAAACACTCTCACTAATAACTTTCGAGGGGTACGAGTCTATGATGATCGAGGTGGAGATGATCGAGATGGAAGTAACCCCATTGTTTTTGATGCCAACGCTTTTTCTTCGAACTCCATTGATATCGATAACTACGCATCCAGTGATATCGACGCTCTCTCTACGACCAGCTTTTCGGTGGTTGATCCAGGAAATCTTAATCAGATTGAAGCTCGTTTGAGCCATGATTGTGCTCTTTCTCCGTATCTCCACGGCTTTTGTAATGGTGATGATTATGAGGATGGAGAAATGTCTTTTGGGAGCATCAAGTATGCTGCCATGGGATCAATTCTGGCGACTGTCGTAAACGTAGAGCCATCCAATTTACATGGCTGGATTGCGTCGGATGACGGCTTACCGACCGGCACCAGCTCCTTTGCGACCACACCGAGTGGAGCACCTATTGGTACTGGGAGCCTTGGCCTGACGGTTGATTCGACGGGACGATCACTTCTTTACGCGCCCGAATTTCAGGCAGTGCCATTTTCGCGCATATCTGCCATGAGCTACCATGCCTATACTCCGATCGCTTCAGTGGATAACGCAGTGACGCTCCAGTTTAACTATGACAACGACCTCTCTGATGGGACAAATAGCTATCAGGGGAGATTGGTGTTTGAGCCACTTTATAGTAATACGATTATTATCAATGATACTTGGCAGGCACTCAATCCTAAGAGCGGTAAGTGGTGGGCCACTCCGAACGCTTTTAGTACTCTTGATGAGGCCTGTCCCCAGGCAGCTCCTTGTACATGGTCTGAAGTTCTCAGTGCCTCGCCAAATGCTGGGGTAGGCACAGCGGCTGGTTTTGGTGGCATTCTTGTCAAGCTTGGTGGGCCAATTACGGGAGGGGCGACTTCGTATGTCGATAAACTCCGCCTCGTGACGGACACTATCGATAAGACGTTTAATTTTGATCCAGATACCCCAAGGCCAGTCTGTGGTAATGGTATACAAGAAACTGGTGAAGCCTGTGATTATGGTGACCAGAATGGCCAGTCGACCTGCTCAAGGACGTGCCAATGGGAAGCGCCAGTGTGCTCTGTCGAGAGTGCTTCGGTGACCAATGGAGAGTTTGAAATACCAAGCGTCACCAATGAGGCGAGCTGGGGTATCTTTGACAATAACGAGGTACCAGGCTGGACAGCGGAGTGGTATGGCGGAAGAGATGATGGCAATCGTCCGACTCCAAAAATTGAGCTTCATAATGGAGTCAATGGCTGGACGACGAGTAGTGACCAGTACGTCGAGCTCGACAGTGATTGGGATGGACCAAGTGGTGCGCTCAATGGTGATCCTGCTTCAATCAAGCTCTCGCAAACCATCCCAACTATTATCGGAAATGAGTACACGCTCTCGTTTGATTATGCTCCGCGCCCCAATCATGCTGATAATCGCCTCCAGGTTGAGGTGACTGGTTTGCCGTCCTTTGATACAGGGACTCTTCCTGGTGGAGGCAACGTTGTATGGACTACCAAGACTATGACATTTGTAGCAACAAGTGCCCTCACCACGGTTTCCTTTACGGAAATGGGTACGCCTGACTCGTTCGGTATGTTTCTTGATAATGTCCGTCTCAGCTGTGAAGCGCCTCTTCTCACAAGTACGGTACAAATCTGTAAAGTTGAAGCAGGAACTCAAAACGCTCTCCCAGGCTGGACTCTCTATCTCGAAGGGGAATCAGTGCAAAAAAATCTATCAGTCCCAAGTACGAGCTCGGCTGGCGTCAATTCGAACGCTCTCATCGGAGGAGTCTCTTACCTCGCCAAAGGCTCTGGGACTTGGCAGAACCAGGGGGGCGCTAATCTCGTTGATCCTGAGTATTCGACTACGGATGACTGGGTGACCCATATGGACGGCTATACGGGCTTTCAGAATGACATTCTTGAACTCCAGATCAATAGTACCTTTGATCCGAATTCCAACTGGGGAGCCTATAACAGTGCGCATACTTATGCTCAGTCATTCGTCCCGGGTGTAGATGGTCCGGCTAATTTCCGCATCTTTGATGGTACTGGTACGACCCAAAATGAAAGCTGGTTTGGTGACAACTCTGGTTCGCTCTCGGTAGACCTCTCTCGTGGCTACGCTGGCATCACTGGCCAAAATGGTTGCGTTGTCTTTCAAGATGTTCCGTACGGCACCTATACCGTGGGAGAAATTGAACAAGATGGCTTTGACTATGTAAGTGGCGCTGACTCGGTCGTGATTGATAGCGGAAAAGAGTCTTTTACGGTGGTCAATGCTCGGGAAGTAAGAACAGGAACCCTTGAGGTGAAAAAAATTATTGTCGGGAACGAAGAAGCATCGCCGAGTGAATTTTCGTTTGAACTGGATGATATTTTGGATGTCCAGTTTGAGGCTGATGGAAGCAATGAGTTCACTTTGCCCCTTGGCGGTTCCTACACGGTGACCGAAATGGATGCCCCTGGCTACACAACCACTTATGAGAACTGTGAAGACGTTGTTATCACAGAAGCAAAGCAAGTTTGCACCATCACCAACACTTTTAATAGTGCCACTATCACTATTATCAAAGATGCTCGCCCCAATCATCCTCAGAATTTTGGGTACGTGATGAATGGAAATGGCTTGGTCGAGTTTGTACTCGACGATGATTCTGATCCGCTTCTCTCAAACACCGCTTTCTTCTCGTTCTTGTCTCCTGGCACGTATACGGTGACCGAGGGCTTGGTTCCTGGCTGGAAACTAGATAACGTGACTTGTACGACTAATGCTAAGAAATCGCTCGCCGTTACGACGAGCCCAACCCGAACCATCGACCTGGATCCAGGGGAAGACGTCGTCTGTACCTTTACCAATGATCTTATAAGTGAGGTCGCGGTGTGCGGTGACGGCGTGAAGAATGCAGGAGAAGCTTGTGATGGCACCGATGGCGTAACGCTTGGACAAAACTTCTGTACATTTAGCTGCTCTTTGGTGCCTATCTATACGAGCGGTACTATCTGTAGCGAAGGAAAAAATCCAGTATTGGTAGACACTAAGTTTGTTGAGTCATTTATGACTAATGGCATTGTTCCTGACCCGGTCTCAGTTTCGCTCCAGTCTGGGAAAGAATACCTCATCGAATCAACAGGGACCTTTGGGTATGGTGGTGTGCCGCTCAATAACGCTACTAACCGCGCTGATGCTGCCTACGTAACCGACACTAACTTCGTAGGACCGAACCTCGATACCATTTTTGGTTCACCAGCGACCGCCCTCTACCGGGGTATCCATTCTCTTATCAGTGATGATGGAACCGGAACCTTTGGTGTTGTCAATTGGGGGAGTTATAACCCGAGTCATACGTATACCAAAAACTACGTGCCAGCCGTTGATACCAATGTAGAATTCGCTATCTCAGACTGGTATGACTCGTGGTACAGCGGCGATGAACTCTCTGATTTCAATGGCAACCAATTCGGCTTCCGTGATAACGAAGGAGGTCTGACCCTCAATATTTATGAGTGCCAGCCTAGCGAAGAAGAAGGTCTAGCACGTCTTAAGATCGAGAAATCAAATGATAGCGTGAGTGACGAAGTGCCTGAAAACGAAGTGACCTATACGCTTCGGGTTACGGCGCTTGATGGACCTGTAAACGATGTCACCGTGACCGATCTCCCACCAGCTGGTTTTGAGTATATCGCCGGGAGTGGTGAGGGAGCGCCGTTTATCCACGAATATGCCTCTCCTGGCATCTGGGATTTGGGTGATATGGCCAAGGATGAGGTTAAAGTACTCACCTACAATACCAAGATTAGTGGGAGCCAAGACGATGGACTGTATAAGGATTTGGCTTACGCGAAGGGCCTTTCTGGTGCCACTGAGATCTTTGCCAATAGTGACCAGACGAGCCAGTTTGTGGGTACCGAGGTGAGAGTTGCTCAGGGTCCGGTAGCGCCAATCGTCGTTGTTGACGAAGAGAAGGAGGAAGAAACTGAAAAAAAGAAGAAAAAAGTAGTGAAGTACGTCCTTGGAGCAACGACCCTTCCTCTGACTGGAACGCCCCTTGGTATTTTGGCGCTGGCACTTTCTGGCCTTGCGTTGGGAGCGACGCTTCTTGTCTTTGGACGACGAATGAGAAAGGCGTCAACGCTTATTGCTTCCGTAGCCTTTGCCGTGACCGTGTTTGTGGGAGGAGCGAGTGACGTTGAGGCGGCAAGCATCTCAGTCGCTCTCGAAGCACCAGAGTCAGTCATGACGACACCAAGCTTTCAGATTGGCTTTGTGGCGCTCGATCAGAAGAACCGCTCTCTGGTTGTCGAGTGTTTCAAGGATAGCGACGCTTCGCCCTTTGCTACCTATGTACTGGAATCTTCCTTTAATGGGAACTCGGGGAACTGTCAGGTTGATGGGAGCGTACTCTCAGGAGATGGCGCCTATTCCTTCTTTGTTAAATTAACGGCAGGAGGAGTGGAGACCGTAACAAGTGACACAGTTAATGTAACACTTGATGCTGGTACACCTGGAACACCCACCAATTATGATCGTGATGATAACTCGTGTCAGGCTACTATAAAATTTGTGACGGCGAGTGACGGTGGCGAAACTGTCAAAGTGGAACTCTACCGTTCGACCGAAGGCACTTTTACTGCCAATGCGTCTACCAAAGTTGCAGAGCAGGCTATCGGCTCGGCCACTGCGGGCAGTTTCCTTCAGGCTCTTCCTGGCTGTGATGATGACGTCTTCTATGCGCTACGCACCGTTTCGTCTAATGGCAATGGTTCTGCCTTTGTTGGAGATGAGGATATCGATACCACTACGAAGACTGAAACAACCACTACCACAACGACAGTGGTTGTGCCTGGAAGCGGAGGTGGCGCTCTCGCCAATGCGGATACCACTCCAGAGGGGACGGGCACTCCAGAAGTCCAGGGGGTAGAGACGACTGTACCAGAAAATGAGACTACATCATCAAATAATGAATCCGCAGTCCTTGGAGAGACCACGGAGTCAGAGGAAATGAAAGAAGGCGGCGCAAGTGCCTTTTTCAAGGAAAATTCTATTCTCGGCACGATGATGGGATTGGCTCTCCTCGCTCTTCTCTACTTTGGCTATCAGTATTATAAGAAGAGGCATGAACATGTTGCCTAAGAGTATCTCGCTTTCAGCCGTTCTCGAAAAAACAGGCATCGCTCTTGTCGCGGTGTCTGTTTTCGTTCTGTTCTACACATTTTATCCGGTCATTCAAGCAGAAGTAGGGTACCAGCTTTTGCCACGGGGTAATGAAAAAATCGTCTTGACTGAGACTGAGCTTCGCGACAGACAAAGGGAGAATCCTTTGAGAGCGAATGAAGTGTTGGTACCAGTGGATGAGGCGTTTGGTATCGTTATTCCCAAAATTGAAGCCAATGCCCGGGTGATCCAAGATGTCTCCTGGACTATTCCGAGCGTGTATCAGGAGGCGCTCTCTCGCGGCGTGGCTCATGCCGAGGGCACAGCCCTTCCCGGAGAAGAGGGCAATGTGTTTCTTTTTTCTCACTCAGGGGTTGACTTTCTTGAAGCGAATCGCTATAATGCTCTGTTCTACCTTATTGATAAACTTGTGGCAGGAGATGAAATTATCCTTATGTTTGAGGGAAAAAAATACCGCTACGAGGTAACCAAAAAAGAGGTAGTCTCTCCAGAGCGTCTCGAATATTTGAAGGGTGAACAAGACACAAAGATGCTTACCCTCATGACCTGTACTCCGGCTGGGACAACGCTTCGGAGGCTCGTCGTTTTAGCGAAACAGTTGGACTAAATTTTATGGAGACCATCCGTATGAATCGCATCAACCTTCTTCTTGGTAATAATCTTCTCGTCACCGTACTTTGCCTGCTTCTCATTATTGAGTTCGTATCACTTTCTTTAGAGCCGACGTTCCGTGATTCTGGGGAGATACAGACCGCAGGTGACACAGAGCGTCTATGGAATGGGGGAGTGCTCCGAATTTCAGAGATCGACGGTCCTCGTATTGATAGTATGGCCGCAATGATCGTTGCGCCGGACGAGAAGCCAGCCCTTCCGGCGAGCACTTTTCTTTTTGTGCTGATTGCCTACGTGATGCTTCTCATCTACAATTTTTCAGCGACGTTTCGTCGGGTCACGAAGCCTCAGTGGTTTTGGGAAACTCTCTACACCGTAAGTGCCCTTCTCGGTTGGTACCTTATTGATGGCACAGTTCACTACTGGTTTCCTCTGCTCGTTGTAAAGACAGGGCTTTTGATTTTTGCTCTCTATCTCGTTCTCTTTTCAGAGAAATTATCCAAAGAAGCGCTGAAAAGAAGCGCACTCTCTCCAAATGAACAAAAAGAAAACCCTGCTTAAGAGCAGGGTTTGGGGCAGGGGCTATTTTTTACAAAAGACCGACCTGTCCAAAAAAGGTGATGGTGATAACGGGGACAATGGCGAGAAGAAACGCAAATGAGACTTCTTCATTATCGCTAGCTACCTTGGCTGTTTTGGCGCAGCTCGGGCAACTGTCTGCTTGAGACTCGAGGGTCTCTTTTGGTGCTTCTGACATACACTTTTTGTTTTTACCTGTCCCTCATGCAGGTTATATTAAAAAAGAGGGTTTTGACTCTTGAGAAAGAAAAAACGGGCATAAAGACTTGACGTCTTCACCCGTTTCTTATCTCTCAACATATCTATTATAGCGCAGAAAAAGAGAAAAGTCAAGTCCTTTTCTTACTTTGATGTTGAGGGCGTTCTGACGTATACTGAAGAGGTCATTTCTGTAAAAATGTTATCTATGCAAAGTCACTCAAAAAAATATGTGTTCCTGGTGCCACTCTGCGCGCTCTTTTTATCCGGTTGTACCACCCCCGCGATAAAGAGCGAAGATCCGGTCAAAGAAAATTTGCAGTTTACGGAACTCAAAAAGGAGTCCGCACAAAGCAAAACGAACGAGAAGCAAAAAGCGACGCCAGAAAAAGCCCCAACCACTCAACCAGTAACCAGCAAAAAAATGTATTCTTACCCGCCAGTGATGTCGCTTGATACAACTAAAGAGTACCAAGCTGTTTTGAAAACCAGTGCCGGAGAAATGACAGTCGTTTTGAATGCCAAGAGTACGCCAGTCACCGTCAATAGCTTTGTGTTCCTGGCCAAAGAAAAGTTTTATGACCGCACGATTTTTCATCGAACTATTCCGGGATTCATGATTCAGGGTGGAGATCCACAAGGGACGGGTATGGGGGGTCCTGGTTACAAGTTTGCCGATGAAAAATTTAATGAGAGCTATGAGCGTGGGACACTCGCTATGGCAAACAGTGGGCCAGATACCAACGGCAGTCAGTTTTTTATCATGCACAAAGACTACGCACTCCCACCGAACTATACTATCTTCGGTAAAGTAACGAGTGGTCTGGAAGTGATTGATACTATTGTGACTGCACCTACCAAGCCGGGCGGTGAGGGATCGAGCCCGATCACCCCAGTCACTATTGAGTCAGTGACGATTATCGAAAAATAGAGGATACTTTTGCAAAAAACCTCCCGGAACCGTACCGGGAGGTTTTTCTTTGAAGCTTCCAAATAGCCTTCTTCGCTTAGGCTTTTTGCACCTCTTCTTTTGGGGCGAACCAGATGCGGTACATGACTGGGATGAAGAAGAGTTTGGCGACTCCGGAAAAGGTGAGGCCAGCGATGATCGCACCACCGAGTCCTTGCCAGATAGGGTCGGAAAGAGTAATCGGAATGAGGCCGACAATCGTAGTCAGTGCGGTAAGGAGGATTGGCTCGAGACGGCTGGCTGCGCCTTCGCTTATGGCCTGGGAAAGCGGGAGGCCAGTCTCCATGTTGCGGTTAATTTTGTCGACCATGATGATCGAGTTGTTAACGACGATACCAAAGAGCGCCAGGATACCAATCAGCGCTGGGAATGAAAGCGGAATACCAGCGAGCGAGAAGAGAATAAAGACTCCAGAGATAGCGAGAGGAACCACCATAAGGACGATCAGGGATTTGCGGAAGGAATTGAACTGGACGGCCATGGTGCCAAAGATGAGAATGGCCGAGAGGAGCATCGCCTGGAGGATTGACTGAACAGACTTGTTGTTCTCTTCGTTGACCCCACCGGTCTTCCAGGTGTAGCCGACGGGAAGCCCGAGCGTGTCAGCAAACTTTTCGAGGTCAGCGTTCACGGTGCTCACAGAATACGCAGGCAGGACTCCAGCAGAAATAGACAGAGTACGCTTGCCGTCTTCTCGGGTGATGAGGGTCGGGTTCGGTGCAAGTGAAAAGTCACCAAGTGCAGTGAGGGGAATGTCACCTGTCTTGGTCGGGATACTGATGAGCCCAATAGTTTCTGGATGTTCTAGTGTTTTTGAGTCACCAAGACGAAGGACGATGTCGTATTTTTCATCTTTGAGCCGGGCGTCGTCTTTGATAACGAAGCCACTGCCGAGAGTGCGGAGGAGAAAGGCGGTATCGTTTTCACTTATTTTATTTTCACGCAGTTTTTCCTGCCGTGGCGTAAACACGAGTTTGCTCGCGCCACTTTCAATAGAGGTGGAGACGTTGTTTGCGCCAGGTTGGCTTTTGAGGTACTCACTCACCTTTTTGCCATACTGTTTGAGAGTAGGGAGGTCATCACCCAAGAGTTTGAGCTCGATGTCACTGCCGGCTGGTGGCCCACCAGAGAGTTGGCTTGCCACAAAGGAGCCTTTGTTGTACTGGGCAAAACGACGATTGAGATCGGTGACAATTTCGCCAGACGAAAGTGATCGTTCCTTGGCTGGAGCCATGTTTACGGTAAAGAGGAGATTGTTCCAGTCTTTTCCGGTGACGAAGTTGTCGGTTGGGGGTGCTGCTCCAATTTCTACGGTCACAAAACGAGATTCGGGATAGGTACGAAGTTTATCAAGAAGAATGAAGGCTTCGACAGTACTCTCTTCGAGAGAAGTATTTTTTGGAAGTTCAACGCTCACGTAAAGGCTATCGAGGTTATCTTCTGGAAAGAACTCATTGACGACATAGCCGAGCGGTACGAGAGCGTACGAAAAGACGGAGAAGACGATGAGGAGAGCGAGGACTTTGCGTCGTGATGTTTTGGAATCAAGGATACCGGCTATGAAGCGTTCGTAGCGATGGGCGAGTGGATCGAAGTTAAAAATCCCTTGTCCAGAAAGTTCATGAAACTTCTGAAAAAACCTCGAGAAGTGCGATGTTTCGTAGGCGTCTATTTCTCGGCGGAGGTATCGAGAGAGTTTGCCTATGAAGAAGAGTATGAGGAGCGCTCCCAAGAAGAGGGGGATTTTGGCGCTTCCGGCTGGGATGAGTACATAGAGGAGGAGTCCACCCAAGGCAAAAAGAAGGATGTAGGTAAGAAGAATAACCCGCCGCGGAAACGAGCCTTGGATAAGGGTGGCCATGAGAGGAATAACGATGAAGAGAGCAATAATGGCTGAAATAGCCAGTGAAGAGGAGACCACAATAGGAATTGGCTTGATGAATTCTCCGATAATACCACTGGCCAAAAGGAGGGGCAGGAAGGCCCAGACGGTAGTGATAGTCGTTGTAAAGATAACCGATCGAAAGTCTCGGAAGACGAGGAGCGCTGTTTCGTTGGGTGTGAACTTTTTGGTGCGCTCGTAGCTTGCCATGGCAGAAATGATGACGATGGCGTTATCGACTAAGATACCGAGAGCCAAGAGGAGTGAGAAGAGGGCGATGAAATTGATAGAGATGCCCGTAGCACTCATGACCAAAAATGTCCCAAGAAAAGTAAGGGGAATGGCAAGGGCTGCGATAACGGACTGACGAAGACCAAAGAACGTAAAGAGGACAATGAAGACGAGAAAGATGGTCAGGGCAAAGTCATGAAAGAGTTGATCAAAACTTTTTTTGATTTCTTTGGCGCCGTCAAAGAGGGGCTCGATCAAAAACTGTGACCCATACTCACTCTTGAGCGTTTGGCCAGCATTCATAATCTCCGAGACGACAGTTGCGGTGTCTGCTGTATCAGTTTTGAAAACAGAAAAGATGATACCGCGAATCGGCTCAGTATTGTGACTTGCGTAGTAACTTTCTGGAGCGTTTCTTTTTGGCTCTTCTCTGAGAGTGGCAACTTCCCCAAGAGAGACTATGTCTTCTCCGAGAGAAAGCGGGAGAGAGCGGAGCTCATCGAGAGAGGAAGCGGTAGTGGCTTGGGTGAGGGCCAAGGTCGTACTCCCGGTGCTTACGGTACCGGCCGGGTGGTTTGCGATAGCGGTCTTGATACTCTCGGCAATATCGAGTGGACGGAGATCGCGCTCGCTCAGTACTTCCGGCTTGAGAATAACAGAGATTTCCTCCTCTTTGCGGTAAGAAATAGTGACTTTTTCTACACCCGAGAGATCCTTGACTCGTTCCTCCAGGATATCAGCAAAACGATTCAGGCTCGCGCTATCGGCTGTTCCGGAAAGAACAAAGTTGAGTACAGGCTGATTTTGAAAATCAAGAACCTGAACGTTAGGAGTCTCAGCATCTTCGGGAAGATCATTCACCGTGTCTAAAGCGCGTTCGACATCAGCTCGTGCTTTTTCTGGGTCAACACCAGATCCAAACTCGATATTGATTGTTGAAATATTTTCCTGAGAAACAGAAGAAACCTTCTCGACGCCCGAGAGACCAGAGACTGAGTCTTCGAGTGGTACAGTGACGAGCTTTTCGACGTCTTCCGGTCCCGCTCCAGGAAAAGGAGTAGAAACAAAAACGATAGGAATCTGAATATTCGGATTGAGCTCGCGCGGCAAGCTAAAAAAAGTGGCCAGCCCAGCGAGCGTCAGGGTCAAAATGATAAGAACGATCGTTCGGATGTTTTTGAAGTACGATGCGATGACAGTACCGTTTAATTTCGGATCAAAGGTTAGTCTGTCGAGAAAAGATGATTCTTTTTCCATAGAAAAGAGAGAAGATGGGGATCAAAAAATATTATTTGAGGGTCACGCTGTCTCCTGCAAGTACCGCCCGACTCATGATAATGCGATCATCCTCCCCTATACCAGAGCGGATTTCTGCAAAGCTTCCG
>Ga0105044_10008322_pt1 | contig 14232 bp, 17 predicted proteins | sample MAT01_FD_78092 | JGI IMG/M metagenome (GOLD analysis project Ga0105044, IMG submission 78092) | Freshwater microbial communities from Lake Fryxell liftoff mats and glacier meltwater in Antarctica - MAT-01 | ecosystem: Environmental > Aquatic > Freshwater > Ice > Liftoff microbial mat | place...
GCTTGATGCGCTGGCCGGTGACCAAGGCCTGACCTGTTCGGACGTGGTCCGGCTAGGCCTCCGGGCCGCCTACTTCAAGCGGTTCGCTGAAGCCGAGCGAAAGACCAAGCGCGGGGGCAACCGATGACCACCGATGACACCATGCTGGTTCAACTCACCACTGGCCAGCTTCAGGAGCTTGTCAGGGTCGCGGTTATTGAAGCGCTTGGCGAGCTCGAGGGCCTGGCGGCGAACCGGGCCCCGGCATTGCTCGACCGGGCGGGCCTGGCGCGGGAGCTTGGGTGCTCGCTCGCTAGTGTCGACCGAATGGCGCGGCAGGGGTTGCCGTTCGTGCGTGTCGGGTCTGTGCGGCGGTTCGAGCGTGAGACCGCCCTTGGCTGGTTAGCTCGCGAATCGGGTAGGCAATCCGAAGGCCAGCGCGAAATTCCCCGATGAAATGGCAGTTTTTGAGCGCTTCAGGCACGCGGCTTCAGGCATGAACCTGCAAGTGTGCGGAATCATTGGAAGCGCGTTTTCGCATCCGGTACCGCTTGCATTATAGCACTTCTGTTGCTACAATCATAGGACACCGATGACCGTTCAGCACGCCTACAACTACATGCTTCGGGTTCGGATGACCCAAGAGGAGCGCGATATGCTTGACGCGCTGGCCGGTGACCAAGGCCTCACCGCTTCGGACGTGGTTCGCCAAAGCATCCGGGCTCAATACGCCGAGTGTTTCGATGAACCGAAGGCCAAGCGAAAGAACAAGCGATGACTATGAAAAAAAACGCCTACATCACACTACTCGGCGCTTCTGTTTTCTTCGGCTGCGAACAATTTCAGATACCACCGCTTCCCGTGGTGATTGAGAACAAGGCTGTTGAGAACAAGGCTGTTGAGAACAAGGCATCGGTTTTCCGGTGCAACAAAATCAGCCGGATTTCGAGCCGCAAGACTCCGATGTATCGCAGTTGCGAGCCCAACAGGGAGGAATGCTACGGCGGCTGTTTCGAGCGCGCGGAGGTCTACTGCTACCAGTACGAGTTGCCCTTACTTGCTGGATACGTATCTCAGACTGCATCGTCCTGTGCGCCGACGCTCCGGGAGTGCGAGTACTCGGCTGCTGTCAACTCCGCCTTGCCGGCCGACACACCTAACCCCTGCATACTTGCGCGGCCAGACGAGTTTGTGGCTGCACAGTATGCCGTCGATAAGCCCAGTAGTGGGCCAGCGCCCGAGACGAGCGCGGGCCATACTGAAGCGAAGCCTAAGCGATGACTAAACAGCGCCGCACGGGCAGCCTGATTTGGAGACAAAGCGGCTGGCACGCCAGGTTCTGGGCCGTTGTCGATGGCGAACCGATGCGAGTGATTCGCCCGCTCGGTACAACACTGAAGCCAGTGGCGGCTAAGAAGTTAGCGCGCCTTGTGGCGGAGGCTTCCCAAGGTGCGCCAGGCTTGGCGGAGTCTGCGCGGGCCGAAACGGTTGCCGAGGCAGGCCGACGCATTCTTGAAGGTCGCGACGTTCGGGACCGCGGCAACGATCTGATTCGGTTCCGGCTGCATGTTGCCCCACACATCGGGCCGCTTTTGGTTACCGAGGTGAGACCGGCCCATGTGCGTGGTGCCCTGGAAGCGCTGGCCTCTCTTGGAAAGAGCCGAGCAACCATCGTGCATGTGCGTCGCGTGATGAGCGTCGTTTTTGATACCTTGTGGCGCGATGAACTCATTACTGAGAACCCGGTGAGTCGCGTGCGAGCTCCTAAGGGGCAGGTAGACACTCGCGAGCGCGCGGTGCTAGCCGATGCTGAGCTTGCGCGGTACCTGGCTTGGGCGCATCCGGATGACCGACATAAGACCGCCGTCCTTCAACGGCAGACCATGGCGTGCGTAAGTCGCATGTTCGGTGGCGTCCGCACGGGTGACCTGCACGCGCTCGAATGGTCGGCACTCGAAACGGAAGCTGGCCAGTTCAAGTTCGGTTGGGCGCCTCGCAAGAAGACGGCCAGGCCGCAACTACTTGAGATCCCGGCAATGCTCCGCCCCATCCTCCGCGATTGGTGGGAGCGGCACGGAAGGCCCACAGCTGGCCTAGTGTTTCCGTCGCTCACTGGCGAGCATGCCGGTGTTGGGAGCAAGGGAGGCGTTTCCCATGCCGGGGCTATGCGTCGTGATCTTCGGCGCGCCTTTGGCGTGGATGCTTGGGACGGCGCTCAGTGGCAGGAGGCTCGAAAGCTCACGCCTCGTGAGTGCGAGCTGTTTGAAGGAACGACGCATGTGAAGCCGGTGGACTTTCACAGCTGGCGCCGAGCGTTTGCCCAAGCGCTGGCCGACTCGGGGAGCACCGCTCAACAGGCTCAGCAACTGACCGGACACGCCAGCTTGAGCGCGCACCAACGCTACCTTGTGAACACGTCGCGCATGCGTCAGTTGCCCGCCGGCGCACTGCCAGATCTAACCGTTCGGGCATGGCCCGTGCCCCAACTTGAAAGCCGCTTTCACGAAACAGCATCTTTTTTGCGCGCCCCGAAGGATTCGAACCTTCGACCCTCGGATTCGAAGTCCGATGCTCTATCCAGCTGAGCTAGGGGCGCATTAAAATTGGAGCGGTTTTCATAGAAGGGGCCTGCTTGAGGGTCAAGCGGCGCAGTGTTGGCTCAAGTGAGCTTGACGAGCGAGGGGGCGCCCGGTAAGAGCGCATTCCCCATTTTTGTCGGGTCATTAGCTCAATTGGTAGAGCAGCGGACTCTTAATCCGTTGGCTAAAGGTTCAAGTCCTTTATGACCCACCCCGAGGGGCGCCTAGCGCCCCGAATTCGGAAGCTTCGCTTCACCTGCTGGTGTGCGTCGCGGTTGCGCTCCAGGCCTAGCGTTGCAACAGGTCGCTCCTCATCGGGCATGCTTGCAGCATAGTTTTCAGGTTAACTACGCAGTGTCGCCCTGGAACCTTGCCATACCAACCTGCACTCTGGCCTTCCGGAACAGAGAAGCTTTTTCGGAAAGTTATGCAGGGGTTGGAAGGCTGCATAACTTCCGCGGTAAACGAACTCAGAATCGTGCCCCACGTACCGAGAGCGGATATGCTAAAAGGCCATGCCCATGGCGCGCCGGTTTGCCAGTATCTGCCTCGCGTTTCTCGCGCTGGCGCTGATCGTGCTGCCCGCTTCCGATGCGTTGGCGCGCGCTTCAGGAATTGCGGCGAGTAGCTGCGGTGGTTGCCATGGGAGCACAGGCTCTAAGCCAAGCATTACGCTTGAGCCAAGCGCTTTGGACGTCGCGTTCGGTCAAACCATCCAGCTCAAGATCACTATCTCCACTCCTAGCGTCGCTGGGATTTTCCTCCGCACTGCGGTCGGTAGTCAGGGCACGTATGAGGTTGTGAACGGGCAGCAGACTGCGCTCTCGGGATCCGGGGTGCAGCAAACTTCGCCCAAAAGGGCGGTGAATGGCGTGGCCACCTTCCTTGTTAACTGGACTGCACCGTTCGAACCTGGAGGAGTCATGTTTTCGGTGGCCGCTTTGGCGGCCAACGGAGACGGCGAACGCGGCGGAGATAGTTCTGGAGATGGGCAGGTGTCCGTTGCCCTCGGCTGCATGGGGCCGAGCAAGGTCTTTTTTCGCGATTTCGATGGCGATGGCCACGGCGTTCCGGGTCGCGACGACCTGCGAGCGTGTGTGGCGCCGCAATATTATTCTGAGCTCGGGGATGATTGTGATGACAACGACGAGCGCAACTTTCCAGCCAATCCAGAGCTCTGTGATCTGCGCGATAACAACTGCAACGGCGTCGTAGATGAGGGCCTCGCAGGTGTTACGTTGTATGAAGATGCCGATGGCGACGGTTTCGGCCGCTTTGGCGGCATGACCCACGTGGGCTGCTCCGGGCTCAAGGGCTGGGGCATCGGGCAAGGCGATTGCGATGATAACAATCCCGCCGTGCACCCAGGCGCCGCCGAAGTCTGCAATGGCCAAGATGAAGATTGCAACACGCAGATCGACAATGGAGTGCTGCCCGATTGTGGTTTGGGCTGGTGTCGACGCTTGGCCTATTCATGCGCTGGCACCTGCATTCCTGGCGAGCCACGTGTGGAAACCTGCAATTATTTTGATGATGATTGTGACGGCCAAATTGATGAGGATCCGAACCTGTGTCCAGCCGGACAAGGTTGCGTGGCGGGTGTCTGCGTCGTGGGTGCGAGCGTGCCGCCACCGCCTCCTCCACCGCCCGAGGCGGGTGGTGCGATGTCGAGTGGCGGGGCTCCGCCGGGGTCCACGATGAGCGGCGGGGGAGGGAGTGCGAGTATGACTCCGAAGCCGCCTGCGGCAGCGGGTGGTGCCAAGAGCTTGGTGCCTGGGAGCAGCACGGGTAGTGGCGCCGGCGCCGCGGGGGAAAATGTGTCGGGCTGCGCGCTTGGCGCTTCTCCGCCCGCCGGGCGGGCCGTGTTGCTGGTGCTCGGAGCGTTCGTTCTGACTGCTGCGCGACGGCGCCGCCACACCGTTGCTAGTTAACTTCCGCCGATCTTCTTGGCTTCTTGGGCGGCTCAACTACTGCGAAGCGTTGCGGCGAAATTTCATTGGCGTGAGGCCCGTGGCCTTGCGCACGGCTGCAGCGACCTGCCGCCCGTCACCCAAACCGGTGCGTTCAGCAATCGTCTCAACGCTGAGGTCCGTATCTGCCAGTAGCCGCTCTGCCTCTTCAACACGAAAGCGTTGCCAGGCTTGCGCGGGCGACATGCCTGTGCCCGCGTGGAAACGCCGCTCCAGGCTGCGGCGTGAACACTTCAAGGCGCTGCAAATATCGTCAATGCCAAGCTCGCTTGAAATGTGGGTTCGCATCAGGCTCAGGCCATGCGCCACGAGCTTATCGGAGGCCGCCACAGCGTCGGTCGAGCGGCGATTCACCACGCGAACCGGGGGCAAGCAAATCGTTTCAGGTTCCCTGCCCCGAGCCTCTAGAATGCGTTCAAGCAACGCAGCAGCTTCGTAACCGATTCGCACCGAAGCACTTTGAATGCTGCTGAGCGGTGGATCGGCGAGCAAACACGTGGTTGCGTGGTTGTCGACGCCGAGGATGGCAAGCTCATTGGGCACTCCGATTTTCGCCCGCCGGCACTGTTCCGCCACGACCCAGGCCTGCTGATCGTACATGCAAAACACGGCACAAGGCTTGGGCAATCCGAGCAGCCATGCCGTGAGTGGTGGATCATCTTCGGTCAACAAATTCGTGAGGTCGCTGCCGTGAGTGCCTTCAAACACCGCGCATGAATACGAGCGTTCCGCCAGATAACTCTCAAAGGCGTGGAGCCGAGCGTCGGGGTGTGTTCCTGTGCGTGCGACGTAGGCGAAGCGTTTGAAACCGCGCGTGATGAAGTGTTGTGCGGCAAGCTCCCCAATCAGGCGTTCGTCGTTGCCGACTTGGTTGATCTGGCGCTTAGAGGGAGCCCCCGTACTCACGAACGGAACGCCAGCACGCAGCAGAAGTGCTAGCACTCGGTCGTCAGAGCCACCGATCAGGACTCCGTCGGGTTTTCTTGCGAGCAGCCTTTCCATGCCCGCCAAAGTTGGCTCCAAAAGATCGAGAGCCCAGGGGCGATTCGGGCGCACAAAATTGGCGATGCCCAGCAAATTCGCCTCTGAATAACCAGAAAAATTAAAGTATCCCAGGCCAATCCTCACGGGTGCAGCCTAGGTTGAATGAGGTGTTGAGGGCGGTCCGGCGTCGCAAAACGGACAGGTTGTGACGCACGGATGTCTGGCGCGCCTCCACGCGTGAGCCTAGTCTCAAGACTAGGATTTAGTCTTTTGTGGCTCGCGAAACCGGACAATTCGGCTATTCGCTGGCGCGCCCCTGTGTGCGCCAGGGCCAAACCACAGACTCGAGGATTCGGAGCTTTTCGCATGCTTGCTAGCGTTACAAATAAGTTGATGGTTGAGCGGCCGTCGTCGGTGTTCTTCACTTCGGATGGCAAGTCTAGCGTGTTGTCCGAGGCAACGCAGTCAGTGCCCCCAGAAAAATTTTCGGAGTTAGTGGTGGTTGCGTCTGGGCAGGGCACACGCAGGGTCGATGGCAAGGCAGAGCTGCTTCACGCTGGAGATGCCTTTGTCTTGCCTGCGGGCTCATCGGATGACGTGCAGTCGGGCCCAGATTTGAGTTTGATGCGGGTGGCTTTCGACGCTGAAACCGCAGCCGCGGGTGTCGCCGATCTCCAAGCCATCCCAGGATATCTGGCACTCTTCCAATTCGAACCCAAGCTTCGAGCGCTCCATGGCCTCACTGGGCGCCTGCGCTTGAGCCCCGAAGATCTTAGAGCGGCCGTTGACTTGCTGGGGAGGCTTGAACTTGAGCTCGACGAAAAGAAGCCGGGGTTTGGGAATGTGACTGGCAGTTTGTTTTGTGCGCTCAGTGTCCAGTTGGCGCGCTCTTACGCAAACATGCGGCTTCCGCTCTGTGAGGCGTTGGTGAGGCTTTCGCCCGTACTCTTGTGGCTCGATCAGCACTTCGAGCGGCCCGTGACGCTGGAAGATGTGGTGGCCAAGGCGGAGATGTCGCAGAGCACGTTGCAGCGCAGTTTTAAGCGTTGCTTCGACGTGTCACCCTTCAATTACTTACTTCATTTACGTATGCAAAAGGCTCAGCTCCTACTCCGAGACACCGAGGCCAAAGTAAAAGAGATCGCTCCGTCCGTTGGTATCGATGACGCCAACTACTTCGCGCGCCTGTTTCGGCAACACGCTGGCATTGAGCCCACGGCTTATCGCGCGCGTTTTCGAGTCATGCGCGTCGCCGAGGAGCTGCGGAGCGCATAACAGGGTGGCTCTGCAGGTTTGATCCGTTCCTGGGAACGATTCCTTATCATAAGGACATCGTGGCGGGCTAGCCGCGCAAGCCGCACGAGAGTCCGCTCAAGGCCTGGGACGCCCAATGGTCTCTCGTGTCTCTTCAGGTGTCACCATCGGGCAGGTGTCCACCCAACGCGCGCCTTCGGGCGCGGCCCATTTCGCGGCGTTGATCAGCACTTGCTGAACACCCGGATGGTGGAACGTGGGGAAGGTTTCGTGGCCAGGCCGGAAATAGAAAATCTTGCCAGCGCCACGCCGAAAGCAGCAGCCTGAACGAAACACTTCCCCGCCTTCGAACCACGAGATGAACACCTCTTCATCGGGGGTTGGGATGCCGAACGGCTCGCCGTACATTTCCTCTTTGTCGATCTCAATGAAGCGATCGATGCCACGCGCGATGGGGTGCCCTGGGTTCACCACCCAGAGGCGTTCGCGTTCGTCAGCCACGCGCCAGGTGATGGAGCAGCTCGTTCCCAGCAGGCGCTTGAAGATCTTGGCGTAATGGGAGCTGTGCAGGGGGATTAGGCCCATGCCCTCCAGCACGCGTTTTTGAACTCGATCGACGATCTTATCCTCAACCTTATCGTGTGCACCGTGGCTCCACCAAAAGAGCACGTCCGTCTCTTCGAGGACTGCCTCGGTGAGGCCATGCTCGGGCTGCTCCAGCGTTGCCGTGCGAACCTTCAACTCGGAATCACGGCTCAAGGTCTCGGCGATGCAGCCGTGGATGCCGGTGGGATAAATCTCCCGCACTTCAGGCATTTCTTGCTCGTGAACGTTTTCATTCCAGACGGTGACGCGAATGGGCATAGCCGGTCTTGAATACCGGAGTCTGTGTGCGACCGCAAACGATTCGAGCGTGATTTTCATGCTATGCTCCGAGCGTGCTGCCGCCCTGGGAGTTTCACCACGCCAGTCTGACGGCCTTCCCGTTGACGGCCTTCCCAGTCCGACAGGAAGCCATCGAGCTCCACCAGCACTGGGGTTACGCCGAGCTGGTGATCGTTACTGGCGGCACTGGCAAACACGTGTTGGAGACTGAATCCTTCCAGGTCACCCGTGGGGATGTGTTTGTGATCCCGGTCGATCTTCTGCATGGTTATGCAGAGTGCAACGGGTTGGAGTTGGTGAACGTTTTGTACGATCCAGCGCGGCTCTTACTCCCGGAGCATCAGTTGCGGCAGATGCCGGGCTATCATGCACTGTTCGCATTGGAGCCTCAGTTCAGAGTTAAGCACGAGTTTGAGAGCCGCCTGCACTTGGAGGATGCCGCCGTTGCACGCATCGAGCAGTCCGCGGCGCGCCTTCACGCGGAAGTGGTCGAGAAGAAGCCTGGCTATGAGGTTGCTCTCACCGGCCTGTTCTACGGAATGCTCGTGGATTTATCGCGCAGCTACAGCCGGATGAGTTCAGTGGCTTCACAGACTCTGGTGCGTCTTTCAGGCGTCATGGAGTGGCTGGATCGGCATTTCAGCGAACCTGTCACGGTAGCCCAGCTGGCGCGCCGCGCGCACATGTCGCAAAGCACGCTGGGTCGTTGTTTCCATGAATGTTTTGGGATTGCGCCGCTCAGTTATGTGATCGAGCTGCGCCTCAGGAAAGCCAGCCAATTGCTGCGCGATACGGATATTCATGTGAAAGAGATCGCGCTCCACGTGGGCATCGACGATGCGAACTACTTCGCTCGCCTGTTCCGTCGACACACGGGGCTTGAGCCCAGCGCCTACCGTGCGCAACAGCGCGGCGTGGTGCTCGATCATGCTAACTTAGGAGCTACACGAGAGCATTGAGCAGCCCGCTCGGTTGCGTGCCCATTCAGGGCGCCGGTTTGCCAACGGCGTGCTCTCATGTTCGATCGAGTAAGGCGTGGAAAGCGGGTTCGGCTCGCCCTGCTCGGGATGGAGTACGCGAGGAGCCTCGGCGGGCAATTCACGGACGAAACGGTTGTCGAAGGTCAGTGATTCAAGCATGGGCACGTCTACGGACGCGGACCGTAGAGCTTAGCCGCGTTGCCGCTCATGACTTTATCGCGAGCCGCACGCCCTTTGCCTTTTAGAAAAGCCTCGAGCACCACGATCTGTGTTCGGAAATCCCCAGCAACGTTGCTCACTGGCCAATTGGAACCGAAGAGCAGGCGATCTTCCCCGAACAAGGCCCACACTGCCTCAAATACTGCGCTGTATTGTTTTGGATCGGAGGCGCTCGGATAAGGGTTCGACCAACCATCACCACCCTGGCTGCCTTGATTCAGGCGCCCAGTATCCGAAATCTTCAAATACACGTTGGGTTGTGCGCTGGCGGCTTCCAAACGTGAGTGCCAATCAGCGGGGACTTCAAAATCGAAGGATTTTTGAGCTAGATGATCGATCACGATCCGTAAGCTGGGCACAGCTTTGGCGATCGCTGCGACATCGTTGCCGCTCGTGTCCAGCGAATCCACCATCATCCCACGGGCAGCCAGGTCCCTGAGATTCGCGAGAGCATTGGCCTTCAATTGGCCGCCTTCGAGCAAATCCCCGCCACTCACGCGCAACCCCACAAAGTGCTTATCCGAAGCGAGTTGATCGAGCTCTCGCTTAAACTTTAGCGGAGATTGCAGAACATCCAAGCCACCCACCACGCTCAGCAATTTAGGCTGACTCTTCACCTGATCCAACATCCACTGATTAGCGGCAACGCGCTTACTCGGAGGCACGCCGCTGATCGATTCGATGACGACGCTCCGATCTACCCACTGCCCCCCCTGGGTACGCTCGTAATCCGGCAGCATCGCGTTCACAGCGATCCAAGCCGGTGAGGCCCCTGGGAATCGGCCGTCATCGCTCATGGGTGGCTGGCTTCGCGGCAGGGTCCAAAGGTGAATGTGTGAGTCGGTGATGGGGCCGATTTTTACCGGCTCCGCGGGCGCAGCCTCGGGAGTGCGCGGCGTAGAACTTGGGACTGCCGCTGTTGGCGTGGTGTTGGTTGTTGGCACCTTGCTCGGCATCTTCAGCTGTTCTCGCCCGCAGGCCAAGCTCAAACAACTGACGAACGCTGCGCTAATGAAGGCATGTTTCATGGGCGCGAGTATGCTTCAATCGGGCGCGCTGGGCCACACGTTTGGTTGCGAAGTCAGGGTGCTGGGGTTGGCACAGGTCTGGCCCCTCCGGCCCCTCCGGCCCCTCCGGTCCCCTCGCCGAAACTGCCGCGGTCGTTGGCGGCCCCTGCATCCACCCAGCTTAACAGCGTGGCTTTCTCCGTATCGGTGAGCCGCTCAACAGGGGGAGTCAGCGGCACGCGGTAGGGCATGAAGCCTGACTTCACCGCTGTGCCGATGAACATCCAGATCGGGCGGTTGTAGCGCAGCTTCCGTGTGTCATCCCAGGCAAGGAGGGGGAAAGGAGCGCTGTTAGCCAGTGGCGTCGTGTGGCAACGACGACATTTGTGCTTGAGAACTGCGTCGACCGCAGCCGGAAATCCTGAATTAGCGACGTGAAGCGGCCCGGCAGGAGGCCGCGGCTTCGGCTTCGGTTTTTCAACGCAAGCACAAGCTATAAGCACGATCCCAAGCAGGAGTGCCAATCTTCGACCTGCGAGCAGGTAGCGTTTCGTGAGCTCCATGTTTCCTCCAGATTGCTGGATGGATTCGCTTTCGGAAACACGCATAATCCACTTGCATCCCTGGAGCGTTGAGTGGACATTTGAGGTCGTCGTCATGCCGATAAAAACGTTGAGTTCGATGCCCGAAAACACCAACGTGCCTACGCCGGATTCTGCGATTCGACAAGTGGGGTTTGCGGCCCAGCTGCAGCGCGTGACGCTCCCGGATCTCGTTCAGATGGAGTGCCTTTCCGGATCCGAAGCCTCGTTTCGGGTCGTTTCGGATGCCAACACTGGCTACCTGATGTTTTCGGGTGGGCAGTTGGTGCACGCCATGACACGCACGCTCCGTGGCGAAGCGGCGGCACAGGAAATATTGAGCTGGCAGCAAGGGAAGGTTGATCCGTGCAAGTTCCGAGCGCCCAATCCGCCGACGATTCTGTCCCACTGGCAGGAGTTGCTCATGCGTGCGGCGCAACAGAGCGATGAGAATCCAACACCAAATGTCGGTCTTGAAAAGGTCAATGTGGCACAAGAGCTTAATGATTCTGAGTTCCTGAGTTCCGACGAGCCAGAGAAAGCTGTGGGGTCCGGGCGGGCACTGAGTAAGGTGATTCGCGCAGTGCGCCTGGATACCCAAGGCAACGTGGTGGTGGCTCGAGGCGAGGGCAATCAAGAGGACTTTGCGGAGCTCTCGGCGTACGCCGTTCGCATGGCACAAGTGGTTGGAGAGGGGCTCGGCATGGGCGGGTTTCGCGCGCTCGAATGGACGCTGCCTAGCCGCAACGGGCTGCTCTATGTTGAGAGCAACGGGAGTGTGGCCTCCTTGGAGACGTCACCGCAGGCCGAGCTCAACACGCTCCGCCGCCGAATTGGTTTGTGATTGGTTTGTGAGAGAGGAGGCAGCATGTCGAACGCCCTCGAGAGTCTAAAAGGTCTTCGGGATGTGGACGGAATCATCGGGAGCTTCGTGGTGTCGGCCCTGGGCCTCGTGCTGTTGCGCGATTTGCCGGCCATCTTCACCCAGGCGGCGCTGGCAGAGGTTGGGCCGAGAATTGCCCGATTGCGGGAGGCGTTAAGCCACGAGGGCGACGTTTCAAACATCGTCGTCCGCTATGAAGACCACAAGTTGGTGGTGAGGGGCCAGCCAGAGCTGGCGATTGTTGTGCTCGCGGAGCAAGGCATCCACATGCCGCAGTTGAAGATGGCTCTCAATCTGGTGAGTAAGTCCCTGCTGAAGGCTGATTTAGGTGCGCTGGCCGGCGTGCTGCCGGGCGTGGGCGAAGTGCCTGACCGAGCGGAGCCGACCGTGGCTGCCCCAGCCTACTATCGCGGGCATCGCGTTTCTTAGCGGCAAAAAGGCGACGGAAGGGGCTGGCTGCGGAAATGTTTCGCGATGGCCCGTCTGTTTGTCAACGAAAGGGCGCGGACGCATCCAAGAAACCAGGCGTTGGTAGATCAAGCTTCTCCGGAGGCATTTCATGATAGACCCGCAGTTAACCGATATTGCTAAACAACTCGCTGAGCTTAAGACCAGTGCTGCAGACATGGCGACCGCGACCAACATCGTTTGGACGTTGGTGTGTGCATTCCTGGTCATGTTCATGCAGGCTGGGTTCGCCCTGGTCGAGACCGGGCTCTGCCGGCGCAAGAACGCAGCCCACGTGATGGCCATGAATTTCCTCGTGTATGCGATCGGAATCATTGGTTTTTGGGCGATAGGCTTTGGGCTGCAGATGGGCGGTGTGGGTGCCATGGCCACTTTTGGCGGCGATGCGACACTTTCTAACGAGGTGACGATCACTTTGGCCGGCAAAACCTTCGGACTCTTTGGAGGTTCGGGCTTCTTCTTGCCGCTCGCTAGCTACACGCCGGCCGTTGCCACGATGTTCATTTTTCAGATGGTATTCATGGATACCGCCTGCACCATCCCAACGGGAGCCATGGCGGAGCGCTGGAAGTTCATTTCTTTTGTGCTCTTCACACTTGTGATTTCAACTGTCATCTATCCCATTTATGCAAACTGGGTATGGGGTGGTGGCTGGCTCGCTACACTCGGTAGCAACTTCGGGCTCGGGCACGGCCATGTCGACTTTGCGGGCTCATCGGTGGTGCACATGACGGGCGGCGTGGCGGCACTCGTTGGCGCCAAAATGCTCGGGGCGCGTATCGGAAAGTTCAACAAGGATGGCAGCCCCAATGCCATCCCTGGCCACAACATTCCGATGGCACTCCTTGGCACCTTCATTCTGGCGTTCGGTTGGTTTGGGTTTAACCCGGGCTCAACCCTCGCGGCGACGGACACCCGGATTGCCGTGGTTGCCGTGAACACGATGCTGGCATCGGCATCGGGAGCGATTGCGGCTGGGATTTATGTCTGGACGCGCTATGGCCGGCCGGACCCAACGTGGCTGGCCAACGGCATGCTTGCCGGCCTGGTTGCCATCACGGCGCCTTGTGCATTCGTGAGCGCTAGCTCGGCGTTGCTGATTGGTGCCATCGCAGGTGTATTGGTGGTGCTGGCTGCACTCTTCGTCGAGCAGAAACTGAAGATTGACGATCCTGTAGGTGCGGTGGCCGTACACGGCGTCAACGGTGCCTGGGGCATCCTGGCGCTTGGCCTATTTTCGAATGGAACTTACGGCGATGGTCTGAATGGCGTCTCGGGCAAAGTGACTGGGCTGCTGTACGGGGACTCTGGTCAGTTCTTTGCTGAATGCATCGGCATCGTCACCAACGTCGTTTACGTGGGCGCAATGACGGCCATCGCATTCTTCATCATCGGCAAGTTGGTAGGTAACCGAGTATCGGCAGAAGACGAACTGACCGGGCTCGACGTCCCTGAAATGGGCGTTCTTGCCTACCCTGAAGACGCAGAAGCCCGCCTGCCCAAGGGAATGGAAGGCTCGCCTACTTAGCGAGCCGCGTGTGCAAGAGTTCTGCGAAGGCGCTGCAAACATCCACAGTGGTGAAAATGCCTACCACCTTGTGATTCTGCGCCACAATGGCACAACCATACTTCTGAGACGCCATCGTCATCACCACCTCGTCTAGCGGTGCTTCTGGCGGCACACAATACGGCTCCTGGGTCATTGCATCCTCCACGAGAACCTTCTTCGGATCGACGTCGCCCACTGCCTCTACTAAGTGCAGATCACCTGCTGAGACGATGCCAACGATGCGACCACCGGAGAGGACCGGCAGATGGCGGATCCGATACCGACGCATGATGTCGTGTGCCTCGCTCATCGGTTGCTCCACCCCGATGGTGTGGGGGCTGGTTGTCATGTATTTCTGGATGCTCGGGATGGGCTTGCTCATGCCACGGCGGATGCAGGTCACGTGCCAAACGGAAACCTAGTGCCTGAGTCTGCTGCCCGCGCAATTGCCGCGCCACGCGCCTTTAAGCCGCAATTCTTGCCGGGGACCGCCACCGCCTGGCGCCCGAGAAACGGCCCGCTTGGCACTTGGGGGTTTAAAATGGCCGACTCACCCGATAAGCCTCACCCTATGAAGGCAACAACTGCGTTTCTAGGTGGGTTCATTCTTTTGGGCTGTGGGCGCGGCGCTGTCGTGAAGGTGGCTGAGGGGCACTACGAAGTTTCGTGTATGAGCACCGCAGCTGCCAGGTTAACGGGCGAGATTCAGGGTGACTCAACCGCCTATGCCCAATGCCAGAAGAGGGCACAGGATCTGTGCAAGGGTCCTTATGGAATCAAGCAACTGCGTTCTGAGTGGGCACTCTCCGGGGGGCGTTGGCGGGAACGCGCACAATACGACATTCGGTGCGAATCAGCGGCTGGCGGAGCCGTGTCGAAATAGCTCAGTTCGAA